>Ga0315906_10004261_pt1 | contig 18461 bp, 14 predicted proteins | sample LakEriMetagenome_4_FD_203526 | JGI IMG/M metagenome (GOLD analysis project Ga0315906, IMG submission 203526) | Freshwater fungal communities from buoy surface, Lake Erie, Ohio, United States - Buoy 2 MA122 | ecosystem: Environmental > Aquatic > Freshwater > Lake > Lake biofilm | place: USA... | reverse complement strand
AAACGCTTCAGCAGGCCTGTCTGATGGATATTCAATGCTTGGGCGCGACCGGTGAGGTCACCGGGTCCTGCCATCTCCTTACTGTCGGCGACCGGCGCATCCTGCTCGACTGTGGCCTGTTTCAGGGCGGACGCGAAGATGAGGCGCGCAATCTGGCACCGTTTCCTTTCGATCCGGCAAGCCTGGATGCGGTGGTCCTGAGCCACGCCCATATCGATCACTCCGGGCGCCTGCCGCTGCTTATCAAGCACGGCTTCAAGGGGCCTGTGCATACCCATCATGCCTCGCAAGATCTCTGCTCGGTGATGCTGCGCGACGCGGCCTTCATCCACGAAAAGGAGGTGCAGTGGGTCAATCGCAAACGCGAACGCAAAGGTCTTCCTCCGCTCGAGCCGGTCTATACCCGTGCCGACGCCCAGCGTGCCATGCACAGCTTCGAAGGGCTCGCCTACGGCGAGATGCGGGAGATTCTGCCGGGCGTGCAACTCCGCCTGCACGATGCCGGCCATATCCTCGGCTCAGCCATCGTGGAGCTGCGCCTGCAGGAGGAGGGACGCGAATCTGTGCTGGTGTTTTCCGGCGATCTCGGCCAGGCGGGGGCGGACATCCTGCATGACCCTGCCGTGGTGGGCGCCGCCGACATGCTGCTGCTTGAGAGCACCTATGGCGATCGCCTGCATCGCTCGCGTGATGACACGCTCGATGAAATGCACGAGGTGCTCGATCTGGCACTGGGTGGGCGTGGCAATGTGTTGATTCCCGCCTTCGCGGTGGGCCGCACCCAGGAGCTGCTGCATCTCTTCGGTGAATTCTTCGAACAGTGGGGACTGCGCCGCTGGCAGATATTCCTGGACAGTCCACTTGCGATTGAGGCTACCGAGATCTACCTCAGGCACAGCGAGCTCTTCGATGCCAAGGCGCGCGAGATGTTTGCGCGTGATCGCAAACTGCCGGTGCTGCCCAATCTGCATCTATCACGCACCCCGGCCCAGTCGATGGCGCTCAACCGCATCCACAGCGGCGCCATCATCATTGCCGGCAGTGGTATGTGCACAGGCGGGCGGATCAAGCAGCACCTCAAGCACAACGTCTGGCGGCGCGACTGCCATGTCGTGATTGTCGGCTACCAGGCTCACGGCACCTTGGGCCGCCAGTTGGTGGATGGTGCGCGACATATCCGTCTGTGGGGTGAGACCATCCAGGTCAACGCCCGCATCCATACCTTGGGCGGTTTTTCTGCACATGCGGATCAGCGCGCACTCAGCGACTGGCTGGGACACATGCGCGTGCCCGGCGAGCCTGTGCAGGGTGGCCGCCCACCCCGGGTGGTGCTGGTACATGGTGAGCCGGAGGCCCAGCGCGTATTCGCTGCGCACCTGCGCGCACGCCACGGAGTGGAGGCGCATATCGCGGCACGCGGTGAGCGGTTGACCATTCCCAGCCGACCCTCTGCCCGCTGAGCGGGCGCTCGACGCCATCAATCCTCACAGGAGTTCTTCTCATGCTGAAGACCCCACTCTGCGACCTGCTCGGTATCGAGTACCCCATTCTGCTCGCCGGCATGGGGGTAAATATCGCCGGCCCGGAACTCACCGCCGCGGTGAGCAATGCCGGGGGCTGCGGAGTGCTGGGCAGCGGCGGGTTGCCGGCACAGGCCATGCGCGCCCAGATCTCTGCGCTGCAAGCGCTGACTGACAGGCCGTTTGGAGTGAATATCATCCTGCCCATGCTGCAGCCTGGCCAGGTCGAGGTGGCGCTGGAGGCCAAAGTGCCCTTCGTGGTGTTCTTCTGGGGCGATCCTTCACCCTGGATTCCTCGCCTGCGCGAGGCCGGGATCAAGATTTTTCTGCAGGTAGGGACCGTCGAAGAGGGCATCGCGGCCGCGGCGGCGGGAGTGGACGGAATCATCGCGCAAGGGATCGAGGCCGGTGGCCATGTGAAGGCGGAGAGCTCGCTCTCCACCATCGTGCCGGCGTTGGTGGACGCGGTGGCCCCGTTACCTGTGATTGCCTCCGGCGGCATCGCCAATGGGCGCGGCATTGCAGCTGCACTGGCCTTGGGCGCACAGGGAGTCTCCCTGGGTTCCCGTTTCCTTGCGACCCCGGAGGCCCGCGTGGGAGAGGCCTACAAACAGATGCTGGTGGACGCACGGGCCGAGGACACCGTCTATACCAGCCTCTTCGATGTGGGCTGGGAGAATGCGGCACACCGCGTATTACGCAACACGGAGACCGCGGAGTGGGAACGCGCAGGCTCCCCCGCACCTGGCGCGCGGCCCGGGGAGGGGAGTGTGATCGGCCGGGCCGAGCTGTTCGGCACGTTCGTGGACTTCCCGCGCTATGCCGTCACCCCGCCCATTGCCGGTTTTGAGGGCGAGTTGCAGCGGACAGCGCTTTATGCGGGAGAATCCGTGCGCCTCATCAACGACATTCGCCCAGCAGCCGACGTGGTGGCGGAACTCGTCAGGGAAGCCGGCGATGCTTTGCGCATGGTGGCGCGCTAGTCACCGCAGGGGAAATCCTCCAGGAAGGCATTACCCACCACGATGGCGGCGTTGAGATCTTCTTCCTCGGGATGGGCTTTGAGGTAGTCCAGCACGCTGCGGCGGAGCTGGCTTGCGCCCACGCCGCGCGGCATGCAGAAGAGGCTGTCCTGCATTTTCCACGAGGGACCTGCATCTTCGGCGTCTGCCACCCCGGCCAGATAACCGAGGCAGGTATTCACGGCGTCCGGCCGGTCCGATTCACAACGCTCCCTGAGCTCGTTGCCATCGAGGAAATTCGCGGACGTGGCGTGGCTCAACCCGCAGAGAGTGAGCACGAGCACGTAGCGCTGAATCATGGGGGCAGGCTTTCCGGTAGCGGGAACGGTGGCTGTTACCCGCAGGGCGGGATGGGTGCGGAGTCTCAGGCTACGGCCGTTTCCGGTCAATCGATACTGTGCCTGATCCGCAGTTTTTTTGCGGCCGGGCTCGCCAAATCTTGAGCCCCTCCAGCTTTAGCCGGTCTGTAGAGCCCGAGGAGGTGCGCGCGTCGACTGCCTGCATGCGTTAGGATCCATCGCTGTTCACTCTCCGGCCAGCCAGGACCGCCTTCGTGCCCGATCCCTCAGCCTTCTCCACGCTCACCTGGATCCTCATTCTGTGCACGCTCGCCTGTGTGCTGAGCCTGGCCGGTGGCGCTGCCTATCTGCTGCTGCCCTCAGCCTGGCGCTCCAAGACCCTCTCCCATCTCATCAGCTTCGCCACTGGCACCCTGCTCGGTGTGACCTTCCTCGAGCTTCTCCCGCATGCCATCGAACATCCCAATGCCGGCGGCGCGGAGAACGTGCTGGCGACAGTGCTGCTCGGGATTCTGGTCTTCTTCGTGCTGGAGAAGGCGCTCATCTGGCGCCATGCCCATCATGGCGACGATGCTAGCCATGCGGGGCACGGACATCACGGACATCATGGGCACGGTCGCCACGCGGGTGCGCTCATCATGGTGGGGGATTCCTTCCACAATTTTCTTGACGGGGTTCTGCTCACCGCGGTATTTGTGAGCGATATCCGACTGGGCATCCTTACCGGCCTTGCCATGATCGCGCACGAGATTCCGCAAGAACTTGGCGATTTCGCCATCATGATAGAGAGCGGCTTCTCTCGCTTGCTGACCTTCGCCCTCAACGGCCTCGCGAGCCTTGCCATGGTGGCGGGCGCGCTGCTCGCCTGGTGGCGTGTGGACGAGATTCAGACTTACATGCCCTATGTGCTCGCCTTCACCAGCGCAAGTTTCATCTATATCGCCGTGGCGGATCTCATCCCCGCGCTGCATCGGGGCATCCGCATCCGGGACTCCCTGGGCCAGCTCATCCTCATCGCCAGTGGAATCTCCATGGCGGTGATGTTCCATGGGGCGGATTGAATGATTCCGCAGCGGCGCACGGCAACACCGCATCGGGGCTGGGCTCATGCCCTGCTGGTACTTGCGTTGCTCGCCAATCTGGCGCTCAGCTGGCATCACTACGCGCTCGCCGAGCATGCCACTCAGGAAACCTGCCATGTCTGTCTTGCGAGCAGTGCACCGGGCCATGCGCCGGCCGCGCTGCCGACAGTTCCGGCCGAGCCGCTCATCCAGCCCGCGCCGACGCATTCCGATTCCTTCACCCTTCCCGAGGCCCGAAAAGGCTTCCACCGCGCGCGCGCACCGCCCTCACACCTCGCCTGAAAAACCAGTCGAACGTTGTTTCATCTGCCCGGCCGGCACCCGTCGCCGCCGTGGCCGTGTGTGAGGAAGTATCAAATGAAAGCGTATTTGCAAGTCCGCAGGCTCTTGGCCTGCCTGTCTCCCTTGGTGTTGGCGCTGCCGGTCCTGGCGGCACCGAACAAATCGAGCTCCGCTGGCCACAGTGTGCGAGCGGCCAGTGACGAGGAGGTCATCGTCAGCGCCGACCCCCTGCGCCGCGCGGACGAACATCTGATCCAGCCCTTTACTGTCATCGGACGTGAACGCCTGATGCGCGAGAACCTGCGCAACATCGGTGAGGCGGTCAACAACGAACTCGGCGTCAACAGCAGCGACTTTGGCGCAGGCGTCGGGCGACCCGTGATCCGCGGCCTGTCCGGTGCGCGCGTGCAGGTTCTCGATGACGGCATAGGCTCAATGGATGTCTCCACCCTGAGCCCCGACCACGCTGTGGCCATCACGCCGGTTTTCGCACGCCAGGTCGAGATCTTCCGCGGGCCGGCCACCCTGCTCTATGGGAGCAGTGCCAGCGGTGGACTCGTGAACGTGGTGGATGATCGCATTCTCGACTTTCGACCCGAACGTGCCTCCGGTGAGTTCTATTCGCACTACGACACCGCGAGCGAGGGCAAGACCAATGCGCTGATGGTCGAGACCGGTGTGGGCTCAAACTTTGCGCTGCATCTGGATGCTTTGAAGGAGGACGCCGAAAGCTACGAGATCCCGGGGGCTGCCTCGCGCACACCCGACGCGGACGAGCGCCGCGGCCGGCTGACCAACAGCCAGAGCGATCATGAAAACTTTGCCGGAGGATTGTCCTGGATAGGCAGCGAAGGCTTCCTTGGTATGTCGGTCCAGCGCATGAACCGCGAATACGGTGTGCCGGGTGGGCATGGGCATCACGGCCATGAACACGAGGATGAGCACGATCACGAAGAGGATCATGACGAAGCACATGAGCTTTTCGAGGCGGGCATGCCGGAGGAAGAAGGCGGCGTCACCGTCGACCAGAGACAGACCCGATTCGATGTGAAAGGTGAATGGCGCAACCCCTTGCCCGGGCTCACCGCCGCCCGCACGCGCTGGGGCTTCAACGATCACAATCACGCCGAAATCGAGGGTAACGGGGAAGTTGGCACCCAGCTGGTCAACACTGCACACGACGGTCGCTTCGAACTTCTGCATCAGCCCCTTGCCGGCTTCACGGGGGTTTTTGGCGTGCAATTGCAGGACCGGAATTTCGATGCGCTGGGTGAAGAAGCCTTCGTGCCGGAATCGACCCAGCAGTCAGTGGCGGGCTTTCTGGTGGAGGAGCGTGACTTTGGCCCCTTCCACGCCGAGCTTGGCCTGCGCTTCGAGCACAACGAGGCGGAGGATCTCGAGCGCGGACTCAGTGCGGATTTCGATGTGCACGCAGTCTCCGGGGGACTCAATTACACCTGGTTGGCCGGGCATGAGGTCGGACTCTCCGTGACTCACGCGGGGCGTGCGCCGAGCATCGAGGAGTTGTTCGCCGGTGGCGCGCATCTCGCGACCAATACCTACGAAATCGGGCGCACCGACCTCGATGTGGAAACCTCCACCAATCTGGATGTCTACCTGCGCCGCGATGTGGGTGGCTGGCAGTTGAATCTCGGTTTCTTCTACAACGATATTTCGGACTACATCTACGCCGCCGAGCAGGATCTGAACGGTGATGGGGTGGCCGATCGCGTGGAGGAAGATTACGGCGAGACCGGCGAAATCGTGGACGAGGACGATGCGCTTCTACTGGTGGTGCAGGACCAGCGCGATGCCCGCTTCTGGGGCTTCGAGCTCGAGTCCCGGTACACGGTGTTCGATGACACACGCGGTGCGCTGCAGTGGCGGGTGTGGAGTGATTACGTGGAGGCACGCTTCCGCAACGGGGACCGCATTCCCCGCATTCCTGCGCTGCGCTTCGGCACCGGTCTCGAATGGCAGCTTGATGCCTGGAGTGCGGACGTCAGGCTAACCCGCGTCGCGGATCAGGACCGCACGGCCGCGCTCGAAACCGCCACCGATGGCTACACCGTGCTCGACCTTGGGCTTGAATACACCCTGCCACTGGCGGGCGAGCGCGCGCTGGTATTGTTTGCCCGCGGCAACAATCTGCTCGACGAGGAGATTCGCCGCCACACGTCCTTCCTGAAGGATCAGGCACCCATGCCCGGCGCCAGCGGGATGCTGGGCTTCAGGTGTCTTTTCTGAGCGACTGATCCATGCGCCCGAGGATCTCGTCGAGAATCCCGGGCGCAGTGGCGAAGTTGAGGCGCACGAAGCCCCGGCCTTCCTCACCGAAGGCCGGCCCTTCCGACAGTGCCACCTTGGCGTGCTTCAGGAAATGCTGCTGAGGCTCTTCGTTCAGGCCGAGACCGCGAAAATCCAGCCAAGCGAGATAAGTGGCTTCTGGCGGGGTGTGCCGGACTCGTGGCCAATGGGTGGAGACGAAGCTCGCCACCCGATCACGGTTGGCACGCAACTGCGTCAGCATTTCCGCAAGCCAGGCATCGCCCTCGGTCCAGGCCGCACGCGCGGCCGCGATACCGAGCGCGCTGCGCCCGCCGCGTACGTGCGCAGGCAGATGGTTGAAGGCCCGGGCCAGGGCTGGACTGCCGAAGACCGCCGCGGCGAGACACAGTCCGGCCACGTTGAAGGGCTTGCTGGGCGAGGTGAGGGTAAGGGTGCGCGCGGCGATTTCCGGCGAGAGCGATGCAAACGGAATGTGCGGCCGTGAGTCCAGCATCAGATCCGCATGGATCTCATCCGAGATCACCCGCAGGTCGTGCCGCAGGACCAGTTCCGCAAGACCTTCCATCTCTTCACGCGTATAGGCGCGCCCCGTGGGGTTGTGGGGATGGCACAGCAGCAGGATGCGGGTGCGGGCGTCGATCGCGCGCGCCATCGCTTCCAGATCCATCCGATACCCGGCGGAGGTCTGCGTGAGCGGGCAGAGCACCTGCCTGCGCCCGGTCTCCTCCACGGCCGACAGAAAAGGCGGATAGATTGGAGTCTGGATGATCACCCCATCGCCAGGCTCGCAGAGGGTGAGCAGCGCAAGGTGGATGGTCTGCACCACATCACTGAAAAACTCCACTTGGTCCGGCTTGATCGCCCAGGCGTACTGGCGCAGGGCGCGCGCGCAAAACACTTCATCGAGGCCCGCTTCCGCATAGGACCGGGAATAGCCGAGATCACCGCGTTCGATGACGGCCTCCAGTGCACTGCGGATGCAGGGCGCAATCTCGAAATCCATGTCGGCGATCCAGGCGGGAATCACATCCGGCGGATAGGCGCGCCACTTGATGCTCTGGCGTTGCCGCAGGCGGTCCAGGGTAGGGCTCTCAGTGTGCATGCGGACGGGTACTCCCGGGTTTCATTGACGATAGGTCCAGCGCAGCAGGGCATCGCCCAGTGCATGCCCCGCGTGGGTGGGGCCATTCAGGAAAAACACCACCACGAATCTCCGGCCACTGGCGGCCCGAACATAGCCGGCCACTGCCGAGACGTTGTTGAGGTGCCCGCTCTTGAGGTGCATCCAACCCTGTTCCGGAGTGCCTCGCAAGCGTTTGCGCAAGGTCCCGTCCAGCCCGGCGATGGACAGTGAGGCGACGAACTCCGGCATGTACCGGCTGTGCCAGGCATGAATCAGCAGTTGCGACAGGGTGTGGGCACTGATCCGGCTTTCACGGGATAGTCCGGAGCCGTTCTCGAGCACCAGCCCCCGGGTCGAGATCCCGTGTTCGGCAAGGTAATCCTGTGCCGCCTGCGCACCCAGTGCCATCGTGAGCGGCGGCGGACCCGCCTTGGCACCCATACTCAGGAACAAGGTATCGGCCATGGCGTTGTTGCTCCATTTGTTCAATGGCCGGATGACTTCCCCAAGTGGCGGCGAAAAGCCCGCGGCCAGTCGCCGCGCGCCAGGAGGCTTGGAAGCTTTCCGCACGCCGCCTGCGAAGCTTCCACCCCATTGCGACCATAGACGCGTGAACAATGCGTGAGCGTAACCTTCGGGTGTCATGAAGCTGCGCGGCAGGTGCTGCACACCACAGGCGCGTGCATAGTCACCCTCCAGGGCCACGGTGTCGGCAGTGGCGGGATCCAACACAGTGATGCGGATTGCATTCACGCCCTTGCACGCCCCTTGGGTCAGTCTCACCCGGTTCTCGAGCCGGAGGGTCGGCAGGGCAGGCAGGGTACTCACACGAACGGTGTCCTTGCCCGGCGCGAATACCAGCGTCGTCGCCTTGAAATTCACCAGCGCGGCATTTGCCGGCACGTTGTAGAGCCGCCAGGGCTGGCCGTCGAAGTCGCCGGGCGCGCGCGCAGGTGGCGCGAAATGCGCGTCATCAATGAGCAGATCACCGCGAATTTCCTGAAGCCCCGTGTCACGCAACTGGCCGAGCAGCTTCCAGAAGTTTTCCTCGGTGAGCCAAGGGTCACCGTAACCCTTCAGCAGCAGATCACCCTCCATGACGCCGTCGCGAACAGGCCCGAGCGCATACAGTTCCGTGCGCCAGACATGGCTGGGGCCGAGCGTATCCAGGGCCACGAAGGTCGTGAGCAGCTTGACGGTGGAGGCGGGATTGCGGGGTGTGAGGGGATTGAGACTGAACAACGGTGCCCTTGCACCGACCTCCTGCACGACCACGCTCAGGGTGTTCTCCGGGGTGTCGTAGCGTTGCGCCAGTGCCGCCAGAGGATGGGTGACGGGCGTGGGTGGGGAGGGAGACGCGGCATGCAGTGCGACTGGCGTCCCGCAGAGGATGCCGGCGCAGAGGAGAAGCCGCCGGGGCCAGCACCGTGCAGGCATGGGGCTGGCCCGGTTGTGCTCAGCGATGTTTGCCGTGGTATTCCGGATTGGGCTGCATGTTCACCGCGCTCGCCACCCGGTTGGTCATGTTGTAGAAGCCTGCGACATTGGCGATGTCCCAGATGTCCTTGTCACTGAAGCCGACATCCCGCAGCCCCTGGCGATCACTTTCGCCGATGGTGTAGCTGGCGGTGGTCATCTTGACTGCAAAGTCGAGCATGGCGCGCTGTCTGGGCGAGAGATCCGCAGCCCGGTAATTCATCACCATCAGCTCGCCGAGCTTGGGGTCGCCCGAGTACTCGCGCACGCTCGCACCATGCGCCACCTGACAGTAGAAGCACTGGTTGGTGGAAGACACCGCCACCGCGATCATCTCGCGCTCGAGCTCCGAGAGGCCAGATTCTCCGAACATCAGCGTGTTGTAGAAGCGGGAAAACGTGCGCAGCTGTTCGACGTTGTGGCTGTAGGCGGCCAGCACATTGGGCAGCATGCCGAGCTTCTGGTCGCACTTGGAGAAATATTTCTGGATGTCCTCGGGCAGCTCTTCACGGCTGGGCAGGGGAATGTCGAGGGCGGTGACGTAAGTGTGCTGTGACATGGGAAGCTCCGGAAAGGTGAAGAACAGCCCGCAAGCAGCCGGGCAGCTTCATGATAGAAACTCGCTCGCCAACCTGCCACCCTGCGGACGCCGGCGAGAATCCCGCCGGCGCCACGAAGGCAGGGCGTCAGACGATGCCGGAGGCCTTGAGTCGCGCAAGCTCTGCGGCATCCATGCCGAGGACTTGGGAATAGACCTCCTCGTTGTGTGCACCGAGCATGGCACCGGGCCAGTCGGTCTGGCCGGGAGTGTCCACCAGGCGTGGAATGATGGCCGGAATCTTCAGCGGCCCGAAGCCGGTCTGCACTTCCTCGAACAGGCCGCGCGCCTGGTATTGCGGGTCGGCGAACATGTCGACCACGCTGTAGATGGGACCGGACGCCACGCCGGCCTCCTCGAGCCTTGCAAGCACTTCGGCCTGATCCAGCGAACGCGTCCAGGCGCTGATGCGATCTTCCAGCTCGCGCTGGTTCTCCACGCGGTTGATGTTCTCCTTGAACTTGGGATCCTGGGCAATGCCGGGATCGCCCATAAGTTCACAGAGGCGCTGGAACATGGAATTGGTGTTGGCACCGATGATGATGGTCTTGCCGTCACGCGTCGGGTAGTTGTTCGAAGGCACGATGCCCGTGATGGCGGAGCCCGAAGGTTCACGCACCACGCCTGCGCCATCGTATTCCGGCACCACCGCTTCCATCAGGTTGTAGATGGACTCGAAGATGGACACATCCACCACCTGCCCCTTGCCCCCGGTCGCGCGATCCCGGCCGATGTAGGCAAGCAGGATGCCGAGGGCCGCGTGAATACCGGAGAGGGTGTCCCCGATACTGAGGTTGGGACGGACGGAGGCTTCGCCCGGAAAGCCGTTCACATAGCGGAAGCCACCAAAGCCTTCGCAGACCGAGGCAAAACCGGGGCGCGGCGCGTAGGGGCCGGTCTGCCCATAGCCCGAAATGCGGGTATAGATGAGGCCGGGGTTGGTGGCCTTGAAGTCGTCCGGGCCGAGATTCCATTTCTCCATCGTTCCGGGACGGAAGTTTTCGATGTAGACATCGGACTGGTTCACGAGCTTGCGCATGATCTCGCGTCCCTCGGGCGTGCGCAGGTCGAGGGTCACGCATTTCTTGTTGCGCGCCAGGCTGTACCACCAGAGCGATGTGTCGTCCTTGACGATGCGCCAGCGGCGAATCGGGTCCCCGCCTTCGGGCGGCTCGACCTTGATCACCTCGGCGCCGAAATAGCCGAGGATGGTGGCGGCGAAGGGGCCGGCGAGCAGCTGGCCCGCCTCGATGACGCGCAGCCCGTCCAAGGGGCGCGGTGCGCGCGGCGCGGATTCCATGATGTGTTTCCTCTCTCGTTGCGTTGAGTCTTGATTGTGCGGGCCGGCAGTGGCCGGATCCAGTTCAGGCGAGCGCGTAGTGTGCCGCGACTCCGACAAATAGGCAGAGCCCGAACCACTGGTTATGCAGGAAGGCACGAAAGCAGTCGGCAGGCTCGCGCGCGCGGATGAGCCACTGTTGCCAGCCGAGCAGGGCGGCTCCCACCAGCAAGGCGAGCGACCAGGGCCAGCCCAGCTCCGCCTGACGACCGATGAGCCAAAGATCGAGCAGCAGCAGCAGCTGCAGGATTCCGATGATCGCCCGGTCCAGATCGGCAAAGAGAATGGCTGTCGACTTGATGCCGATCTCGAGATCGTCGGCGCGATCGACCATGGCGTATTCCGTGTCATAGACCAGCACCCACAGCACCACCGCACTGAAGATGAGCCAGGCAATGGCAGGCACCGTGCCCGTGACAGCGGCAAAAGCCATGGGCACCGACCAGCCGAATGCCGCGCCAAGATAGACCTGTGGCAGGTAGGTATATCGCTTCATGAAAGGATAGAGCACGGCGAGCCCCACGGCCGCGAGCGACAACAACAGGGTTTGGAGATTCAGGGTCAGGACCAGCAAAGCCGAGCACGCCACCAGCACGCCGAAGAGGATCAGCGCCTGGCGCTCGGTGACTTCACGCATGACAAGCGGACGATCCCGGGTGCGGGTGACATGCCCGTCGAAATGCCGGTCCGCGTAGTCGTTGATGACGCAGCCCGCTGATCGCATGAGTACGGTGCCGAGCAGGAACACGCCCAGCACCCAGAGATCAGGCACGCCTTCGGCCGCAATCCACAGGGCCCACAGGGTCGGCCACAGCAGCAGCAGTATCCCTATCGGCCGATGCAGTCGCATCAAGCGGGCCCAGGCGCTCCAGCTGTTGCGTCGAAAGGGCAGTGAGGCTGCGTTCATACCTTTGCATAGTCCAGTCTTTGCGCCAGCCAGCGCCGGATCAGGCGATCCCCCAGTGCCGGCTGCTCGCGCAGGATGCGATCGGCGAGCGTGCGCACCGCCGGCAACAGATCCCGGTCACGACTCAAATCGGCGATGCGGAAGGATGCCGCGCCCGTCTGTCGCGTGCCAAGCACCTCGCCCGGGCCCCGCAGGGCCAGATCACGCTCCGCGATGATGAAGCCATCGTTGGTCTCCCGCATGGTCTGCAGGCGGGCGCGCGCAGTGTCGCCGAGCGGAGCTTTGTACAGCAAGATGCAGATCGAATGTGCCTCGCCACGTCCCACCCGGCCACGCAACTGGTGTAACTGCGCTAGACCAAGCCGCTCGGAATTCTCGATGATCATGAGACTGGCATTGGGCACGTCCACGCCGACCTCGATGACCGTGGTGGCCACCAGAAGATCGATCGCGTGCTGCATGAAGGCCTGCATGATGGCACTCTTTTCCTGCTCCTTCAGTCGACCATGGATCAATCCGACGCGCAGGTGCGGCAGCGCTGCCGTGAGTTGTTCGGCCGTGTCGGTCGCGGCCTGGGAATCGAGCACCTCCGATTCATCGATCAACGGGCACACCCAGTACGCCTGACGGCCCGAGGCGCAGGCGGTACTGATTCTGGCCACGATATCTTCGCGCCGGGTCTCGGCCAGCACCTTGGTAGCGACCGGACTGCGGTTGGGCGGCAGCTCATCTAGGATTGAGACATCCAGGTCCGCGTAAGCCGTCATGGCCAAGGTGCGCGGGATGGGGGTGGCCGTCATGATGAGCTGGTGCGGGCGCAGATTGCCTTGCGCGCCTTTCTCCAGCAGTGCGAGGCGCTGATCAACCCCGAAGCGGTGCTGCTCATCCACAATCACAAGCCCCAGCCGGCCGAAGCGGACGTCTTCCTGGAACAGGGCATGCGTGCCGATGATGATGCGGGGAGTGGCTTCCGCCACCTGCGCATGCAGGCGCCGGCGCACGGCGGGCGTGGCACGCCCGGTGAGACTCACCACCTCAACCGAGCATGCTTCGAACCAGCGTGTGAAGTTGCGGCCATGCTGCTCGGCCAGCAATTCCGTGGGCGCCATCAAGGCCACCTGATAGCCATTGGCGAGGGCGAGGCTTGCGCAGAGCGCGGCAACGGCCGTCTTGCCGGCACCGACATCGCCTTGCAGGAGACGCAACATGGGCTGACCCTTGCCGAGATCCTGCGCGACTTCCGCCACCACGCGTTGCTGGGCGCCGGTGAGCTTGAAGCCGAGCGATTTGAGCAGGGTCTGGTGCATCTCCTCACCACCCCGCAGCACCGGCGCACTGCGTTTGCGGGTCGCCTGGCGCAGCTTGCGCAGGCTGATCTGATGCGCGAGCAGCTCCTCGATTGAGAGCCTTATCTGCGCCGGATGCGTGCCGTTGAACAGCGGGTCCAGCGGCATGTCTGGCGGTGGCCGGTGCACCAGGCGCAGTGCCTCGTGCAGTGGCGGCAGTCGTACTGACTGTGAGACAGCGGTTTCGATCAAGACATCGAGTTCGGCACTGTCCTCGCGGTTCATGCGCAGCACTTCCAGCGCCTGGCTGGTGAGCTTGCGCAGCATCGCCTGGTGCAGGCCGTCGGTTGCCGGGTAAACGGGCGTCAAAGCGGACTCCAGGGCTTGCGGGTGGTAGTCGTCCACCACCTGGCATTCCGGATGTACCATCTCGAGTTGCTGGGGTCCCCGTCGTGCTTCGCCAAAGCAGCGCACACGACGGCCATTGGCAAGGCGCAACTGTTGCTCGCGGTTGAAGTGGAAGAAGCGCAGCGCAATGCTGCCCGTGTCATCCTCCAGCTTTACCAGCAGCGAGCGGCGACGCCCGAACTGGATCTGGCTTGCAATCACGACCCCCTCCACCACGACTTCCATCCGGGGGTAGACGGCACGCAAGGGCGTTATCCGAGTGCGATCCTGATAACGGGATGGCAGGTGGTACACGACGTCGCGGATGGTGGTGAGGCCGAGCTTCTCCAGCTTCTCACGCACGCGTGGCCCGACGCCCGAGAGGCGCTCGACCGGATCTTCGAGTCCCAGTGCAGCCACCGCGTGGCGGAAAATCAGAGGCCGAGGATGGCGTCGATTTCCACCAGCGCCCCGCGCGGGAGAGCCGCCACCTGCACGGTAGCGCGCGCCGGATAGGGTGGCGTGAAATAGCCGGCCATCACTTCATTGACGATGGGGAAGTGGGCGAGGTCGACAACGTAGATGGTGAGCTTGAGTGCCTGCTGCAGGCTCGCGCCGCCGGCATCTGCCACGGCCTTGAGGTTTTCGAACACCTGGGTCACCTGGTCGCGAATGTCCGCGCTCACGATTTCCATGGCGGCGGGAACCAGCGGAATCTGGCCCGAGAGGTAGAGGGTGTTGCCGTGGCGCACGGCCTGCGAGTAGGTGCCGATGGCAGCGGGTGCGGCCGGGGTCTCGATGACGACCTTGCTCATGGATGCTCCGATGGGCGCTTGGCGCCGGGTTTCAGGTTTTCTTGCGCTGGATGCGGACCACGGTCTGTACGCGGCGGGTGGCACGGATGACATCCGCTAGGTGCTTGCGATCTCGCACACCGATCACAAGCCGAATACTGGAATGCCGCGCATTGCGTTCACTGATTTCCACTTCCTCGATGTTCGCGTTGGCATCGGCGACTGCGGCCGCAATGGTGGCAAGCGTGCCGCGGCGGTTGATCACATCGAGTGCCAGTTCCACGCTGAATTCGCGGTCGATTTCCCGAGACCATTCCACATCTATCCATTTGTCAGGCGCGCTGCGGTAATCCGTGACATTGGGGCAGGTTGGCTGGTGCACCACGATGCCACGCCCTGCGGTGAGATAGCCGATGATGGCGTCGCCGGGAATCGGGTAGCAGCACTTGGGAAACGACACCACCATGCCCTCTGTGCCACGAATCACCAGCGGTGAGGCAGATTCATCGTCCCGTGCCGGAAGCTTGCGGCGCTTGGTGCCGGACTCCGGCTCCACCTTGTCCTGGGCGAGATTACGAGCAACCAGTGGCGCGAGTCGTTGCCCCAGGCCTATTTCGGCGTAGAGCCCGTCCAGACTTTCCAGCTTGAAGCTCGCAAGCACCGCCTCCAGACGCGCGGGTTCCAGCCTGTCGCTGGAGGTCTCGAGTCCCGAGAGTTCACGCTCCAGCATGCGCTTGCCGAGCGCACGGGCTTCGTCCAGTTGCAGGTTCTTGAGATAGTGACGAATGGTCGCTCGCGCCTTGCCGGTGACCACGAAGGTCAGCCAGGCGGGATTGGGGCGGGCGCCGGGTGCAGTGACGATCTCCACTGTCTGGCCGGTTTCAAGCGGCGTACGCAAGGGCGAGAGGCGCCGATTTATGCGGCAGGCGACGCAGGCGTTGCCGAGATCCGAGTGGATGGCGTAGGCAAAGTCCACCGCCGTTGAACCGCGGGGCAGGGTCAGAATCTTGCCCTTGGGCGTGAACACGTAGACCTCGTCCGGAAAGAGGTCAATCTTCACGTTCTCGAGGAATTCTTCGGAGTTGCCCGCCTGCTGCTGCATTTCGAGGATGTTGCGCAGCCACTCCCGCGCGCGCTTCTGGGCACTGCGTGCCGCGGAGTCGCCGGTCTTGTACAGCCAGTGAGCCGCGATGCCAGCCTCCGCCACCTGATCCATCTCGTGGGTACGGATCTGTACTTCAAGCGGTACCCCATAAGGGCCGAACAACACGGTATGCAGCGACTGGTAGCCGTTGGCCTTGGGGATTGCGATGTAGTCCTTGAAGCGCCCCGGCACCGGCTTGTACAGGCTGTGCATCACGCCGAGCGCGCGGTAGCAGTTGTCAACCGTATCGACCACCACGCGAAAGGCATAGACATCGTGCACATCGGTGAAGCCGAGGTGCTTCTCCTTCATCTTGTTGTAGATGCTGTAGAGATGTTTCTCGCGTCCGGCGACCTGTGCGGACAGGCGCTCCTGGCGCAGGTGGCGCCGGATACGATCCTTGATCTTGTCGACGATTTCCTTGCGGTTGCCGCGGATGCGCAGGATTTCCTGACGGATGACGCGCTGTCGCAGCGGATAGAGCGCGGCGAACCCGAGCTCTTCCAGTTCCAGGCGGATGATGTTGAGTCCCAGGCGCTGTGCGATGGGGGCGTAGATTTCGAGCGTCTCACGCGCGATGCGTCGCCGCTTCTCGGGCGCCAGCGCGCCCAGGGTGCGCATGTTGTGCAGTCGGTCGGCGAGCTTGACCAGGATCACCCGGATGTCTGCGGCCATCGCCATCAGCATGCGCTGGAAGTTGCGCGCCTGGGCCTCGGCGTGGGACTCGAACTCAAGCCGCGTGAGCTTGGAGAGCCCATCCACGATGGCCGCCACTTCCGGCCCGAATTCGCGGGTGATGGTTTCCTTGCTGATATGCGTGTCTTCGATCACGTCATGCAGCAGGGCCGCGATGAGTGTCTCGTGATCCATGTGCATGTCCGCAAGGATGCACGTGACTTCCAGGGGGTGCTGGATGTAGGGCTCACCGGATTTTCGGGTCTGGCCCTCGTGGGCCACCGCGCCGAATTCGTAGGCGCGCCGAAGATCGGCAATCTGGGCCGGTTCCAGGTAGGCGCGTGCTCGCTGGCAAAGATCGTCCAGACGGACGTGTCCTACTTCAGCGAGCATGGGGTGCACCGGGGCAGGTGCATGAGGCTCGGGCAGGGCACCGGACACGCGGGTGACTCATGCCGCGCGCGGTGCTGCCGGGCCGGAAGGGATCAGGGAAATTCCGGCGGCGGTGCGGGTTCGGCGAGGAATTCCGCGGCAAGTTCGAACTCCTCAGCAGCTCGCTGCTTGGCATCGAGCTCATCCAGGATTTCGCGGTTCATGAGGCCGGCGGCAATTTCGCGCAGCGCGATTACCGTTGGCTTGTCGCCATCTTCCGGGACCAGTGGGGTGGTACCGCGGGCGATCTGGCGAGCCCTGCGGCTGGCCGCCACCACCAGGTCAAAGCGATTATCGACGAACGGGAGACAGTCTTCGATGGTGATGCGGGCCATGGGCTTTGTTTCCAAGCGCTTGAAAGGAATACTGAAAGGATAACAGAGGGGGGAGGGCGATGAAACCGCCGCGAATGCCCGGTTCAGCCCGCGCGGGCCCTTTGAATGATACCTGCAAGCTCGCCGAGCGCACTCTCGAAATCATCATTAACCACCAAATGCTGATACTCGGGTGCGTGCGACATCTCGTCCTCCGCAGCCTGCATCCGCCGGTTGATGACGTCCTCCGGATCCTGCCCCCGGGCCTCCAGTCGGGCGCGCAGCGCGGCGATGGAAGGCGGGGCGATGAAGATGCTGACAGCCGCGGGGTAGAGGTCCCGGATGCGCCGTGCCCCCTGCCAATCGATTTCAAGCACCACGTCCAGGCCTTCGGCCAAGGTGCGGTCCACGCTGCCGCGCGAGGTACCGTACAGGTTGTCGAAGACACGGGCGTGTTCGAGAAAGTCCCCGGCCTCCACCATGCGCTCGAAGGTGGGTACATCCACGAAGTGGTAGTTCACCCCATCAGTCTCGCCGGGACGCTTGTTGCGTGTGGTGTGGGAGACGGAGACCCCGAGGCCCGGCAACTGTTTGAGCAAAGCGCTGATGAGGCTGGTCTTGCCGGCGCCCGAAGGGGCGGAAATCACGAAAAGTCTGGCAGGCATGCGGCGGTCCGGTGCTGGGAGCGCCTACGCTACTATGGAGAGACTGCCTTGTCGCGCGTGCCTCCTCTCAGAACGGATTTTCCGTCGGCATCCCCAGCACCAATCGTCCCGCCTGCTCCGTCAGGCGATCGATGTGGCCGTTGATGTGCAAGGGCATGGCCTGGAAATCACGATAGCGACGCTCGAAGGCGGTGCCCTCGCGCAGGCCGTTGCCGCCGAGCACTCGCAGGATGAGGGCCATGGCCTCATCGCACAGGTGCACCGCCTGCATCCCGGCGAGCGACTGGCGGAAGTAGTCCGCTTCCGTGGGCAATGTGCGGGTTTCGATGCGCGTGTCGGTCTCCTTGAGTGCGGCAAACACCGTGTCCTCGGCGGCGTGGATGAGCGCCTGAGCGCGTCCCAGATTGACATGCAGGGTGGGACGTTCGGCCATGCGGGTGCCGTAGATGGCGACGCGATCGCGAATGTCACGCGCGGTTTCCTCCAGCGAAATCCTCGCGACCCCACAGGCCATTGCGCCCAGCCACAGCACGGACAGCGCCACCCAGTCCTCCCGGTAGCGGGGGTGAATCACAGGGTGGGAAAGGTCCCGCAACTGTTCGCGATGACGCGGGCCCCAGGGCACCACCCGGTCCAGCGGCACGGGTGTCTCCTTGTAATGGACATGATCAGTGGCCGAGGCGCGCACGCTCATGCCATCCCAGGTCGGCGCGATGCGCACGGACGGGTCATGCAGATCGGCCATGGAAAAGCTCAAGGCCGTGTGGTCGGCATTCCAGAACACCACACCCGCCCAATCGGCATAGCGCGCGCCCGAGCCGAACGCG
>Ga0315906_10004259_pt1 | contig 18465 bp, 14 predicted proteins | sample LakEriMetagenome_4_FD_203526 | JGI IMG/M metagenome (GOLD analysis project Ga0315906, IMG submission 203526) | Freshwater fungal communities from buoy surface, Lake Erie, Ohio, United States - Buoy 2 MA122 | ecosystem: Environmental > Aquatic > Freshwater > Lake > Lake biofilm | place: USA... | reverse complement strand
CGGGCTGCGCCCGCAATCCGCACCGTGGCCGCCCAGGTGCGCCGGCAAATCCCGCTCGTCCCAGGGGAGATCGCCCTTTCCCTGCCGGCGTTGGTCGAAGCCTGCCGCCGTATCGAGGTGAATGGGCGTTGCCTGGCGGTTTCCTGGGAATTGGATCGCGCGCTCCGGGACGAGGCTGGCCAGGATGTTCTTGGCCTATGCGACATCGATGCTGATGAACCCGGCTGGGCGTATCTCGCGATCAATGCGGTGATGACAGCCCATCGCCCTGACTTGGCGTTGAGCACGGCAGCGCATGAATTAGGCCATTTGCTGTTTGACGTACCAGCGGCGCTGGAGCGTGGTGATCAGGGCTATCGCGCCGTCGCGCAATCGGCGCGTGCGCTTGATCGTGCAGGGCGCGGCGCTGAGGCGCGTGCCAATGAATTCATGGGTGCATTGCTGGTGCCGCCTGTGCCTTTGCATACGCGCCTGCTGGCGCATGCACGAAGCGAGGGCCTGCGCCTTTGTCGCGGCCCGCATCTCGGGCGGCCTGCAAGCCCGATCGTCGCTGCTTCGAATGGCGCTGAGGCCTTGGCGGGCGTGCTCGCAGTACTCGCCGGTGATTTCGGTGTTTCGGAGAAATTCATTGCCATGCGGCTTTTGCGATACGGCCTGGTGGAAGGGGGAATGTGATGCCTTTTGGGGATGTTGTGCGCGCGCGCCGAACGGCGCTGCTGATCAGTTTGAATGATATGGCCGAAAGGCTTGGCATATCGCCCGGCTATTGGTCGCGGGTTGAGCGCGGCATTGACGGGCCACCGAGCGATGAACTGGTCGAGCGTGTTGCCGCCATTCTTGGCATTCCCATGGATGAGCTGTTCATCGAGTCACAGCGCCTACCGCCGGATATGCGCAAGGACATGGGGCGTGTCGTGCTGGCCTATCGGCGTTTGCGCGCCATGCGCTTGAGGTGAAGGGAGGGCGGCATGCCTGCCACGCCGAAAAACAAGCTTTTCTATCAAATCCACGAGGCGAAGGAACGGCTGGGGCTTTCCATGTTGGACATGGCTGTCCTGGTGGCTGAAAGAAAGCTGCTGCTTTCTGCTGCCCTGGGTGGGATTTTGGTGGAAGATGGCATTCTTGAGGAAGGGCTCGATTTTGGCTGCACGCACGTGCCGTTATGCCAAAATTTCGTCCATGGCCTTGTGGACCTGCGCCCTGAGGATGGTTGGGAAGTCCTGCGCGCTGGTTCGCACACAATCAACTTGCTCGCGGCAGAGAAAGGCCATTATCGACGGCTCATTGACAGCAAATCAAATGCTTCTGGCCGGCTGGTCACGCGCGAGGATGTCGGGCTGCGGCACGAAGAACTGACGCGCTACCTTGCCTTTGAACAATCGCTTGAAGATGCGGCACCTATCGGGCGTCAGGAAAAGCGGCGCGCGCCCACGGCTTATGATTGGGAAGAAGCGCAGCTTGAGGCGTTTCGGCTGGTCTATTTTGACGGGGTACCGCCATCCTTCGGGGCGCTCATTCGCCACATCCAGGCTTGGTACATCGCCAAGGGTGGCCGCGTGCCGGATGAAAGCACCCTGAAGCGGCGCCTCCGGAAATTCTGGACCATCTTTGGACCGGAGGCACAGGACAAGGCGGCCTGAGCCACACCGCGCGAGGCCGTGAGAAAAACTCGGCCTCATTTACGTAATTACATGGCAGGAAATCCACGCGGAGCCGCGATGCCCCTGCCACATGCGAATCCCCACCTCCCGCCGCACCTCCGCGAGGTCTGCGACATCCTCGCCCGCGGCCTGCTGCGGCTGCGCAGCCGCACTGCCGAGAAAGCCACTGACCGGGGAGAGCGGTTGCTACACTTCTCGGCGCCACAGCGCCTGCATGCGAACCCGACCAAACGGAGAGACGCATGACGCGCAAAACCAAATCCAAACCGGCCAACGCGCCGAGCTTCACCGCCCCCGCCATTCCGACCGCCGATGTGCTTGGCAGGCTCGCCGCGCTCAAGACTGCCGCGATACCTGAGTTGAAGCAGCAATGGCGCGAGCTCTTTGGCAAGGAGCCACCGCCCTATAATCGGCGCTTTCTGGAAAGCAGACTCGGCTACCGCATTCAGGAATTGGCCTATGGCGGGTTGAAGCCAGAAACACTGGCGCGGCTTCAGGCGCTCGGCGAGCAACTCGATGGCGGCAAAATCACCATCCGCCGCATGCGCGGCGATGACAGGCCGACCGCCGGCACGATGCTGATCCGCGAATACCAGGGCGTCGAATACGCCGTGACCGTCACGCGCACCGGCTATGAATATGCTGGCCAGCCGTACAAATCGCTCTCGGCCATTGCGCGCGCCATCACCGGCACGCGTTGGAATGGGCGTGTATTCTTTGGGTTGCGGTCTAGCCGGGGCCTTTCCGCATGAAGCGCGACACGAAGCAGGTCAGCGCGACCTCCGCAGCCACGCGCAAGCTGCGCTGCGCCGTCTATACGCGGAAATCGAGCGAGGAAGGGCTCGACATGGAATTCAACTCCCTCGATGCGCAGCGCGAGGCCTGCGAGGCATTCATCGCAAGCCAGCGCGCCGAGGGATGGGTGCTGGTGCATGATCGCTACGATGATGGCGGTATCTCTGGCGGCACGCTCGAACGCCCTGCGCTCAAACGCCTGATTGCCGATATCGAAGGTGGGCTGATCGATGTAGTGGTGGTCTATAAGATTGACCGCCTGTCACGATCGCTAATTGATTTCACCAAGCTGGTTGAGGTGTTTGATGCGCATAGCGTGACCTTTGTGTCCGTCACGCAGTCCTTCAATACCACGACCAGCATGGGGCGGCTCACGCTGAACATCCTGCTGTCCTTCGCGCAATTCGAACGCGAGGTGATTGGCGAGCGCATCCGCGACAAGGTGGAAGCATCGCGCAAGCGGGGCATCTGGATGGGTGGCTTTGTACCGCTGGGCTATGACGTGCGCGACCGGAAGCTACTGGTGAATGATGCTGAGGCCGTGCAGGTGCGCCGCATTTTCCAGGGCTTTGCGGAATTGGAATCCTGCATGAAGCTGGTTCACGCGCTGCGCGCCGAGGGCGCCACCACCAAGCGCGGCAAGCCCCTGAACAAGAACGACGTCTATCGCATTCTGACAAACCGCGTGTTTCTGGGCGAGGCTGTGCATAAGGGCAATTCCTATCCCGGCGAGCATGACGCCATCATTACGCAAGCGCAGTGGGACGCGGTGCAGGCCATCCTGAAGATCAATCCGCGCATCAGGATCAACCGGTCACGGAACACCACCGCGCCATTGTTGCGCGGCTTGATCTTTGACAGCGATGGTAACGCCATGTCGCCGTCCCATAGTCGCGGCCGCAGCGGAAAGCGATATCGCTACTATGTCAGCCAGGCTTTGCTGAAAGGGCCGGTCACAGAAAGGCCCGCAATCGCGCGGCTGCCGGCTGGCCAGATTGAAGCCGCCGTGACCGATCAGGTTCGCGCGCTGCTGCGTCAGCCGGAAATGCTGGTCGGCACCTGGCGGGCGGCACGAGGCATGGCGCCGGAGGTTACGGAGCAGGAGGTGCGGCTGGCGATGGAACGGATCGAGCCCCTGTGGGACGAGCTATTCCCCGCCGAGCGAACGCGGATTGTCCGGCTGCTGGTGGAACGGGTCGATGTCCGGGCCGAGGGGGCGGCGGTGCGGTTGCGGCTGGACGGGCTTGGCGGCTTGGTCCGCGACCTTACCGCCCAGGGGGTGGCAGCATGAGTGAGGCAGCGCAGACCCTGACGGTGGTCATTCCGCTTCAGGTGAAGCAACGCGGCGGACGGAAGACCATGATCACGAACGGCGTCATGGCGCTGGAGGGGCGGCAGGACATCACTCTGATCAAGGCCGTGGCCCGGGCGTTTCGGTGGCGGGGGATGCTGGAATCAGGCGCCTTTGCCACCATCAACGAATTGGCGGCCGCGGAGAAAATCAACCCGTCCTATGTCTCGCGGGTGCTGCGGCTGACGTTGCTGGCGCCGGAAATGGTTGAGGCGATCCTGGACGGAAGGCAGCCAAAGGGGGTGACGCTGCCGGGGCTGCTGGAGCCATTTCCCGTGGAATGGATAAAACAGATAGGCTGCCCATTGCCGTGACCGGCGCCGCTTATCGGCGGCCCGACGACGCGCGGCAGCAATTGTCTCGGACGCATGCGCCGGGCTAGGCTTCTCATCAACGCCAAGGACCGGAACAGAGCATAGAAAGCGCCATGCCGTCTCATCTCTCCAGTCTCACCCTGGCTCTGTTAATTGCGCTCACGTGCAACGCTGCGGCCCAATCGGCCAGAGAGCGCCCGCTGATCATCGCACATCGCGGTGCCAGCCAATACTTGCCCGAGCACACGATGGAGGCCTATCGCCTTGCGATCCGGCAGGGCGCCGATTTCATCGAACCCGATCTGCTGCTGACCGCAGATGGCATCGCCGTGGCCCGCCATGACCGCGCGCTCGGCGCGACCACGAATATCGCATCCCACCCCACCCTGCCGAGCAACATCGACCAAATCACATTCAGGCAGCTACAGGGCCTGCACGCCATCTCTCGCGGGGGCGCGGCCTATGCGCCACCCGGGGCCGGTCCGGCAGGCTTGCGGGTGCCGAGCTTCGCCGAGGTGCTGGACGAGTTGCGCGCGCTCCACGCATCCACCGGGCGTATTTTGGGCGTCTATCCGGAGGTGAAGACCATCGGCCAGGGCCTCAACAGCTACAACCGCGCTCTAGCGGATGCGATGCTGGCCGAGCTCGCTCATCCCCGCCATGGCAGACTGTTCGACGGCCGCCGCGGCAATGTCATTCTGCAGTCTTTCGATGGTGAGGTGGTGGCCTACCTCGCGCGCCAGTCATCGCTGCCGGTGGTGCAGCTTTCCCCGCAATGCCCGACCAGGGCCGATATCCCGGCGATTGCCGCGCGCGCTGATGGCGTCGGCACGCAGGCTGCCCAAGCTGATGCGGATTGCCTGCAAAGGCTACGCGAGGCGGGGTTGTTCGTGCATGTCTATACCCTGTCCAACGCGAATCCAGACCTGCATGCGACGATGTTCCGCAACGGCGTGAATGGCGTGTTCACGAACGCCCCCGACACGGCCATCGCCCAGCGCGAGCAGGCGCTGCCAGGTGCCCCGCCGCGCGAGTGGGTCGCCCCGGTGCGGCGCCGCCGCGACTGATAACGCGGCGCCGGGCATGGTCGAGGCGATCCGGGACGGGCGGCAGCCTGAGGGGGGTGACGCTGCCGGGGCAGCTGGAGGGGGTGCCAATGGGGTGTGGGGAGTAGCGGGTATCGTGAGCCTCGCAAGGCGACGACGAGGATGGGCTCCCATCCAGTCAGTGGATGGGTTGCTCTCGTGGTGCTGCTTATGTCGAAATGAATTTCAGGTATTATGCTTACGCAGATACCCCTTGCGGCGACTTATCCCACCCTTTCGAGCCAGTTTAAATCTCATGGTTTTCCGTCAAATGCGCAAATGCAACGAATCGCCGCTTTCGCACCAGATTCACCCGTCATAAGTTAGGTTGGTCATGCAGAAATTGAGTCGTCCTTTAAAGAATTTGACTGTATGGGCTTTCAGTATTCCACAGCGTAGCATACTGGTAGCTTGCGTGATGGCCTACTGGAAGCCTACAAAGCCAGTATTGTTCTCTAAGCATCGAATTCTCCAATGACCGGCACACTCGCGTTCAGCTTTGTTGATCTTGGACGCTCCTTTCACGAGCTCTCGAATTATGCTCGCGCAAGCGACGATATAGACGTTTCGCAGGCTTTCTCGATGGGGCCATCGATGACGTGGGATGACCTCAAGCTAGAACGCCGCGTGGTGCTGCTCGCCGAGGCAGGCGCGGGAAAGACGGAGGAGATCCGTCACGCAGCGACGCGATGGCGCGATCGCGGCGATCACGCATTCTTCCTACGCCTTGAGCATGTCGCCGATGGCCTTGAAGCAGCGTTCGAAGTCGGCGACCTGGATGACTTTGAACGTTGGAAGAATTCGCAGGACGAGGCGTGGGTCCTTCTAGACTCAGTGGACGAGGCCCGCCTACGCGGTCCGAGCGACTTCGAGCGAGCCATCCGGGAGTTTGCGAAGAAGGTTCGTGGTGCGGAGGACAGGCTTCATCTCCTGATCACGAGCCGCATCTCAGCGTGGCGGCCCAAAACGGACTTGGAGTTCTGTGAGCGCCTGCTCCCGCCGCCCGCCGCGGGCCGCGTCGCCGGAGTGGCGCAGACGGACGACGTGGGGTCGGGTTCACCACCCGACATTGCAACTGCACCTGATAAGGAAGGTGAGCGGCCGCGGTTCCGGATTGTCACCATCAACGATCTCGACTCGGCGCGAATCGCGAAGTTTGCGCTAGTTCGCGGCATCACAAATCTCGATCCTTTCCTTGCCGCAGTCGAACGGAAGGACGCTTGGGCATACACGCGCCGGCCGCAAGATCTTGTTGAACTCATCGAATTTTGGCTCACGCACGGGCGGATCGGCAGCAGGCTCGAACTCGTCAAGAGCAGTGTGGCGCGGCGGCTAGAGGAGCGGGACCAGACCCGTGCCGAATGGCAACCGCTCGCCGCGGACCGCGTCCATGCGGCCGCTGCGCTCATCGCGGCAGCCTGCATTCTTGCGCACGAGGCCACCATTCAGGTGCCCGACGGATCCGCGAGCGGCCATGGCTTGCGGCTGGAGACCGTGCTCCCCGACTGGAATGCGCGGGAACTTGGTGCCCTTCTGGCTAGACCGCTCTTTGACGAGGCCATCTACGGCGCGGTGCGATTTCACCATCGCGAGGCGCGCGAGTACCTTGCGGCAGAGTGGTTCGGAAGCCTCCTTCGGCGCGAAACGTCGAGGACCAAGATCGAGGCTCTCTTCTTCAGAAGCCAATACGACCTCGATGTCATCACTCCGGCCCTGAGGCCGGTCCTACCCTGGCTGGCCCTACTCGACGACCGGATCCGTGATCGACTGCTTCGGGTCGCGCCAGAGGTGCTATTCGAAGGCGGCGATCCGAGCCAGCTCCCCAAGCCCACCCGCGAAAGGATTCTGCGCGCATGCTGCGAGGGCCTGGCTGCAACCAGCACGCCCCGGACGTTTGCCGATTACGCGACGGTCCAGCGCTTCGCCGCCCCCGACCTCGTGGATGCGATCAGGGAGCTTCTGCAAGTCCACGCCGATAGCGAGGAGGTTCTCTCCTTCCTCTGCCGGATGATCTGGATTGGCCCGCTCCCCGACCTTCGACTGGAGGCAAGAGCGCTTGCGTTGAGAACCGATGGGTCGCGATACACTCGGGTCGTAGCCGTTCGCGCCCTCGAGGCCATCGATGCATCCGCTGACCTGCGCGAGATCCGAAGCCAAATTCTGACCGAGGGCGTGCCCGTCGATCGGGATCTCCTTGCCGAACTCGTGACGGCGACCGTCTCCGCGGCAGACGACGTGGAATGGCTGGTCGCAGCATTGCGGGCCGCGGCCGAGCCGCAACGGCATACCGTCGACCGCCTCGTCGACGCACTCAAGGGACGGATTGAGCGCGCCTCGCTCCCGCTCCTACAGAAGCTGGCCATTGCCTTCGGTGACTTCCTTGGGGAGGAGCCGCATATCGATGCGTCCTACTGCCCGGTTTCGCAGTCTTGGGCATGGCTCGCGGTACCCGCCTTTGAGGTGCTCGCCAGCCTAGCCGGCCAACGGGACACGACACTCCTCGAAGATACGGCCCTGGCACTCCTCCGCCGGGTGGGGTTGGTGAGGCGTCACCACCACGATCTGGATGAAAGCAGGTCCGAATTGGGGGGGCTTGTGAAGATGTGGGATGCCCTCAATCGGAGTCTGTTCTGGTATGAGGTCGCGGCCTCCCGAGGCCCGCGTCGTGGAGAAGCCACGGAGACCGTCAGGCACTTCCGAGACGTCTGGCCGAGCACCGGGTTCTGGGTCATCAGCGAGAAAGACTTCGACTACTTTGTCGACCAGACGGCTGCACGCCCTTTGGAAGACGACCGCGCCGTAGCTCTCACCGTCGCCCTTGCTCTCTTCAACGACGCAGGCCGCCCGGAACTATGGCGCGAACGGTTGGCCGCGGCGACCGCCGGCAATGTGCTGCTGGAAAGCACGCTCGCTGCATTTTTCAATCCGCCACCCGAGACCGAACAGGTTCGGAAATGGCGCAAGCATGAGGCGGCGTGGAAGCGGAAGGACGAGAAACGTCGCCTGGAAGAGGTGCGCAATAGGCAGGCGTGGCGGGACGGGCTGCAAAGGAACGTGGAACGCATCCGCGACCCAGGCTTCACCGATCCCTCCGCCGTGTCGCAGGACCAGTGGTACCTCTTGAATCATTTGCGGAAGGACGAAGACAGGTCGGGACGGTGGACGGACGGCAACTGGGAAGCGCTGATCGAGGAGTTTGGGCCAGAGGTCGCCGAGGCATTCAGGGATGGTGCCAAGGGGTTCTGGCGATGTTACGACCCACGCCCCCGTTCAAAGGGGGGAGCCCCAAACTCAACCCCTGCAGCGCATATCTTTGGATTGGCAGGCTTAGCCATTGAGGCACGCGACAACAAAGCTTGGCCGAAAGGATTGTCCCAGGACGAGGCGAAGCGGGCGACGCGGTATGCTCTGGGTGAGCTCAATGGATTCCCGCTTTGGTTGCCAGATTTATTCGCCGTTCATCCAGACGCCGTGCTCAGTGTTATGATGGGCGAGATTGATCATCAGGCTAGGACTGAGAAGCCCGATGAACCCTTCCATTACGTCCTCGACGACGTGGCATGGTCGGGGATGTGGTGCTGGGACGCGTTGGGCCCCCTCGTGGTGTCCTTGCTAAGCACGGTGTCGCCTCTCCGCGCTGACACTCTGCGGAAGCTCCTGATCATCGTTCATGGCTCGAAGGTGTCCGACCAGGACATAATTGATCTCAGCGCGCGCGGGATCGATGAGTGCGCCTCGATGGAGTGCCGTGCCGCATGGTTCGCCTCGTTGATCGGTGCCGATCCGGCGCAGGGCATCCCAAAGCTCCGCGCATATCTAGGCGGATTGAACGAACGGGCAGATCGCACCTGCTTTGCGATGCACGCGATCACCCACCTCGTTGGTGGTCGGAGCGACGGAGGGATCAAACCTCGTCAGAACTTCGTCAGCGCCCAGCATCTTGGCGACCTTTACGCGCTGATGCATGAGCACATCCGTCGGGGTGAGGACATCGACCGCATGGGTGGCGGTGTCTACTCGCCGGAACTGCGTGACGATGCGCAAGATGCCCGAGACGGTCTCCTTGGTTTGCTCGACCGCATTCCAGGCAAGGCGACGTTTCTTACCCTTTCGAAGCTCGCTGATTCGCATCCCGAGGAGAGCCTGCGGCCATACCTGATGCAGCGCGCAAGCCGGCGAGCCGAGGCCGATGGTGACCTGTCGCCGTGGAAGGCAGCCCAGGTTCGTGAGTTCGCTGAATCCCTCGAACGCACGCCGCGCGATCACCGCGAACTTGCCGATCTTGTTCTGATGCGCTTCCTGGATCTGAAGGCCGAGCTCGAAGGGGGCGACGAAAGCCTTGCCCCTATCCTCCTCAAAATTACAGAGGAGACCAAGATGCGGAACTTTCTCGCACGGGAACTTAGGTCGCGCGCGGGTGGGCGCTACCACGTGCCACAAGAATCAGAGCTGGCAGACGGCAAACGGCCGGACCTGCGCTTCCACGGCAACGGCTTTGACGCACCGGTGCCTGCTGAGTTGAAGCTTGCCGACCGATGGACAGGGCCAGAGCATCTGGAGCGGCTGGAAAACCAGCTTTGCGGCGACTACCTCCGAGACACCCGATCTCGCCGTGGTTTGTTCGTGCTGGTGCACAACGGGACTAGGAAGGCTTGGATTTTGGGGGATAAAACCAAGGTGGACTTCGATGGCCTTGTCGATGGGTTGGCAGCCCGATGGAGGCAGATTTCTCCAAATTTTCCGGATATCGATGATGTGCGAGTGGTGGGGATCAATCTCCCGATTCGCGCTCAAGCGTCGAGCAACGGCGTACCGGCGAAGGCGAAAAAGGGCGGGAAGCGAGACAAGAACGGGTCGAGTGAGGGATGAAAATGGACCAGGAAGGATTTGTCTGAGGCTCTACACGCCCTGGAGGCCCATGTGGTGGTTGGCACGGCTAGCGCCAGTAGGTTAGCCAATAGCATCGCCTTTATACTGGATGGTCTTGGGCGATCGAATGGCGGGTTGCGCAGTACGGTATTCGAAGCAGTCGAAGTATTTTCACGGCGACGGCGAGAGCGACGACCTCCTTGAGCCAGCCCCAAAACGGGGGGAAGCTTAATAGTTGAATCTGGATCGCAGATAACCGATTATACTCTTGTCATCTCAAACCGATTTATGCCGAGCAAATCCGATTCCGGGGAACGATAATGGGCAATAGCCGCGGCAAACTTCTAACTGAAAAGCTTACAAAAGCGTCTGGGGGCTCTTTACTATATGCTGCACGGCTAAAACTTTCGCCCCTCGTCTTGGGCGAGCAAGCACTACCAGAATTCCTCATGCGTCGGCTGCGGGAATCAACCACGTCTACCCCAATCCGTACCCCGGCTGCCGCACAGTCTTACGCTTTCCGAAACCCACATCTTTCACGCACAGCTTTGGCTCATGACGAGTTATTCACAGGGCAGTTGGGCCGCTGTGTCCAAGAAGTGGCCTTGAGTCAGCTCGGCTGCAGAATCACACGTCCCGGCGCGTCTGAGACCTACGCACGCGTGGCAGTGCCCCTTACGCGGAGGCATCCGGCCGACTTTCATCTTTACAAAAACGCCCAGTTGATCCCAGAAACAAAAAGTACCGCAGGTTGGAACAACCTCAAGATCGGCACCCTATCATGAAAAACGTCTGGTGCGTTCGCGCCGATTTTGGTCGCTACGCGGGCCAATTCATCCAAAATGACTATGCCGCGATCGGCTGGGCGGAAACTCAAGATCTGGGTTCCATCGCTTCAAAAGACCAGCTTTATCCAATCTATAAAGCCACCTATCCAGATGACAAAAGTACCATTGTCATCGGTCAGCAGGTTGGTCAGATATCGCGGTTTTTGCTCGATATAGCAGCGGGCGATATTGTAATTACGCCAGATTCAAACACTGAAAAACTCTGGCACGGCATCGTGGATCCCAATCCATCCTACTTTTTTGCGCCTAATGATCCGCTTTGCCCCTATCCACATCGGCGCAAGGTGCAATGGGCGAAGGACCCTCTGACACGCAGTAGCCTGTCCGTACCCCTCCAGAATACGCTAAGGTCATCGCTCACAGTATTTAGCGTCTCTCAGGCCGAGGAAGTGCTCAAAGCTATTGGGCTTGGCGATACGGTGCAGAGCACAGCCGTCGTTCCCTATGACCCCTACCATGTGGTGCTCAATCAAATTCTCACGCTAGACGACAAGGAGTTCGAAATCCTCGTTGGGTTTCTTCTCGAGGCTATCGGATTTGAAGGAACGGAAGTCATTGGCAAAACCGGCGATGGCGGCGTTGACGCGACTGGCGAGCTTAATGTCTCGAACCTAGCCAAGATAAAGCTTTTCGTTCAGGCAAAACGCTACAAGCTCGGCACCAAGATCTTGGCCAACCAAGTACGGCAACTTCGTCAAGCGATTCCATCGAATGGGCAGGGGGCCTTCATTACGACCGCAGATTTTCAGAAAAAGGCATTTGATATTGCACTGGAGGTTGGCTTTCCACGCATCGGGCTGATCAATGGCCATCAATTGGTTGATCTACTCATAGAACACTGGGCCAAGATCCCAGATGAATTCCAGAAGCGCCTAAGCTTGAAGTCAGGTCTTGTGATCGCATGATGATTGACGACATAACATCATCAGCTCATCTCAGCGAAATTCTCCGCAGCTCTCTTGCCTCGCAGCTATGTCTTTTTCCTCAGCCTAGGGCATACCTATCTTTCAAGGGCTGTGGAGGATTTAGATGGCGGGTCGCGTCGAAAAATCAAAATCACCGATGAAGCAAGACCTGATCAAATCCAAGAAGCGCGTTGCTGACCATGGGGAGGTATTCACCCCCCCTTGGATGGTGGATGCCATGCTTGATCTGGTGAAGGCCGAATCTGAACGGATTGATTCGCGCTTTCTGGAACCCGCCTGTGGCAGCGGCAACTTCCTGGTCCGCGTGCTGCAACGCAAACTGGCGAGTGTTGAACTCAAATTCGGGAAATCCGCCTTTGAAAAGCGCATCTACGCCGTTTTTGGGCTGATGTGCATCTATGGCATTGAGCTTCTGGAGGACAATATCGCCGAATGCCGCGCGAATATGCTGGAGATTTTGGCCGAATACCTGAATATTGACGAATCGGATGAAGCTTACCGCGCCGCCTTCTATGTTCTGTCGCAGAACCTTGTGCATGGCGATGCGCTGACGATGAAAACGTATGAAGGGCAGCCCATGACTTTTGCCGAATGGGGCTATCTGGGCAAAGGCAAGTTCCAGCGGCGGGATTTCCGCCTTGATGTGCTGACCGGCGCTTCAGCCTTTAGTGCCGAAGGAAGCCTGTTCGCCCATTTGGGCAAGCATGAAATCTTCACCCCAACCAAAACCTATCCGCCGATGACAGTCGCCGAACTGGCCGCTGCTTATGGGGAAAGGGCCGCATGAATACAAAAGCCAGCTTCACCCTGCATGGCCGCAACCCGGATGTGCTGACCTGCATTGCGAACCTTTCCAATGACGAGGTGTTCACGCCGCCGGAATTCGCCAATCGGATGCTGGATACCCTGGCCGATGCCTGGGCGGCGGACCATGCTGGCGCGAATCTATGGGCAGATAAGAAGGTGCGGTTCCTGGACCCTTTCACCAAAAGCGGTGTCTTCCTCCGCGAAATCACCAAAAGACTGACAGAGGGGCTGAAGGATGAGATACCGGATTTGCAGGCGCGGGTTGATCATATCCTGAAACAGCAGATCTTTGGCATTGCGATTACCCATCTGACCAGCCTATTGGCGCGGCGGAGCCTTTATTGCAGCAAATTCGCGACGGGCAAGCATTCTGTCGCCAAAGGCTTTGCGAAGGATGCGGGCAATATTTGGTTTGATCGCACGGAACACGCCTGGAAGGATGGCAGGTGTGTGTTTTGCGGTGCGAGTCAAAAGACTTTGGAGCGTGGCGAGGGCTTCGAAACCTACGCTTACGCATTCATTCACACGGATAACATCAAGGCTCGGATGGCTGAGCTTTTTGGGGGCGCCATGCAATTCGATGTGATTATTGGGAATCCACCGTATCAATTGGATGATGGTGGTTTCGGTACAAGTGCCGCGCCCATTTATCAATTATTCGTCGAGAAGGCGATTGAACTCGATCCGCGTTTTCTTGTCATGGTCACGCCATCGCGTTGGATGGCGGGCGGTAAGGGGTTAGATAAATATCGCGAACGTATGCTCAGCGATAAGCGCATGAAGAGCGTTGTGGATTATCCAAAACTCTATGAAGGCTTTCCCGGCGTAAAGATTCGTGGAGGCATTTCATATTTCTTATGGAATCGTGACCATGATGGGCCATGTGAAATACAAACAATTTGGGATGGTAAGCCCACTGGTCCGGCAGTCGCGAGATACCTGGATTCCTATGATGTGCTGGTACGTCGCAATGAGGCCGTGCCCATTTTAGAGAAAGTACGAGCAAAAAATGAGCCGACGCTTGACGCTCGCGTATCTAGTCAAAAGCCATTCGGTTTGCGCACTTTCTTTCACGGGCGAGTCGACAAAAGTAGGATCAAGAATCCGGTTAAGCTTTTCGGATCTCAAAAAATTAGCTGGGTTGATCGAACAGAGATTCCATCAAATGACGAATGGGTCGACAAATGGAAGGTTCTGATGACGCGTGTCCAGGGCACAAGTGCTGCTGTGGAAACTAAATTTCTTAGTAGACCAATTATAGCGGAGCCCGGCACGGCGTGTACTGAAAGCTATCTTGTGGCTGGTCTCTTCGATAGCGAAGTTGAAGCGCAAAACTACGCAATGTATCTCAGAACACGCTTCGCTAGATTTCTTGTTTCTTTACGCAAGTCGACCCAGGATGCGCCAAAGAATGTCTATGCGTTTATTCCCGATCTTCCGCTTGACGTAGAATGGACCGACGCGAAGCTCTACAAGAGATATGGGCTCACTCCGGAGGAAATTGCTTTCATCGAATCACAAGTGGCCGCCCATGATGGCGAACTCTTCGATGAAGATGCGCCGGAAAACGTTGACGATGACTAAAACTATCGAAGAACTACTTTCACCAAAGCCTCAGGCGCGGCTTCGTGTCTATGCCTGGACCCCAAATGATCCGCCGCCTGCCTATGCCGGATTAATCAAGATTGGCCAGACAACACAGTCCGATGTGAATGCGCGTATCCGGCAATCCCAAGGGCAAATGCAGCAGCCCTATACCCTGCATCTGGATGTGCTGGCGGAACGCAAGGACGGGACCAGTTTCCGGGATGGTGATGTCCGCCAGCGCCTGATGGAAAAAGGTTTTGAGAATGTGGTTATCGGCGCATCGCGGGAATGGATGCGATGCTCCCCCACCAATGTCAAAACCGTCATTACCGAATTCCAAAAGGGCCTGAAACTCACCGGCACGCATCACCAAACATTCCCGATGCGCCAAGAACAGGCAGAAGCGGTCAATCTGACCCATGCCTATTTCCTCTCTCGCTGGGCGGAAGATAGCAACGCAGCGCCACGCTTTCTGTGGAATGCCAAGATGCGCTTTGGCAAGACCTTCACCTCCTATCAGCTTGCCAAGAAGCTTGGCGCCAAGCGCGTGCTGGTGGTTACCTTCAAGCCCGCTGTTGAAGATGCCTGGCAGACAGACCTTGAAAGCCATGTGGATTTTGATGGCTGGCAGTATCTTTCAAAATCCTCTGACCGAGACCCAACAGAAAGTGATCCAAGCAGACCCATGGTCTATTTTGGTTCCTTTCAGGATTTATTGGGCCGCGACAAGGCTGGGAATATCAAGCCGCGCAATGAATGGCTCCATACCGTCAATTGGGATTTGGTGGTGTTTGATGAATACCATTTCGGCGCCTGGCGCGACACTGCCAAGGAATTGTTTGAAGGTGAGGAAGAAGCCGTCGCAAAGCAGGAAACCAAGCTTGAATACGCTTCACTGCTGGAAAATGTGAATGAGGATCTGGGCGTTCTTTCCGAGAAAGAGGCCGAATTTCTCCCCATCACCACAAGGGCTTATCTTTACCTCTCAGGCACGCCGTTCAAGGCGCTGGCGACCGGGGAATTCATTGAAGAACAGATTTTCAACTGGACCTATACGGACGAACAGCGTGCCAAGGAAGAATTCGCTGCCCAGAACCCCGGCAAATGGAACCCCTATGCGGCGCTGCCGCAAATGCGGCTTCTAACCTACCAAATGCCGGAGGAGCTGGTGGCGATTGCCAGCGGCGGGGAGTTTGATGAGTTTGACCTGAACGCGTTTTTCGAAGCCTCAGGCCAAGGCCGGAAAGCCCAATTCAAGCACAAGCATGATGTGCAGAAATGGCTGGATATCATCCGGGGGCAATATGCGTCCAAGGCGGTGGAAAGCCTCAAAACCGGGACGCGGCCGCCTTTCCCTTATTCGGATGTGCGTCTTTTGCCGTATCTGCAACATTCTTTCTGGTTTCTGCCCAATGTCGCTGCGTGTCAGGCTATGGCGAATTTACTGGCGGAAAAGCACAATACCTTCTGGCGCGAATATCAGGTGATTGTTGCCGCCGGTGCTGATGCCGGTATAGGGCTTGAGGCATTGCCCCCCGTGCGCAAGGCCATCGGGAGTGGGTTTGAAAGCAAGACCATCACGCTCTCCTGCGGTAAGCTCACTACGGGCGTAACTGTGGCTCAATGGTCATCAATTCTGATGCTGCGCAATCTGAAAAGCCCTGAGACCTATTTTCAGGCCGCCTTCCGCGTGCAGTCGCCCTGGTCCATCAAGAACCCGAATGGCGATAACCCGCAGGAGGAAGAAATCCTGAAGCCTGTCTGCTTCGTGTTTGACTTCGCGCCAACACGGGCACTGCGCCAGCTTTCAGAATACGGGATTGGCCTTTCACCCAATGACCCGAACCCGGAAAACGCCGTTCGCAACCTTGTGTCATTCCTGCCCGTGCTTGCCTATGATGGCGCCAACATGACGCAGATTGACGCGGGCGGTATCCTGGATATCGCCATGGCGGGCACCTCGGCCACGCTGCTGGCGCGCAAATGGGAAAGTGCGCTGCTGGTGAATGTGGATAATGACACGCTGCGCCGCATCCTGGACAATCCGGAAGCCATGGCCGCGGTGGAGCGCATCGAAGGCTGGCGCGCGCTGGGTGATAACGTCATCGAAACCATCATCAACAAAAGTGATAAGGTCAAGGAACTGAAGAATAAGGGAAAGGGAGAAGACTTGACGCCAAAGGAGAAAAAAGAACTGACAGAGGAGGAAAAGGAATACAAATCAAAACGCAAGCTGGTTCAGGAGAAGTTGATCAAATTCGCCACGCGCATCCCTGCCTTCATGTATTTGACTGATTTTCGGGAGAATAAGCTCCGGGATGTGATTACAAAGCTGGAACCTGATTTATTTCTGACCGTCACGGGCCTGACGGTGAAGGATTTCGATCTTCTTGTGAGCCTGCGAGTTTTCAACACGGAACAGATGAACCAGGCTGTTTTTGCCTTTCGCCGTTACGAAGATGCGTCCTTGAGATATACTGGGATCGATAGCCATCCGGGCCTGAAGCATTACGGGCTTTACGATACGGTAGTTGCCAGGGAATGATGATGTTTAAACTCAAGTGCAAAGCGGCATTATGAAGCATCGCAAAAGGAGGCCAGTCAGCATGCTTGATCGTCGGTCATTCACGCATTTCCTGTTTGGCGCCATGGCCGCGGGAACGGTGCCCGCTTACGCTCAAGCCTGGGCACCAAGCCGACAAGTGAGAATGATTGTTCCAGTCGCGCCGGGCGGTACTACCGATTTGCTAGGGCGACTGCTTGGGCAACGCTTCACGGATACGGTGGGGCAGCCTGTAGTCGTGGAGAACCGCGCCGGCGGCGCCATGGTCGTTGGCACCGATTTGGTCGCGAAGTCAGCACCGGATGGTCATACTCTTGGCATTCTACTCAGCACCCACACGGTGAATGCGGTAGCCGTTCCGAATTTGCCTTATGATTCTGTTCGAGACTTCACACCCATCGCGCATCTTGCGAACTTCCCCGGCGTGCTAACGGTTCATCCGAGCGTGCCGGTGCGCAGTGTGGCGGAGTTCATCGCCTATGCACGGGCGAATCCGGGAAAGCTGAGCTATGGGATGCCTGGCCCCGGGACTTCCGGCCATCTAACCATGGAACTGCTGAAGCGGCGTGCGGGGCTTGATATTGTAGGGGTTTCTTATCGCGGCGGTGGACCGGCGCTCAATGACTTGGTCGCGGGCCACATCCACGTGATGATCAATAGCCCGGCCTCAAGTAAACCACACGCTGAGGCTGGGCGTATCCGCGCCCTGGCGACCACAGGCAGCCGCCGCTCTGATGCCTTTCCTGATCTACCAACCCTGGTCGAAGCCGGACAGCGGGATGTACAGACGTATGAATGGTATGGGCTTTTCGCGGCGGCCGGCACGCCGGAGCCGATCGTCCGTTATTGGCATACTGAGACAGCGCGGACCCTGCTGGTACCAGAGGTGCGGGCGCGGCTTACGGCGCTGGGCGCTGAAGTCGGTGGAGGGACTCCCGAAGAGTTCGCGGCCTTTCTTGGTCGGGAGCGGGAATTCTGGGCTCCCTTGATCCGCGAGATTGGTGTCCGGATCGAGTGATGGCGTTGGCTTGCAAAGACGCCCCGTACCTATGGTTCGATTTTTAAGTACGGATCTCAGGCAAGTTTGCTGCTAACCACGCCACATTTTCGCCACACGAAATTCTCGCTTTTCCAACAGCTTACAACCTCCGTACTAAATCAGCCAAGTCAATAGGTTTGGAGAGAATTGGCCCTCAGAGAGAGATTTTGGGGCTTTTCCAGGCGGAGCCAGTCAACAGGTCCGACCCAAAAACCCCAGGAATCCTGCCATTCAGAGGGCCGATCGGGCGGGCGGAGAGAGCGGATCACTTTGAAACTGGCGGATGGAGTGGGATTCGAACCCACGATACGCTTTTGACGTATACGCACTTTCCAGGCGCGCGCCTTCGACCGCTCGGCCATCCATCCTAGAGAGGGGGTTAAGCCCCGTTGACTCGTCATGGATCGTGTTCCCGCGCCTTTTATGCGCCGCGTCGGCGGTTTATGTCTAGCCCACTCCCCGGAGCCTTTGTAATTATGTGAACCACCCTAGGAGAGCTGGCTCGGGGAATCTGCACATCTGGGATAAGTGGATTTTCTGCCTGACTGCGGCATGAAGCCGTGAACAGGAGACACCATGACGAGACGACCCCGCCGTAACCACAGCCCTGCCTTCAAGGC
>Ga0315906_10004257_pt1 | contig 18480 bp, 20 predicted proteins | sample LakEriMetagenome_4_FD_203526 | JGI IMG/M metagenome (GOLD analysis project Ga0315906, IMG submission 203526) | Freshwater fungal communities from buoy surface, Lake Erie, Ohio, United States - Buoy 2 MA122 | ecosystem: Environmental > Aquatic > Freshwater > Lake > Lake biofilm | place: USA... | reverse complement strand
CTGCTGTTTGTTGTGTAGGACGCTCAGGGTTAGACATGGCAATTTCTTCCACTGTTTCTTCTGCCACGCCAGTGGAAGGATTGGGCTCGTCGAGAAACTTTTCAATTTCATGTCCAACAATGCCAGCTACCAAATTTTCATCTACGCCACGCTGACCGGGCACTGATCCACGGAAGTTCTTTTGTTTGTCTATCAGCTGACGTAACTGCTTCATGTGCTGATCAAACTTCACAGGATCTGCAAGGTGATTTAAGAACTCTTCCTGACGTCCGGCTTTGTTGAATGCTTTGTACTTGGCAAATATCCAACGTGTTTCCATTGGGTCTAAGGTAACTGTTTCACCGCCAATGTTGAGTACAGCGTCCTGTCCTGATTGGGAGGCCTGCATCAAGGCTCGTAAATTATCGTAGCCTGCGGTAGTATCTTCGATCAAGTTCAGTAAATTCATTATTGTTCTTCCAAGTAATCTTCGTTTTGTGTTGTACGCATACGACGTCTGTTGATATACATCTCACAGGCCATCACAGCATGATCCAGGCTTTCAAACTTTGCTGAATGTGGTTTGTTCTTTATGGTAATACGGAAACCATCATCTTCGTTGCCGTGTATCTTGATTTCTTTGCCATCATCAGTGACGATGGTTTTCACAGCAGAAGAGATAGTGTCAATGTCCTGCGGTACTTTGTCTTTGAGATCTGAGTCTGAGCGGATTTCTTTTGACAAGTCAGATAGATAGTCGCCCAGTTTCTTTTTTACTGTGGAGATGACATCTTCTGTGGCCTTGGCTTCTGACAGGCCTTGGCTGGCCAGTACCTGTTCGACGTTGCGCACATAGGCTGACACATCACTGCTGCCAATTTCGTCTACGTCGCCCACAAACTCAGCCACATCACGGGCGGCATCCATCACTGCCTGCGGACCATATCGGCCCAACAGACTGGAATGTTGCATCATGATACGATGCAAGATAGCACGTTCTACCGGGCTGGCTGAATCTTCGCTTTCCAAGAATGATTTGGTATCTGGCGATACACCGTCGGGAGTTTCATCTGCGCCAGAATCGCCCACTTCACTGCCCCAACCTTGCTCGTCACCTTCCCCTACTAGATAACCCAGTGTGGCATTCTTGCCTGGGTAAGGGCCTGATAACTGTGGTGATGTATCACGAGGTTTAAACAGTGCAGGCAATTGCTTGACGCTTTTTTGTGCGGCGTCAATGCTTTCTATGCGATTGAACGATTCAAGGATTTTGCGTAAGTCTGCCATGATTATGCTCTTGCGTCTTTCAAGAAACTCTTGAGTTGCCAAGCGTACTTGCCATGGCTGTTTTGACGCTCGGCCATGAAATTGGCAATGTCTTCACGTCCTTCTGCTTGTGCCACTTGGAATACCTGCATCACAATGCTCTTCATTGTTTCTGTGTCTGCCAGCAATTCTTCTAACATCAGCCGGGCACGTGGAATCTTTGTCTGCCCAGGAATTTCACTGAGTTCTGAGAAACGCTCTAGGCTACCTGGCGCATAATCGTCCAAGGTGCGAATGTACTCAGCAATCTGATCTACTGCGCCGTAGGCATCTCCGTAGATTTCAGCAAAGAAATCATGTAATTGACTAAAATCCGGACCTTCCACATTCCAGTGGAACATCTGCGCTTTTAAGTAATAAGCAAAATTACTGGCTAATAGAGTTTTCAAATCGTCTGACAGCATTGGGTTTCTTCTTTCTAGAATTCTTTTTATATTTATCCGCAGGCACTATAGGCTGGGTTCTTGACAACACAGCACCCATGGGCATGGCAACAGTGGCTATGCCACCGCTAACCGTGGTTTCTGTTATAAATTCATGCGCTCGCATTGACGATCTCAAAGGTTTTTGAATCAATGACCTGGGCAGGGCCATTGGTTACTTTCAAGTTGCGTATTTTAAATTGACAGTCTGGATCGCCAAGATTATCTACTCTTATAGTGTATTTTCCTGGTGGCGCATCCACGGATATAATTTCTTCAAGATACTGAGTACTACCCCAGATATAAGTGCGTTCAGCAAACAGCTCGTGGTTTATGTAAAGGCGATACACCGGTGGTGTTCGTTTCCAATCGCAAAAAAGATCTAGATTTAATTTTACAAAATGTTTACGCATGTAGATATTTACCGTATCAAATGCTGTGGGGTTGTTTGAAACCACTGACCTGCATGCTGACAAATGCTTCTAGTCCTGCATTGGTGCCCAAATGATAGGTATCATTACAAAAATACCAACAATCCCCAGATTTCCAGTGTGTCACTACAGTATTTTCCAATTGCACAAAATGTCCTAGTTTCCAATCTTCTAAAAAGATTAAAAAACGTATGGGCTTGAGTTTTTGTTCTTTCCAATTTGGACGTTTTTGTTTGAGCAAATAAAATGCGTCTCGGTGCCAAGGAAGAGTGTGTCCAGGATCTAATTTAATAAAGGTAACAGTGTGATCTATTATGGGAACTTGTTGCGTAACTGACTCAACATCAAGGGTAGTTTCGTCTGCCCTGGTCTGCCAGAGTTGTGTATTTTCAGGAGTGTAATATCCTGTGTCATAGAATGGTGCAATCTCGCCGTCAAGATCTTTTTTGTATGTTTCTCTGGGCCACATGCAATGATCCAAAAAATTCCAGGACAGATTCTGCACTACCTGTGGGTAGTCGCTGGGTATATTTTTAAAAAATCCGTATTCTTTTGCCATAACATATTTAAGTCTGCAAACACAATAACCATATATAAATCATCATGCCACTTCGTAGCGCCTTTCCAATCCAAAATAATTCAATAAAATTAAATCCAGTGTCAATGGAACATGAAAAGTTGTTGGAAACTTATACCAAAACTTTTTCAAGTTGGGTCACCAATGGTTCTTCAAAACTGCAGGGATTTGATAAATTCAGTCACGCATCATTTTGTCACGGATCTGTGCAGGCCTTTGATCATTTTTATCTCAAACATCATCTTCGTAAAATGAGATTTTTTCGTGGCGAATTTATGTATCATCAGGTTTGCTTGAAAAATTCTGTTGACTGGTGTTACATTGACGACGAGCCATTGAATGAAAATGATGCTGTGATAATTAGTTGCCCATTCAGCGATCTTGGCGATGTGCATCCTGAGATGAATCATCTCATGGAAAAATGCACACAATTAAATATTCCTGTGCTGGTAGATATGGCCTACCTTTGTATCAGCAAAAATCTCATGGTAGATCTATCTCATGCTTGCATTGAAACTGTGACATCCAGTATCAGCAAAGCATTTTATGGAGCACAATTTTTACGTGCAGGAATCAGATGGCAACGACAAGATATCGACGATGGAATTGATTTTTTTAATAAAAATCATCAGGTGACTGGGCACAGTATAGCCTGCGCTATAGATTTTATGAGAAATCACAGTGTAGATTGGAACTGGGAAACCTACGAAAATATCTATAATCATGTAGTCAACAAGTTGGATCTTGAGCCGACCAAATGCATTTTGTTTGGGCTTGGAAAAGAACAATATCAAGAATTTAATCGCGGTAGCCAGTGGAATCGCGTTTGTATATCACAAGAAATAGGAGAAAGTTATGCCTGTATGCAGTCACAATGATTGGGATCCCCTTGAAGAAATTGTAGTGGGGATTGCAGATCACTCACAGTTGCCCACGCTAAACAAAAGTACACACAGCTTTTGTTATGCCAATGAATCATGGGAAGATATAAAACATCTTGAAGGGCCGCATGATCGTCGTATCATTGACGAAGCCAATGAAGATCTTGATCGTCTCAGCCATGAGCTTACAAAACTAGGAGTCACTGTTCGACGTCCCTTGCCTCAGGATCACAGTAAGAAATTTTCCACTCCAGAATGGACTACGTCGGGCTGGTATAGTTACTGCCCTAGAGATTTGCTGTTGCCCTTGGACAACATGATCATAGAGTGCCCTAGCCCCATGCGCAGTAGATATTTTGAAACTCGCATCTATCGAGACATGTTGTATGATTGGATGGCCGACGGAACCAAATGGATCAGTGCTCCCAAGCCTATACTGGCAGATGACAGTTATCAACTTGAGAACCTTAAAGATCCCACACTACTCAACAAAGAAATAGTGTTTGACGCTCCCAACATTGTGAGATTGGGGCAAGATTTATTGTATCAAGTCAGTAACAGTGGCAATTTACTGGGATACCAATGGCTCAAGAGCATCATTGGCGACAAGTACCGTATACATCTAGCAGAAAAATATTATAGCTTTGCGCATTTTGATTCCACAGTGATTCCTTTGCGGCCTGGATTGGTATTGTTCAATGGCGATCGCTGTACTCCAGACTGGTACCCGCCAATTTTTGAATCTTGGGATAAGATTTTCTGGCCAGGGGATAAAGTCCCAGACATAGGTAGTAATCTTGCTGGTGGCATCAGTCCTTGTAGCAAGTACATTGGATTAAACTTGCTCAGTGTGAATGAACGGTTGGTCATTGTTGATGAAAATCAAACAGAGTTGATGAAAGAATTACAACGCTGGGGGATTGAAAGTATGGGATTGCCCATGCGCCAGAGCCGCACTCTGAGTGGTGGGTTCCATTGTGTTACATTAGATGTAAGACGCAAAGGAACACTTGAAAATTATTTTACTTAAAAATTGGTCCTGGCACAGTGTTGCCACGCTGTCCAACAATGACTTGATTAAGGTGTTGGGCCCATTCGGGGTTGGCGTCAAAATGACGACGTCGTAGTCCCAGCGGAAATAAATGTACTTCCACAGGATCGTCACCTTCGCTTTGTAATATGGCAGCCATTCTGTGACGCCCATCATGCCCAACTACTCTAGCAGGTTTGGACAAGTTACCTTCTTCCCAACCTTGGGGAATGTCTATTTCCAAGAACGGTGCGCCAATACCTTCTGTGTCTTTGTGTTGTTTTACGTATTCAATGGATTCTTGGTCTTGGGCGGTATTGGGCATGGGCAATGCCAGCTTTAGGAATGTACTAGGGCGCATGGCCACTCGCAGTCCAAAGTAGTCAATTTCTTGATTCTTGGGAACACTACCAATGCCTGATTGATTGTTGATTTTGTATTCTGTAAATTTTTGTTTCTGTTTGGTGCTGGGAGTATGCCAACGATCTACAACACTAAATGCAGGTTGAAAAAACACAGCCATGTCTATGACTTGATCTCGACGTAGCATACCTACTCTTTTTTTTCCTGGTGGTGCGTCTTGTTTGCTGGTTTTTCCATCCACGGGCTGTAACCAAGCCCCTGGTTTGATTCGTACCAGCCATGTGTAAGGCATATTGCCAGCATAAAGATCTTGATGACGTAGATAAGTTTGCAAAGGATAGAACCACAGTGCAGGTCGCCCTTGTGGCCTAGGCAATGCCAATGGATCAAATCTAGGATCATCTACATCGGGTGTACGACCAAAATGTTGATGTGCTGAAAACCCTATTTTGTCTTGATCGGTAAAACGCACAAAGTATTCGTTGAGGTCGCCCGGCAGGATTGTAGACATGTTTTCAATTTCAAGTCTAGGATCTGTGCGTTCTGCAACAAACTCTTGTGCTCTCATTACCGCACCCGTAACACAGGATTGCGCCCGTGATAGTTTTCATTTTGATACACTGTATTCAATAATAGCTTGTTGGGATCAAAGGCTGACCGCATCATGCCAAGATGTATGTTGTGGTGACTGTCAAACACATTGAACTGTGTGTTGGGTTCTAACTCTTTGATATGTCTGCGAGCACGATCCAATCTATTGAGTATGCCCAAGATGATGGGCATAGATACTCCACGCTTTTCAGCACGGTTGTCTAAGTGCGGACTCACACGGATGCGGAATCCACCTGCGGTGAGATCTTCCGTGACAAACTCTTGAGCTTTCAACGCACTCTCCTGATGGCACCAATGTGATGATCTTCTATGCCATACTGTGCTTTCAATAACTGACGTGCTTCAGATTGATTGTGCGCATACACTGACACTTCAATCCTACCTGTGTAGTTGGGATTGCTTATGGTGATCTTGGAGATCCACTTGTGTCCAGTGAGTTCTTTTGCTCGCATAGTGTATTACTTATTAGTTTGTTTCAAAGTTCTTTTGAACGCGATATGCTTCGTCGGGGAACTTGGCCAAGTAAGCATTGACCAGTTGATCAAAACTACTGCCAAATCTGGCTTTTAAACTTTTCAAGCTCACTGGCTGATCTTTTTCGTTCATGAACTGACCCGTTTGTTCATTGTTGATGATATAGTCTTCACCACGGTCGTGATATATTTCTAAATAATCATTGTCATTGTACACAGGCAAATTGCCAATGCTGTAGTCAAACCACAGCTGATATTTTTCACCTGGATGTTGAGGTTGTTGCGGTATTACAATGAGCAAGGGTGTGTTTTCAGCATAGTCATTGAAATAGTTCTTGCCCTTGGTGGCCGCTGTACACCAACGAGCACCTTGCCCATAGTAACAGGCCGCGGCTTGATCATAGGGCATGATCACTCGAACTTGCTGATCCTGATATATTTCTTCTGCTTTCCCTTTGTCTTTTAACTCGGGTGCTTCAGGGTCCGGATATTCGTCCACCACACTCATGAAGTCACCAAAGTTGCTGTAGCCCAGGATGTCGTTGCGTGGAGCTGGTATTTTTTTCCTGCGAGTTAATACATAGAACTTTTCCAGATACTCACGCACCTGTGTGAGTACATCCTCAAGAAATGTTTCGCCTTTGATATAGGTGCGAGCCAACCAAGGCATGTACTGTTTGTTGGGTGAAGGATCTGCCAGTTCCAACATGCGGATCAGAGCTTCTATGGTATCATCGTCGCTGTCCTGTGGACCAAGATCACGACCCAGTACTCTGCGTATGCGGCCTGATCCTTCTCTACGGAACGTGTCTAGCACTTGGTTACCTAAGCGTTGCTTGGTTATGTCGCGACTGTATTCTAATAGGAATTCTTGTGCTCTCATAGGTATCCTACCCAGGCTGGTCCACGATATCCTTCAGGATATGCTTGTAAATTTTGTATAGTTCTGTGCCAGCCTTCCCATAACTCATAACCGTCGGGTTTTTTTAACATGATAACTGGCTCGCCGCTAACACCTTGTTGTTGTATCTTGGCCGCTTGTGCGGCATGTCGTTCTGCGTCTCTTGGAACTTGAAAAGGATTACTTGCTCCGCCTTCTCTTTTACGAATCTGTTGTTGTGTAGCAGGTGTAAAGATATCTAATGTGATGGATAGTTGTTCCAACCGCCATTGGCGTACCGGATACTCTTGCAAAAGATATTGAACATGAGCCTTTTTATCTTCGAGTTCTACGTTGTCAGGTATCCTGCTGTAAAGTGCATCTTTGACCACATAGTCGGGCCAATGCTTGGGAACCATGCCGCGTATTAGACGCCATGCTCCGCCTTGATATTCGACAAGGAATTCTTGTGCTCTCATTTTTTACGACCTGACTTCATGTTGGCACACCAGTGATACATTTTGGCTTTTTCGCCCGATGCCGCTTTGGCACGTTTCCTTAAATCTGTTACTGATCCGTTGCAACTAGCACCACTACGTTTCACACGCCCTGGGCGACTCTTGCCTTTGACCTTGCCATCTGCAAAGTTTTCCGCCACACCATGTTGTTCTCTGAGCTTTCCTTGCTGTAATAATGCGTCCCAACGGCGCTGATCTATGTACCATGAGCCATTTTGTGCTCGACGGAAACCCATCTGTTGCATTTGTTGATCTGAGTAACTGCCACGCAGTTCTCCTGGACGTACAAAGTGCAAGGCTTCTTTTAACTTGTTGCCTTGTTCAACGTTGTAGGCAGTGACAGTTCGATCAGAAGCAAAATGCACATAGTCGGCCCTGATAAACGGTTCCTGTGTGTCAGCATAGATGAATTGACCATTTTTAAACCGCAGTTGACGACCTTGGTCAACATTGTCGGGAAACTGAGATTTGAGATCACCTTGTAGGTAGGCATAATGATAGCCGCCCGGTAGTTCATATCTTCTACCTGTATTAGGGCCAATATTATATGTCCTAGAACGCATTGCGTCCGCACTCATTACCACTGGCTGAGCATTCGCCAATACCACTTGATTGCGGCGACTGCGCAGTTTTCTAGTGGTGTCATCTCTAACATGCCAGATGTCATTGGGGTTAGAGCTACCGACATGTGCTCGATGTACCAGTGCGTCAGTGATAAATTCTTGGGCTCTCATAAACTAAAAGGATCCATTATAACTAAATGACCATTGCTTCTACGGCGCAGGTTTTCTATGTTGCTCAAATCCAATGGTGCATGACCACCTAGTGCGTCAATGAGATCTTCAGTGGCCATGAGCAAACCTTGAACTTCATCTTCATCTAACTCAGGAGGCATTGGGTTATTCTGTTGATACGCATCAGCATATCCACGTGCCGCCGCGTTCATCAAATCTTCAAGGTACTCCAGTGTGGCTTCTTCATTGGCCACATAGTCTAGATATTCCATTTCATACACAAAATAAGTTTCACCATTGAGAGAGAATTCACCTGTGTTGTAGATACGAGGATAGTAGGGATTGCGCTGATTGCGTAGGAAAAACGCTACATAATCCTTGACAATCTTTTCACGTTCAGGATCACCAATGCCCAGCACTTTGACCACTGTGTTTCTAGGACTAACAAATGCCATTTGATCACGGCCTTCACCAGCAAACTGATACCCACGTTTGAAAAAGTAATCTTCAATGTGTTGGCTCACTGTGAGCTCGTCATCGGCATTGATTTCTGTGAGACCTTTTTTCTTGACTAAATCTATCTGACGTAACATGGCATTGATGTCTACTGGATCACGTCCACGTACTTTTAAATCTGTTTCTATGTCTTGTGGTGATGGGTCATCTTTTCTCAGCAGGCCTGGATGGCGAGCAAGACTGGGCCGTTTAGTAGTGGGCGGCACAATAGGCGTGACAGGAGTTATGACTTCTATGATACCTGTGCTTCGACGCAGTCTTAAATCAAAGTCTCGATCACTCTCGTAGCGGGTAATAAACTTTTCGTAATAGCGTTGTGCGTCTGCGGGTGTGTTGGCTTCAAAGCGATCAACAATTTGTGTGCTACCCACAGGACGATCAGCATGGTATATTTCATAGCCCTTGTTTAGACGATCGCGCACACGAGCCATGCGTTCCTGTCTACGATCAACTTGCCGCCCGGCACGACTTAAATAACTTTGTAGTCGCTCATCGCTGATTTCAGTTAAAAATTCTTGTGCTCTCATGATCCCATCCACCGTGCTATCATTGTGGTGCGAGCACTTGAATACACACCGGTGCCACGTCGAGTGCTACGCATGCTTCGGCTACCAGGTTCCACAGGAAATGTAAAACGAGTCCAAGTTTTGTTTTGGTCTACTACGTTGTCCCCGGGCCGTGGACGGTATTCTGGAGTGCGTTCCATGGTATAGCCTTTGACTTCTACTCCAGGTATTGAGTTCAACATCAACCACATGGCTTGTCCGTGCTTGGTCTGTGTGTCTCCGGCTTCCAGCGTGAGTTTGAGTATGTTGAGAGCAATGCCATACAGCGCCTTGCCCAGTCCTTGGCCACGATAGTCAGGATCTGTGGCCACAGTTTCTATCTGCCAGGTTTTCAATGGATCAAGAGTTGCGCCAAGATCCAGTTCCGCAACCAGAGTGTCACCGTCAAAGATCATGATTTCCATAAACTCAGGATCCTTTTTGTTTACAGCATAGGTGTAGCCACTGCCACCTGGCAAAGGTTTTTTCTTTATTGTATAGTCAGGTTGTCTCAATGTGCCTTTGTCGCCAAAGTCACCTTGTGGTATGCGGGCTATTTCAAAAAATCTCATAGTTTATCTCGTATTGTATCCTTAGCAAGCATCATCGTTGCCCCACGCACTGCCGTAAATCTTTGACCAGTCTGCGTTTAAATCGAGCCCATCGCCAATCCAGTGGCAACCCAAAGAATCTTTCAACAGCGTATCCATCTGTAGATACATATCAAATCCTGGCTTCAGACCCTTGAGAAAACCCTTGGCCACTTGCTGGAATCTGTAGATATCAGTGGCTGCTCCTTGCTTGAAATCGTTGATCTCGTCCGCTGACCAACCATCATCAGTTAACTCTTGGATTTCTTCTTGCTTTTGTTGACGATATCCGTTGACAAAGTTTTCCGTGCTGGTATAATAACTTTGAGCACCACCGGAACTGTCAGGCGCAAACTCTCGCAGTTGACCACTCTGTGTCAAGCGGTCCCAACGGCGCTGATCTATGTACCAAGAACCGTTCTGTGATCTGCGGAAACCCATGGCCAGCATCTGCTGGTCACTGTAACTGCCGCGCAGTTCTCCTGGACGTACAAAGTGCAAGGCTTCGGTGACAAATTCTTGGAATCTCATTGCTCTACTACGTCTGTGGGTATTTTGCCATTGGCGGGCCAGTTGGTTATTTTGCTGGCAATGGTTTCTGCTACGTCTTTTGTGAGTCCACCTTTGATCGCTTGTGGTTGCTTTGATCTAACCAAACGATTCACAAGCTCTTGCGCTCTTAAACTGTATCCACCTTCACCATCGCCGGCTGGGAAGTCCTTGGGCAAAACGCTGGACAGCGCGGCCCAAACCATTTGAGCTGCCTTGTCTGGTGTACCAGCAAGACCAGTGAGTCGCACAGCAAACCCTTTGTTGGGCTCTGGAGTTGCTGTGACAGGTGCGGCAGTGGTTGTGTATTGTCCTTCAGGATCACCAAATTCTTTTAGTATGTGTTTTATTTTCATAGCATTATCTCATTACAGGAACAACAGTGACATCTGTCATGTCAGAGTCTTGGGGAGCATTTTGCTGTAGCCAATGCGCGGCAACTCTATTGGCATCCCCTTGATTGTTGCCCACGCCGCTGAAGGTGTACAACACATCGTTGGTATCGCTATCGCGAACTTGCCATTCTCCAGTAAACTCACCTTGTGTGCTTTGCGGAGTTGACGCTGGTCGCCTCCAGGCTGGTGGATTTTGAATGTGAGCTTCAATACCAATTATTTCGCGACCTTGCGCCTGCAAAGCCGAGCGTACATTATCCATTGCCGCGTTGGCGTTGGCAGCATCTATGTTTAAACTGTCAACCTGCATGCCGCCACCGCGTAGTTCTCTCCAGGTCACCCGATAATGTCCTGTGTCGCGTACTGCGCCTGCTGGTTGTGGCTCGCCAATGCGAGCTTTTAAATCTTTACTATCCTGCGCATTGTCTGCGGCCACTGCCGGTGTGACTTTGGGCTCCTTGATACGTTTAGCTACAGCGGCGCGACGACTTAACTTTTTCTCTGGCTCAGGAGTGTTGTCAGGTCTGCGATATACCTTCCAATCGTCGGAGAGTCGATCTCCATACTCGGCCTGGACTTTTTGGTTAGCCTGATCAATATCACCAGCTCTAACAGTTAGTATGATATCACCGTAGCTATCCATGACATCAAACCAGGGTTGTTTTAAACGCACATCCAACTGACGCGGGTCGTTGCTGTATTTCCTGGTATATTGATCGTATGCAGTATCGTAGTCACGAGCATAAAATGTATCAATGATTCCATCGGGGCTATTTCTATTAGCCATGTCATAGACTTCGTATTCTTGTTTTCCAGTGGTGGGTATTTCTTTTTGCAACACAGCATCAGCCCACTGCTTTTTGAGTTGTGTTTTGTCGATGGTACCTGCTGAGTATTCAGAGAACAGTTTCAAGGCATCATCCTGCGCACCTGGTGAGATCAATTTGTATAACTTTTTGGCATACTCTTTGCGCTCAAGATCTGGGCGGCTGGCAATGTACATGGCACGAGCAAAACGCAACATGGTATCTTTGATATCGTCCCATTCGCCACGACTTTCCATGCTTAGATAATCGCCACCTGGTGATCGGAATTCAATGTAGCCATCCTGTATGTGTGCTGATGTGTATTTGCTAGTGCCCACCCCTTGTTGAATATAACGGGCTGCCAACTCAATGAGATTCTTCTGCACTAACTCCAAGGCGCCCATTGGATCTGTTTTGGCTTCTGTAAGGTCGCCACGATTTCTAGCACCCTGTATGTTTTGTCGGAGTTTGCCCATGGCTGACGCCGCATAGGTATTTGAAGCACGACCAAACTTGTCTAGGACGTATTCGTCACCCATGAACAGCACTAATTTAACATAGTCAACATCGCCGCCCACATAGGGTATGGATATGCCCATGTGCAGGCCTGTGCTGGAGTTGGTGTAAGCATCGGCTTCGTTTTGTGCCCACTCGATTACTGTTTTGAGCTTGTCAATGGTTTCCAACAATGGCATGGGTGGTGACACAATTTCTAGCCCCATGTCTTCGCCGTCATCAGGATCTAAACTACCGTCGGGTTCAATGATCCAACGACCTTCTTTGCGTGTGGTTGAGTGATAGTTTCCGCTTACTTTGACTTCCATGTCCACAGCTTGTCGCAGACTGTCGCCAATTTCTTCCCAGTCACGTGATCCTCCACCAGATCCTCCACCAGTCCAGTAGGGCCAGTCAAGGTTGTTTGAGTTGGCAATATCGCTCATGTAACCATAGCGATCACGTAGGAAATCACGCTCATCGTAATCACCCGAGTCACGCATCATTTCAAAATAATATTCGCGAGCATTGTCATAGTGTTCACCTTGACTTTCTATTTCGCTAATTACTTCCGTTTCAAATTCTTCGTGCGCTTCGTCACTGGCATCTAGATATTTCTGATATAAATCATTGTCTTTGACATATTCTTGCTGATCTGAAACCTTGTTAAATCGCGGTGCGGCGTCTCCAGCAGCCATAATAGCGTCAGCGTCGTCATCCGGAAACATGTCTTCAACTTTTGCACGGATGCGTTCTTCACGTTCACCGTCATCGCCCCAGACATTGTTTTCCATGTGATCGCGTACTTGATCTTCAGCGTTTTCGTTCCAAGATTCTGCAATCTGTTCATCTGACCATTCAACAAATTCATTGAATAGGTCTTCACGTAAACCTCGTGCATCACGACCGCTTAAACCGTATCCCCAGTCATCATTGGAAAAGAAGTCTATGACATGATCGATATCGTCTGCACGTTCATCATAGTCGTAGTCAGGTTCCATTTCACCTTCGTCATCGTCACGCTTGGTGTCGCGGAATATGAGTTCAGCTTCAAAGCCAGCACGTATGCCTCGAGCTTCAGGTGATTGAGCCCAGGCTTCCAGGGTACCAGTATTCATCCGTACTTCGTTTATGGGTTCAAATTCTCCAGACTCTTTGAATTCTTTTAAGGCATTGGCCAAGTTCTTCATCAACAGGTCAGGACGACCTTGACTGTCTGTTTTAAGACCCAGCTTGTTGGCTTCTTTGCCTACTTGACCTGGTTTGATGTCCACAGTGAGTGCTGTTTTAAATCTTGGATCTTTGGCCTGTTTCTTTGTGGGGATATAGCCCGATGCATTTTCACGCACAGGTGCAGGACCTTGTATCACAACCACAGCACGGAATTGACCACCCAGGTCGTCGGCTTCATGTTCTACAGGGCGCCATTCGCCAATGGAAATAGGTCCATAGCGCCGATTGGCGTCTGTGTAAGCGGCGTTGAGTGCGGCTTGATAAGCGTCTTCACGTGTGCGGCCAATGCCGTTGGCAGCCACACGTTCACCTTGTGCTTGTGGGCCACCCCAGATACGTTTTCCACCCACACGTATTTCTTGATTGCCACGTGCTAGATCTCTTGCTATGCCTTTTAATTCTTCTTCAGCTCCTGCTTTGGTAAAGGTCTTAGGAGCATTGTATATCACACGCCCTAGATCATAAGCAGGGCTCTGTGCTTTGGCAGCAGGCGATCCCAGGGCCATGGCTCCAGCCACAGCGGCAGTGCCCAAGGCTTTGCCCAGGCCTTCTTCAAGATCTTGTTCAGCCACTTGTTTCTTGAGATGCTGGGCGATCTGATATTTGCTGAGGAACTGCATTTCTGCTTTGGTCAGCGGACGACCCAACTGCTGTTTGCCACGCACAAATTTGTAGTAATCTTGATTGGCCTTTTCATCTTTGCTCACAGGAGTGTTGATGGCTTCGTCAACGTCATAGGTAGGATCAGTCTTGATCTTACGCATGCCAGCAGGTTGTTTTGGATCTTTGGGATCAATATCTGTAACATCCAGACCAGTTTTTTTCAAATCCTGGATAAATTTATGTTCTTCTTCTTCGCTACCAAATGAAATGATACTGCTGGGAGGTCCAGCACCAAAGTCGTGTTTGCCCAGACCTTTTAAATTGCTGATGTGTTGGCCCAGCTTGTACCAATCATACACATCACTGACATCCACACGCACAGTGCCCGCTGGCATTTTGGGAGGGCTCTCTGGGCCGGGTGGAGTTTGATCACCGTACTGTGCAGCCACACTGTCACCGTCTTCGCTCACTGTGCTGGCAAAGAATTCAGGATACTTGTTTTGGAAATGACGCATGATAATGCCTGCTTCGGCATTGGCTTCATTTTCATAAGGGCTTCCTGTGCGACCTGCTGTGTCAGGCATTGATTTGCCCAGGCGCTCATGCTGACGATAGTGTGTTAGCTCATGCGCCAAAGTACGCAGGATATCCATGACATGGCGATCCTTGGTTTCCACTTCCACAGTTTTGTGATCATCTACATAGTGACCCATGGAATGGATGTCGTGGCTGAGTTCACCTTTGCGTAACTTTATTTTTGGTAATTGTTTTAGTTTTAGATATCGAGCGGCAAAATGTACAAAACGACGTACTACTTTGTCCAGTGGAATTTCTTTCTTTTCCACATTTACTGTAGATTCTTTTACTGACTCACCGCCACCACCATCACCACCGCCATCTGCGGCAGCATCGGTTTGTCCATAATAATGATAGCCTGGATAATAGTATCCGCCAAAGGCGCCGTACTTGAATGTTTTCTTTTTCTTTTTCTTCTTTTTGCGCTCATCAAGACTGAGCTTGGTATCTTCAAGAGCAGCCTTGTGATCAAATATCTTTTGTATCAAGCCCTGTTTGCGCAATATCTTATAAGCAAGATTTTCTGGGCCAAATTCGCCATGCTTGTCCAAGCCTGCTTGACGATATTTCTTCAAGGTATCCGTGATGTGTGTCACCCGGTCTAGATCATTGGTGGATAGTGCAAGCTCAATCAGTTTCTTTAATTTTTCGTATTTTTGTTGTGTGGATTTCTCGTCGAGATTGCCCCGGCGCTGAACAGGAATACGATTCCAGTCATTGTTGACAATGCTGTATTCGCCAAGGCTACGCACAGGTTTGTTCGAGTCTTGAACATAGAGCTCAACGTCATAGCCTCTGATTTTTATATCGTGTTGATCGTTGTATTGATATTTTTTAGCATTAAAAAGCTCTTGATAAACATCGTCGGGATTGAGCTTGCTGAAATCAACTAGTAGGTGTAGATCAATGTCGGAATGAGGAGTGTAAGAGAAAGCGGCGTTGGAGCCACTCACAGTGATATCTTCTATGGCCAGATCATCAATGCCCATAAAGGTCTTAAAATCATCAGCGATTTTAAGCAGAGCATCGCGCACTTCGGGGCGCATGCGATCGCCGTCCCAAAGTGCAGGATTAAGCTCAGTGTGAAACTTTACCGCGTCTGACAGGCGGTAGCTGTCTAATTCGTAGATGTCCATCGTACATCTATTTATTTAGATTTAGCTTTGGCCTTTTTTGTCGAAGGGTTGGTTTTTGCCACTACTTGGGCCACTGGAGCAGGTGCTGAAACCTTGACTTTGTCATATTCTGAAAAATCACTGGTCATGGGCTGAGTGGCTTGCTGTGCTTGCTGTTGTGCGGCCACTACCATTTGTCCTGCATCATGTTCCCGTTTCAAGGCTTCATACAGGGCAGGCTGTGTGGCATAATCAAACACATAGGTTCCAGTGTGTTTCAGCAACACACGCTTGTCTACCCACACTTCACCACCAAAGTCACGCCAGTTTTCGCAGAAAGTCCAGTCCTCTGAGTAGTAGCGGTTCTCACGAACTGCTGTGTCAAAGTAGGTCTTCATGTGTGGATCAAGTTCTTTGGGCAAGCCAATGTCATTGGCAAAGGTCTTCACTGAAGGATGACGATTTAGTTTTTCAAACACATGGCGCTTGATCAACATAAAGCCTGTGCCTGTTTTTGATACTTCTTGTAGCGGACCGTCTTCTTTGGCGCCTTCAAAGCCATTTACTACCCACTTAACAGGCATGGTCTTCATTGGGTATAGGCCACCAATGACATCTTTGTCAGCATTTAACATGACCAGTAAATGCCATGGCTCCCAGCCAATGTCGGCATCAATAAACATCAAGTGGGTGGATGTTGGTGTGTTGAGGAATTTGGCAACTAGAGTATTTCTAGCCCGTGAAATCAATGACTCATTGGTCATGGTTTCTATAGTCCAATCCAGGCCCAACTGACGGCAAGTGTTTGACCATTTGATATAGCTCATGAATGTGGATTCAGTAAGCATGCCTCCATAGCAAGGCATACAAATATGCACTCGCTGTTGGCGCAAATAATCAATGTTTACTTGGATCTGTTGCTGGCCAGGCTGAGCCTGTTCTTGCGGAGCCTGTTCAGGCTGTTGTGGGTTTTGTTGTTCGGACATGTTTTCCTCTGAAATAATGTGCGTATATTTAGTTTACTATTATACGACAAATTATTTCATTGGGTCAACGACTGTGTTCCAATTAGTGACGTTATGGATAAGTCGCATACCGCCGTTGTCCATGCGTAATCTGTAGCCCAGGCGTTGCAGTTCTTGACGCAATGGTGCCAGTCTGGGTCCTGGATTCTGGATAGTTTCGTCCTTGGCTATGTCAAGGATTTGGGTGGCCAATTGATGTGCTCGATCTACGTCGGGCGGAGCTGAGCGGTCTGTGGGAAATTGAACCACATCACCTTCTTCAATGTAGTCGGGATTTTCGTCCAGGGCGACCTTGCTCATGTCAACTTCTTTGCCACGGGCCATGGGCCTGCGCCCTTGTTTTTGCATGAAGCGTTCATATTCAGCCAAGGCGTCAACCAAGCTCTTGACCACACCGCCTTGATACAGCACATACTGTAGGCCCGAATAGTTTTTGCCTTTGACCATGTTGACCATTTCAGCAAACTTACGAGCAAGATTATTGACCATGCTGGATTCGTCCCAGGTACCCATGCCCCCGTCGGGGATGATCTGATGCCCAGCGTCTGGATCATTGACCAACACAGCTTCGTCTACAGCCTTTTCTGGCACAGTACCCATCACAGTATCTAGTATTTCTACTACTTTTGCTACCTTGACGTCATTGTCTGCGGCTTGTGGATACAGCACACGCACTAAATTGGCTTTTTGCTCTGCTGTCATGCCAGGCCATTTTGCACGTATTTCAGTGGCTGATGTCATGCCTGCCCCAAATTGCACAGTGGGCAAGTAGGTCATGTAAGCATGATCTTTCATGGGCTCAAGGCCTGTGCGCTTGTAGGGTTGCAAATAAGGACTCAGTCCTTTGCGAGGACCACGTGTGATGATCTGTCCAGGTTGTCCTGGCTGTGGATTTTGATCGCGATCTTTTTCACTGCGCACAAAGATCAACTGTGTTTCTGCAGGATCAAAATGCTGAGTGATTTCTTCAGCACTGAAAGGTGACTTTACCTGGATGAATCTATTGCCAGGAATACCTGCTTGTTGTGCCAGGAATTTTTTTGTTTTAAAAGGAAATGGGCGACCAGTGGTGTCGTCTGTGGCCGCTACATACACTTCTGCTGATGGAAATGCTTCACGTGCGGCATCGTACAAGGCTTTGTGCCCTGCATGATAAGGGTGGAATCCACCAGGAATGATCACTAATTTTTTCATATCAGTATTTATGGATTTACATATTCTCTAACAGCCACAGATAAATGGGCGTAGAAAATGTCAATAAAACTGTGCCATTACAGCCTAGATTTCCATAAAATTTATGAGCTTGCATATCGTGGGAATCATTGCCAGTGTGGAAATATTCACAATGAGTCCACATCAATTGATCTATGTTGATTCCATCTAGTTCAATGTTGTGTATGTTGATGAGAGCATCCTGTAAAATATTTCCTGATTGGTCAATCTGTGTATGCTCATTTGTTTTATTTTTTAAAATTATTTTGAATTCTCTGTTGGTGTCTTGTTGTTCATTGAATTCATAAATGACATGATGTGTTCCGGAGGCCACCTGATTATCAAAAAATTTGATATTGTCCAGCCATAATTCTATACCCAGATTATGAAATTTAGAGGGATTGGAGATGTCCAGACTTAATTTAATTCTATCCATTTAATACGTGAGAGTAATGGAGTTTATGGTGCCGCCAGTGAAGTTTTTTACCTGTGCTCGTATCCAGGTAAAGTTGCCTTTTACTGCATAACTTATGGTAGCAGTGGTAGCTGACGAATCGTCAGGAAATTCATAGATATCAAACCACTGGTCATCAG
>Ga0315906_10004256_pt1 | contig 18483 bp, 17 predicted proteins | sample LakEriMetagenome_4_FD_203526 | JGI IMG/M metagenome (GOLD analysis project Ga0315906, IMG submission 203526) | Freshwater fungal communities from buoy surface, Lake Erie, Ohio, United States - Buoy 2 MA122 | ecosystem: Environmental > Aquatic > Freshwater > Lake > Lake biofilm | place: USA... | reverse complement strand
ATCACCTCGAGCGGGAAGGGGAGGATGGACCCGAGGTCTATGGCCTCATGCTGTCTGCGCTCATTGGCGGCATCATCATGGTGCTCGCGAATGACCTGCTGGTCCTGTTCCTCGGTCTCGAGACACTGAGTCTTGCTTTTTATCTGTTGGTGGCGAGTTCGCGTAAGCGCTCGACGAGCGGTGAAGCGGGTCTCAAGTACTTCATCCTCGGTGGTTTTGCTTCTGCGTTCTTCCTCTATGGCATTGCGCTCATCTTCGGTGTTGCGGGTAGCACTAATCTGCCCAAGGTTGCGGACGGGCTTGCGCGCCTGAACGTCGGGATAAGTGACTCGATGGTCCTCGCTGGAGTGGCTCTGTTGCTTGTCGGGTTCGCCTTCAAGGTGTCGCTCGTTCCTTTCCATGTCTGGACGCCGGACGTCTACCAGGGTGCGCCAACTCCGATTACGGCACTCATGGCGTCAGTTGGAAAGGTGGCAGCGTTCAGCGCGCTCGCTCGTGTTTTCCTGACTGGGTTGTCTGGTCGTGCCGACGACTGGGCACCTGCGGTCTATGCCCTCGCCGTCGTTACGCTCGTCGTTGGCTCGGTGGTTGCTGTCGTGCAGACTGACGTCAAGCGGATGCTTGCGTACTCCTCGATCAGCCATGCCGGATTCATCCTTGTTGGACTCGAAGCGGCGACACACACATCAGACCGAACTACATCCCTCGGACTCAACTCAATTTCTTCGTATCTAATGATCTATTCGTTTATTACAATTGGGTTGTTTTCCGTAGTTTCGGTTGTCGAAGGGAAGGAGAATATACATCTCGACTCTTTCAATGGTCTCGGACGATCTAATCCAGTCCTATCTCTAGCAATGACTGCGTTTCTGTTAGCTCAGGCGGGTATGCCAGTGACATCAGGATTTATTGCGAAGTTTGGTATAGTTCAGGCAGCGGTAGAAGCCGGCAATATTCCTCTAAGCATCCTGTCTATGAGTGCGTCGGTAATCGCTGTGTATCCTTACCTACGTCTAGTCAGTCGGATGTGGCTAGATGGTACATGTCGGGTTGATACTGAAGTTGGACTAGGTTCCCGAATCGCCACATTCTTGGCTTTTGCATCTCTTTTCGTCTTTGGCTTGTGGCCGGATTTGATTATGGCACTTTTCCGCTAACACGTGGTTAAAGCCGGGCGGCGCAAAAATTCTTATTGTCGAATACAATCGTTCCTAAAATCAAACAAGTATGGTTCTCGCCAAATCTTTTATCTAGCCAAAAAACTGTCACCCCTTTCGTTTTCAGTTGCTGTATTGCCTCAGGTGAACCTTGGGAAGCCAGCAGACTGATTGTCACGCGATCAGAAATCCAGTCGGCATATGGACTTCCTCCTGAAACAAAACGAGGCCCCTCGATGAAAACCTTCCGCCCCGTGACAGCCGAAATCAAGAAGGACGAGTCGTCATAGGCGCAGGGTTTACTAGCGCAAAGGAACCGATTTGTTGCAATAACGTCACCGCCATTTAAATCATCTCCAAAATCATTCAACAGCTCAATTTCCTCAAAAGTAAAGATTTCGTCTCGACTGAGACGTGTTGATCCATCGGGAATTTCAAGCACTCCATATTGGGTCGACCAGACTAAGGCAGTAACCAGACCTAATTTAACCAAACGGTTTCTATTCAAACCCTTTAGAAAAGTTAGCAAGAAGATAGATCCCAAAATGATCACGAGCAGCGAATCAGAAAAGCCTCTACCCTTTAGGGACGCTACAGAGGCAATACCTGTTGTCACAAGAATGTAAATGAGCGAAAGACGCTCGAAATTCCCATCAACGGACACCCGGAGTGCCACAGCACACACGACGGTCAAGCTTGAAACATAGAAGTAAATTTCACCGCTGCGACCATCAAGAAAAAAACTGGGAAACGAAAAAAGGCTTGCTGCAATGAGAATCAACTGGGCTTGCCGATTCTCTTTCAGATCCTTTGAACGTATCGCAAGCAGTGCAATAGTCGGGATTAAGCAGATATCTCTAGCAAGTGACAATAGAGACCTGACACTCCAGTTCGGAAGAACAAAGGTGTAGCCAATCTGACTCCAGCCAAATGGCTTAATAAAAATCACATATGCTGAAAGAGCAACGACTCCCGTAATGAACAAGAAAATTGTCGATGCGTATTTCGTGTGACGATTTGGATTTGTAGCAACCCAGATAGCAAGAAGAACTGCCGCAAGCAGGCCCGCTGTGACCTTTGTCAGAATCGTGAAGAACATCAAAACAACTAGCAGAAAGAACTTCTTCGCACCTTTTTCGCTCTGACACAGCGTGAGCGTGAAGACAAGGAGAGATGTAACAGCAAAAATGTTTGAAGTATTCATCACGAAGAATAGTGGGGCCTGATCGGCCCCGAAATTCGCGACAAATAGTGCAACTGGCAACAACAATGTGCTGGCAGCGATCATCTTCTTGGCCGCTGCGAGTTTAATTAGAGCTATGTAACCGAGCGTGAGTGCTGCATATGGAGCGACAAGAGATGAGCCCACTAATGGTTTCAGGAACGCCAACTCTGATGTGAACCCAGTCCACGCCATCGATAGCCAGTGATATCTGATACCAGTCCCGATCGCACCCAGATTGTTTCGAATGCCATCATCGATGAGCGAATTGCTAAGTGACTCGCTGAAAACAATGTCGTCAGAGCCACGTATTATTGATGAATATGCAGAAACACTTCTTGTCAATGATTGTGACAAGAAATCAATTGCTGCGAACAAAAGTGCGACGACACAATGCTTTGCGAGGGAAATTGCCCTAATCGTATTTTTACTTACATGACTTAGATATAAGGTTGCAATCGCAGCAGCGAAAAAAGTGACTAGGGCCCGCTTTTGGTCATGGATGATCAACAACGATGCGATAGGCGAGATCCAGAGTGATTGCAGCAGGGCTTGATTCCCCCCTACGTGAGGTATCTGGTATCTCGATTTGCGTACTGTCGGAATCAGGAGAACAGCAAGGATTGAGAGAACTAGAACCGGAAAGTAGCTACCCAAGCCAATTGTAGATAAGGCCGTGGAGAAAATGGCAAAAGTTGCGCCACCGAGAAATAGCGCAAGTGGTGTCGAAATCTGATCGAGACTTCCAGGGCTACAAAGGCGCCCGAGCACCGTCATTCCAATCTTGTATTGGAGTGAGATAGCTAGAACCAACAAGATTACTGAACTTGGAGACAACCCTGAGACGAATAGCCAGCTAGCCCAAACTGCGTAACCTATTCCGGCAAGATAAGTTTCGTGACGGGGCAGTATGGCTCTGATCAGTTGAATTCCTTTACACACTCAACAATGTATTCGCAGTCTGTCGCCGACAGTCGTAGGTGAAGGGGTAATCGAACCAGGGTTTCAGATGCATCGACTGAAACTGGAAGACTTCCCACCGACTTTCCAATTCTTGACCCAGCGGGAGAATGTGCAAGCGATTGATAGTGAAAAACAGTCGAGATTCCCATCTGCGCCATATGGGATATGAATGCTTGACGAGTGTCAAGGGAATCAAATCTCATGTGAAATAGATGACCCGGATGTTGTGATTGGTTTGGTACGACCGGGAGTCGAACTCCGCTGCTAGATGCCCACTTGGTGAGCCCATCAACGTAATTATTAAAAATCTCTATTCGTTGAGATGTGATTTCCCCAAGCCGATTCAACTGTCCCCACAAAACTCCTGCAAGCATGTCGGACATCACCCAACTTGACCCCAGATCGATCCACGTGTACTTGTCAACCTGACCGCGAAAGAATTGTGAACGATTGGTTCCTTTCTCCCTCAATATCTCTGCGCGATCGACATACTTTGGATTGTTAAGCACGAGTGCTCCCCCCTCGCCTGAGGTGATGTTTTTGGTCTCATGGAAACTCAACACAGACATGTCGCCAAAGGATCCGAGAGTCTTACCGTTGAACATCCCATTCAGACCATGCGCATTATCTTCTATGAGAACTAATCCTGCCTCTTCACAAAAAATCGCCACCTTGTCGATATCGGAAGAGATTCCTCCATAGTGGACTACACAAACTGCTCGTGTCTTTGGGGTAACGGCACTTCTTATCGCATCAACGGTTATCGACAATGTTTCAGGATCAGCATCCACAAACACAATCTTGCCGTTATGGAGAGCAAAGGCGGATGCAGTCGACACAAATGTGTATGAAGGAACGATCACTTCATCTCCAGGCCTTAGGTCAAGCAAAGCCGCAGCAAGCTCAAGAGCATGTGTGCACGAAGTGGTTAACAACACTCTTTGGGCCGCTAGCAGCTGTTCAATTCGCTGTTCACAAAGGTTCGTGTAATAACCGTTCCCCGAAATGTGATTGCGAGTAACCGCATCGTGCAGGAATCCCAGATCTTCATCTGTTATAACCGGGGAATTGAACAAAATCTTACTGGGAATCGCCACCAGCCAATTCTAGTGGTCTAAGTGAATCACTCGGTTCCCAAGTACAAGACCAGATACTTAGAGTTCCGGAATGCCACTTGCCCGAACTTTTCCCAAGTCGCGACACTAATTTCGACATTTTGGGTGAAAAACCAAGTTACCCCCAATTTGCGGAGTCCTTCAAGCGCGAATTTGTCAGGGTGACATCCAAAGTTGAGCGAAAGCGCAATGCGCTCATCGGGACGTATGTCAGAAAAAATAAATCCATACGCAGGCGCAGCAACCAGAAAGCGTCTCTCTGTGAGAACCGCGGGAGTAAAGAAGTTCTGCTTACGTGCGTCATCAACAAACGTGCCGAGAGTATCTGGTGTAAGTGATTGACAAAGGGTGGTGGTATCCGAAAAGAGCAAGTCAGTCGCAACAACTTCGTTGATCTCTGCGTTTTGGTTGACAAAAACTGCAGCTTCCTGCAGTTCGGGCGTCCCGAGCTGGTAGCCCCCGTTTGGTTGGTGGATTAATCTTTGGGGGTTGAAATGCAAGGTGAGTAGGAAAGTAAGTAACATCGAAGAGAAAATTCCGATTGCAATAGAGTTCCGGTGACCAACTACAAATATTTTGTTGAAAAGCCCAAGGGCGAGAATTCCTACTACAAGACTTGCGCTAAGTTGAATTAGCAGAAGCTTAAGATCAGCTACGAAACCGACGTGTCTGACCGCGATGATTCGAATTACGATTATTCCCGAAACAGCGTAAAAAGAAACCGTAGCGATTATTAGATACTTGCTTCCTCGACGGTCCATTTGAATAAAGTTCTTAAAAAACGTCGCTGGAAAGACCGAAAGTGCAACTGTAATTGGGACCTGAACGAAATGTAATTGCGTACCACTAATTCGAGTTGTAAGCGCTGCGATTACAACTCCAGATAGACCAGTGGTACTCAACCAAATTACGTTCGGCGTAATTTCTTTCGGGAAGCCTTCTGAAATTATGACACCAAGAATTGGGAAGCACCACATGAACAGGAGCAGTATGCCCAAGAACAAAGTTAGAACTTGGGGTTGCGTATCTATTCCTAGTTCACCAAGGAATGAAAAAATTTGTGTGACCTTTAAACCGCTCATGCTCGAACTTGGAAAAAAGATGCGAGAGTAAAGGAATAGGAGCGCAGTGAACAGGACTGATTGCACTAGCAGAATTCGCTGTCGACTTCTGTTGAAGGACCAGACCCCGAGGGCCACTGTTCCGATTGCAAGAGACAATATGTGGACTGATTTTGCAGCGACGGCCGCAAGACCGAAAAAACTAAGAAGAATAAAGCTCTTGCTAGTTGGAAAACGAGTCCATCGCAGCGTCTGTAGATATGCACCCAGAATCAATGTTGTGGCGAAAGGCATGTAATTGATTGACATTAATGAATAACCAACTGGGTACGAGAGAATTGTCACGAGTGAGGAAGAGGCCAATACCGAATATCTCGATTGGGTCGTAGAAAGTCCAAGTTCGAGGCAGATCTGCCAAATCAGAAGTGGAATAATGATCGCCGCGACAACCAAGTCTGCTTTGGCCACAACATCCCACGTTGAGAGTTGAGAGTATTTAGACCAGTCGCCAAGCACACCGTAAGTGAGCCATTGATACTTAAAGTGAATTCCAGCAGACAATATGTCTGCGAAGGGGCCCCAATTTGCTACTCCGTCAGCAAACATCTTTCGTTCGTCTACTCCCCAGCTGGGAAGCCACCAATTTGTTGGGCGCAATTTGATTCCTGCAGCTAGCGAGGTAGCAGATATCGCATAAATCAAAAGAGAAAGTTTGAATCTGTGTAGCAGTGAATCCTTCGGGAGCAGTTGTAGAACGAGTGCTAAGGCGAACAAAATTGCCGGAAGCCGTAACCAGAACCAAGTTTGCGAAAGCATCAAAAGCCCTGATGCAGCAATGAAGGCAAAGTCTCGGCCATCAACGGCAACAGAGGAGATAAGGTGTTCTTTCCAACGAGGCACCTTGTGCATTTTCGACCAGCGACGATGTAGCGACTTAGCTGCAGCAAGCGAAGTTAGAGCACAGATGCCATAAATTGGAATTGTGGCTTGGCTCATGAGCCGAAAAAGTTGGCTTGCTAAAGAAAAGGTAACGATCCCACTGATCATTCGGGTGGGTTCAAGTTTGAAGCTAATTGGAGTAGACCCACGCACTTGTCCAAAGAGAATGTGCCCCAACATGGTCTGAATACCCACCAGAAAAACAAAGGACAGAGAGCCCCAAATTGGCACTCCACTTATCAGAAGACCGAAAAAAATACTCGAAAATACAAGGAGACTCATGCTTGACCCTGAATGATGGATGCTACGACGTAAGAAGGTTTACCCATTACGCGGTTATGAATTCGGGCAACGTATTCGCTTAGCGTGGAAATTATCAAGAGAATTGCGAGAATCGGTGGAATCACGTTCGGACTTTGAAAGCTAGCTGGCGAGATTCGAAAAAGTAAATGATTCACCAATGTTGTGATTCCAATCACCGCACCAACCAAAGAAGCTATCCGTAGTGGTTTGGTGGTGTAGGTCGTCAAAGTGTCTAACGCTAGGCGAACAAGCTTTGCGACTGAATAATTTGATTTTCCGATTTGTCGTGGTCTGTGTTCAATGCGAACGGATGAAAAACGTGTAGTCGACCAGGAGAGGAGCGAATCAATTGAAACGTTTGGCCCTAACCCATTTGAAGAAAAACCTTCACGTAGAGAACTTCTAAATACTCGGAATGGACTGATCATTGGTGCACTTGGAACACCGAGGAGTATTCCATAGCTCTTTTTCATCAAGAACGAAGGAATCCTTCTTGCAATTGACTCACTTTTCTTAATTGGAAGTCCATACACAACATCGACGTCTTCAGTAAGGGCATTGATAAGTTTGGGAAGCTCTTCAGGTGGATTTTGTAGGTCATCATCCAAAGTTGCAATAACCTCGTGTTTTGCATGTCGAATTCCGGCTAAGAGGGCATTATGCTGACCAAAGTTACGGCTCAACTTAATTGCAACGACACCAGAATGGCGTTGAACTAATGATTGCAGTTGACCCCAAGACCCGTCACTGCTGCCGTCATCCACCAAGATCAGTTCACCAACAAAGTCCAACTTGAGAGCTGATTCAACAAGGATTGTGAGCGTGCTCTCGCTGTTGAATACCGGAACCACGACTGAAAGCTTCTGCGTGATCATGGCTCAAACCTACCTTTTCATTTACAATCATTCTTGATGCATTCAGATTTTAGCGATGGGTACCAACACAGCTCACTTAAACTCTCGGAGTCAGAAAGCAAGCGATTTGGTCAATGTATTGGGCGAGGAAGCTTTTCTTCCCTAGATGAAAATGATTTCGATCAACTCGTCCAGCAATTGCTGAAGTTTGATCTCGTCTTTCTTCGAATCCCCGCGCACTTAGTAAGGAAGGTTCAGGCTTTCTCGTCTTGTGGACTTGATGTGTTTCAATCTGACAATTTGTTGTACTTCGCAAACAAAACGCCAAAAGGTACACACCATAAAGATTGGTACTCAGACAAGTTGCCACCACTTTCAAAAATACAGGAACATGTTGCTGAGTGTTTTGACGGGTATCTGAACCATTACACCGCCGATTGTTACCTCAGCGAACGCAAGAGTCTTGATGGCTATCTTGAATGGTCATCGAACCTTTATCTCGCTGACAATGTTGAAAGTGTCTATATGCCCTTCAGGGACAAAATTGGTGCCCTAGCACTTGCAGTAGTTGAAGGAAGCACTACTGAGATCATTCTCAATTCAGTACTTCCAGAACTCCAAGGCAGAGGCCTCTACATTCAATTGTTGGAAATGGTTGAATATCGAACCCTTGAGATTGGTGGATCGATGGTTCGGATTTCGACGCAATCTACAAACATTCGAGTAATCAATGCGCTCATCAAAGCGGGTTATAGACTTGAGAATTCATTCTTAACTCTTCACATTCGTCCGATGACAAAGTTGGCCAAGTAGCTTGGAACAGTGAAGAAGGACAGTGTTCGTGACGAATCAGCTTCGTAAGGTAATCCGAATAGTTCTCATCTTGCTTCGAAACCTTCGGGTTCCGATGCCCCTATTTCTGACTGATCGAGTTGACATCTGGAAAGCTTATGCCGCAAGCTCTCGAGTTTCTAAGGAGGTGTTTGACGGTCGGAGGATTCGCAAGGTTGACGACACAAGGTGGGAATTACACCCTATGCCTTCTGAAAGCGACCTCTCATCGTTCTATTCAACAACTTATTGGGCGGGACGTGGATCAACTTTCTGTCTAGTTAATGAGCGGGACCTTTCTCAATACTCCAACATCACGAAGGTGTTTTCAGAACTGTTGAGCGCGGGAACACATAAAAGATTTTTGAACTTCGGATCCGGCCATGGTGGAGTTTCCTACTTGGCGCTTATGAGAGGTTTCGAGGTAATCAACGTTGATCCATTTCTTTCAAGTGAGCAAAGGTTTACTGCAGTTGTAGATTTGGATCAAGTAGTTGAGCAGGTCGATTTCATTTATGCGAGCCACAGTCTGGAGCATGTTGCTGATTTGCAGTCGACTTTACAGAATATTGATCGATTGCTGGCGGCCAAGGGATACCTGTTTGTTGAGGTCCCAAATACGATGTACCCCCACTATTCGATAGAGGGCATCGATGGTTCACGGTCGCCAATTGTGCAGATACCGCACACCCAATATTTCTCCATAGAGTTCTTTCGCACTTTGGGTTACAACATTATTTCGTTGTGCACCTACCGATATGAAGGCGATCGATTCGGGGTGGAGATGCCATCTAACGACGGTGAAGTTATTCGTTTTCTGGGAAAGAAAGGTTAGATGTAAAGCTCTTTCACTGCTTTTCGGTAGTTCTTGGCTTAAAAACTCTATTTGGGCTCAGTTGGACCCTTCCGTTGCCCACATGGCCAACAAGAATCTCATGTGTGAATAAATCACGCACCGCAAACTTAAAGGTGATATCGGTGAATCCAGCGCTCTCCGCTAGTTGACGTGTGGCCCGCCTAGATCGAATCAGCGAGATTTCCCTTGGGTGCAAGGGAGTAAAACTGGAGTTGAATTTTGTGATAATCCAATGCGCAGCGTGCAAGACCATCACCGAAAGCCCGTATCGAGGCGGCCAGAAAAGTATGATTATGCCGTCATCCTTGAGTACGCGTCGGAATTCAACAAGCATTTCCTTGATTTCTATTGTTGTGAAATGTTCCATGACTCCAAGATTGAAAATGCAGTCAAATTTCTTCGCACCAAACGGAAGATGAAAGTTGTCAGCTTGAATCACCATGCAGTCCTTACTGCTGTGTCTTTTTCTGTACTGGTTGACGGCTTCGATTGAAAAATCGAGCCCTGTAACACGCCACTCGTGGCTGAGAGCTCGATCTACCTCACCACTTCCCGCACCTGCATGTAGGCAAAGTGCGCCCGGCGGCACGAATTTCTTAAACGTTCGCTTTAGGGAAGCGCTAATTATGAATTTTCGGTAGAAGTCAGCAATCGCACCGTAGACAGCTTCGCTCTTTCTGCTGGTCGCCCAGTACTTGTTCCAGTCATCTTTGGTAGGTGTCAACACGGTGGCAGGTCCTTACTCGTCGTATGGAATACGGCCAAGAAGTTTTCTGATTTGGATCAGTCGGACAATTGATTCCCGAATATCGCCAAGGCGCATTTTTGAATGACCGTAAGTTCGACTTGGAAGAACAACAGGTACTTGTGAAATTCGAACTCCTAGATGATTTGCGACGGCAATGCTTTGCGGCAAGAAAGCGTACGAGTTAGATGGTGTCGAACCTATTGCATGAAGAATACGAGAATTTAGCCGATACGCGCGAAAACCAGACGACGAATCGAAATCAAAGTGAAGGAGTAATCGAGTGGCGATATGTCCCACATATGTGAGAACTTTTCGGCCCAGCGACCAATCATCTAAACCTCCACCCTCCACGAAGCGTGATCCGACCACAAGATCAGCATCTTGAAGTCCGTCAAGCAAGTTTGGAAGATCATCAGGATTATGAGTGAGATCCGCATCCATGGTTACCACAACCTCGAATTCACGTTGCGAGGCTTCTCTAATTCCAAATTTATGTGCAGAACCTATTCCCATTCTTGTAGGCCTGGCAACAAGGTCGATATTGGGGTAGTTCTTCATGAGAGATCGGACCAGCTCCAAGGTGCCATCTGTTGAATTATCGTCAATCACAAGAATCGAGCACGGGCGCACCACTTCATTGATTCTTAGGCAGAGTTGTGCAATAGTCCCGGCTTCATTGAGCGTTGGAATGACGACACAAATGTTTTTGCCAGCGGTCATAGTTGCACTAGCCGAGGCTGCGGCAGTGGGAAGAACAATTTCCGACCTTTGAACTGCGGGGCTTTCTCAAAAAATGACGCAAAATGCCATGGCAATACAACAAGAACGTCTGGGTTCTGTTCAAGGCACTCGTTTTCGGAAACAATAGGAATTTCAGTGCCCGGAGTTACTTTCCCGTGCTTATCTGGATTTATGTCCCCAATACATGACATGTCGCTCGAGGTCGCCCCAACGTATTGAAGGAGAACATTTCCCTTGGTGGACGCTCCAAGTCCGCAAACCTTCAGTCCTTGGTTATTCCACTTGTCGAACTGCTCACGAAGTTGCTTGCGGTTTTCCCGAACCCTCATTGCGAAGTTATCGAAAACTTGACGATCTTTATACCCGTTAGCGATCTCATTAGCGATAACTGTGCTTCCATCAACAATAGGCTCAACTGCCGTGCTTCCTAAATGAGTAGCGAAAACGGCGACGCTTCCACCATTGCTTGAGTTGAAATCTAGATTGATGATTCGCAATCCAGCTTCACGAAGAATCCAATCGATTTGTCGGATACCGTAATATTCGATGTGCTCATGGCAAACAGTGTCATACGCTAGGTTTTCCACCATCGTAGGCAGATAGCTCTGCTCAAATATCCAAACACCATCTTCTGCGAGACATTCTGAAACTTGTCGGGCAAAGTCCACGGGGTCTTCTAGGTCATACATCATCGCAATCGAAGTAATGACTTTCGCTCCTGCAGGGGGCAAATGGGGGGTTGCGAGTTTTGAAGAAAAGAAGTTCGAAACTCGTCGAATATCTTTTCTATAAAAGCTGTCGAACTTGCTGGCTGACGGGTCAATTCCAATAAGGTTCAGGTCTTCGCTGAAGAACCCAAGCAACGTGCCATCGTTTGATCCAATGTCGAGTACCGCGTCACCCGCAGAAAGCGAGACGAGACTCTTAGCATGGTTTGCAATCTGATGCAGATGAGCAACCATGGTTTGATTAAGCCCGGATCGATATCCGTAGGTATCTCCGTACATCAGATGCGGCGGGAAGCTGTGCCGCAATTGGACAAGCCCGCAAGCAGATTCCCCTGAGCAAAGCACCAGTTCAAGGGGCCCTCGGCCAACGTTCAAGGTGTTGGCAATATCCGGGAAGATGCCAGTTAGTGCCTGAATTCCAAGGTCAAGAATTGGCTCTAGTCTTTTGTTTTCACAGATGCGACAACGGGTAATTTCGTTCAGCACAGCTTTAGGTTATCAAGCGAGGCAGAGCGATTGTCCTGATGCACATTGTCGATGGACGCTGATGTAAATCATCTCTCAGCCAGCCTCCGAGCGATCAAGACTGTTTCTCCACTTACTTTGACGGGGACGAGAAGATTACGGATCCCAGGCGCGAGAAGCGGAATAGTCATCAACCGTGCCATGGGATAGCGAAGCGCACTTTGGCGCAAAGACCGCAGTGAAAAATAAGCGGTGTGAATATGCCACTCGACGGGGTCAAATCCTGCCAGTTTGACCGACTTTTCCAGTGATCTCTTGGTGAAGTACTGAAGATGCATTCCCTGATACCACCACCAAGCCTTTTTTAGAAGACGTGGCAACAGTGAATCGCGTGTGCCGGTAAAAATAACCAAAAGTCCGTTCGGTGATAGCAGTTGTGCGATTCTTTCGAGTTCGCTGAGTGGATCCTCAAAATGCTCGATTACCCCCAAGAGGGTGACCACGTCAAACTTCTGCGCTGGATGAAATTCAGCGAGTTTCAGCGAATGCACCTTATGTCGTTGTCGTGCAATGTCGGCGGCCCATCCAGAGAGTTCAATTCCTTCGCAGTGAAAATACTTTGCCGCTTCATCTAGGAAAAAGCCTGTGTTGCAACCGACATCCAGTAGATATCCGTTAGATGTGGCGCCGAGTTTCATTAGTCGTTTAACCAGGTGCCTCGCGGTAGCAACACGTTGTCTTCCCGAGTCGAGGTAAACGCTGTCCACGACATCGCTGTATGAACTTTCCAGCTTGGGCATTGGATCGACGAATTGGTGTGTGCAGTTACCACATTCAACAATCCGAAACGTCTTTCGAGTCTCCCGAGAAAATGAATAATCAAGTGTTGGTCTTGAATCCCCCAGTTCATCTGGATAGCGCTCGACTGGTCCGGGGTCCCCACAAATGACGCAGTGGACTTGGTCAGTGCTGGGTCTCATACAGCCTCCATGTTTTGTCAGGATTTTAATTCGTCGTGTTTTCTCATCTGATATTAGGTTGCATTAGTCAATATGAGTTTGTTAGTAGTGATGAATAGGGGCGACAGCGGATTGGGGATGTTCACGCGGGAACTTCAGACGCGTTTTGAGCAGATCGAAGTTTGCTATCGGGAAGAAATCCTTCAGCTTAAAGTTCAGTCATTCCCACGTGCGCTGATCCTGCTTGGTTCTGATTGGTCCGTGTGTGATCCATCAGTTACTCATCAAGTAGACGCCGAGGTGTCACTTCTGAAAAAACTTTCTGAGCGCGAAGTTCCTGTCCTTGGAGTTTGTTATGGTGCTCAGTTAATTGCACACGCATTCGGCGGTTCTGTTAGGCGTGGTCCCAAAACTGAAATCGGGTGGACCGAAGTACATGCCGACCGAGATCATTCGGTTTTGTCTGGAAAGTGGATGCAGTGGCACTATGATTCGCTTACTGCTCCACCAGGCTTCGAGGTTCTCGCTACAAGCCAAGCGGCCGTCCAATGCATTCGGCGGGGGCGCGTGGTTGGAGTCCAATTCCATCCCGAGTTTGATGATCTCTGCCTCGCCACGTGGTTGGCGAGGGGTGGAGACCGAGAGCTTGAATGTTTGGGTATTCTGCCAGAAAACTTAGTCTCAAATTCTAGGGAGGAGATTGATCGAGCGCGGACGAGGAGTGCGGGGTTCCTCAGTTGGTTCCTCGAAGTAGTTGCTGTCACGTCAATTTCTTCATAGGGAAATAACAAGTTCACAAGCAAGGTAAACCGTTTTGGGCACCCTAATTTATGGCGCCTCTCCGCAAAGGTAGTAGTTTCCATTTGATGTCGTCGCTCCTCAGGTCATTTCTCACTGTGGTCTGGTTTGGACTCGCGGCCGTCCTCATTGCGAGCCTTCTTCTCTGGTTCGCGTCCCTCCTTCGCCCAGTGAAGCCAACGCGAGAGAAGCAACTGACCTACGAGAGTGGTGTTGATCCTGTTGGTGAAGGTTGGTCGCAGAGCCAAGTTCGGTACTACATCTTTGCTTTACTCTTCGTCATCTTTGACGTCGAGGCGGTCTTCATCTTCCCCTGGGCCACACAGCTTGAGCGCTACGCCGGTTTTGGTCTCATTGAAATGGGCATTTTCGTCTTCGTCTTGCTGTTGGGCCTGGTTTACGCCTGGCGCAAGGGCGTCTTGCGGTGGGTGTAAGCGCATGGGTCTTGTAGATCGTGGGCGCTTGCCCAAGCCACTGAACTCGCTGTTCAATATTGGCCGCTCGTACAGCCTCTGGGTGTATCAGTGGGGGCTTGCATGCTGCGCAATTGAGATGGGTGCAGCCTTCGGTTCACCGCGTTATGACGTGATGCGCCTTGGGGTGATTCCGTTGCCCGCAAGTCCGCGACAGGCAGACCTTGTTGTCATCTCTGGAACGGTGACTGACAAGATGGCGCCGGCAATCAAGCGCCTGTACGAACAGATGCCAGACCCGAAGTACGTGATCAGCATGGGAAGCTGTGCGAACTGTGGCGGTCCATATTGGGACAGCTATTCAGTAACCAAGGGTGTTGACCAGATCATTCCTGTCGACGTATATGTACCCGGCTGTCCGCCACGACCAGAGGCGCTCCTTGAGGGAGTCGTGTTGCTCCAGCAACGCATCAAGAATGAAGACATGGGTGCGCGCTGGCGTGGTGAAGGAACTAAGTCAATCGATGCATCTGCTGAGGCCGAAAGGCGAGGTGAACCAGTTGTCGTCTACAACTGAGACAGCGGTCGTTGACTCTGCGCGCGATGCGCTCGCGTCGTCGGTGCGAGCTGCGCTGAGCGACGCTGTTGAGGACATCCTCGTCAAGCCAGGTGACGACGTCTGGGTGCGGGTCAAGACCGCTTCGTGGAGGAGTTCGCTTCAAACATTGCGTGACTCGTTGGGCTTTGATTACTTCTGTTTCCTCTCGGCGATCGATTGGATGCCGTCGCCGTATGGCCGCGGTGAAGACGATCCGACTGAGCCAGCTCCCGAGCGCGACATGACCATTCGGTCCGGATACGCAGGTGGTTCGACACGGATGCAGGTGTTTGTGCGACTCATCAACTCCAAGACCCACATGGGTGTCACGGTGAAGGCTGATGTCCCAGATTCCAATCCGCGTGTTGAGTCGGTCGTGTCCGTGTACGCAGGCGCGAACTGGCATGAGCGCGAGACGCACGAGATGTTCGGCATCGGATTCGACGGTCACCCCGACTTGCGCAACATGTATCTTCCAGTCGACTTTGAGGGCCACCCATTGCGCAAGGACTTCCCGCTTCTTGCACGCATGGTCAAGCCATGGCCGGGAATCGTCGATGTCGAGCCACTGCCCGGTGGTGCTGGGGAAGGTGATGAGTCGTGACGATCACCAATGATCCGATCCAGTCCAAGCTCGGTGACCGTCAGCAGCTGAGTTACATCGCTGCACAGGCCGCGGACGCTCGTCTGAACGTCGAGCTCGAGACCGAGGGGATGACCCTCAATATCGGACCGCAGCACCCAGCAACACACGGAACCCTGCGCATCATCGCGCGACTTGATGGCGAACAGGTCGTGTGGGCTGAACCGTCCGCTGGATACATGCACCGTGGGTACGAAAAGTTGACCGAGGTCCGTACCTACCCCCAGGTGACGACGCTCATCAACCGCATCGACTGGTTGGGAAGTTTCGCCAACGAGGTGCCGTTCATCCTCGCCGCCGAGAAGTTGATGGGCATTGAAGCACCGGATCGTGCGCAGTGGATTCGCACGATCCTGTTCGAGTTGTCACGTATCGCGAACGTCTCGCTGTTCCTCGGTGATCTTGGAGTGCAGCTCGGAGCCATCACGCCGGTGTTCATGGCGTTCCGTGATCGTGAGTACGTCCTCAACTTGATCGAGTCTGCGACTGGTGGACGGTTCCATCCGAACTTCGACCGCATCGGTGGCCTGAAGGATGATCTGCCAGCAGGGTGGGTGGACGAGACGAAGGCCGTCATGAAGAAGTTGCGTAACTTCTGTGACGAGATCGAGTCATTGCTCTTTGGTAACGAGATCTTCCAGTCCCGTACGCGTGGAATCGGCATCATTCCAAAGGACGTTGCCCTCGATTACGGACTCTCTGGCGCAAACTTGCGAGCGAGTGGCGTCGATTGGGACTTGCGTCGCGACCAAGAGAGCCCGCTTGCGTGGAACAAGGTCGACTGGAAGGTCTGGACGCACCCAGACGGCGACAGTTTCGCTCGTTGTTGGGTCCGTTTGCAGGAGACCCGTGAGGCGACCCTGATCGTCGATCGACTTCTCGACAACATTCCCGCTGGACCAGTGATGGCGAAGGTTCCGAAGATCATCAAGGTTCCCGAGGGCGAGGCGTGGGTCTCCACGGAGAATCCACTCGGCGAGATGGGTTATTACGTGGTGTCGCGCGGAGACCTCGGTCCGTTCCGTGTGAAGATCCGTTCGGCGAGTTTCTCGAACATCTCGATCACACCATGGCTGCTCCGCGGTGTATATGTCCCGGACATCATCACGATCCTTGCCTCGCTGTACTTCATCCTCGGAGACATCGACCGATGATCTCAGCGTTGCTCGGAGTTGAAATTCCCTATTGGGGGCAGTCGCTCTTGCGCGTTGTCGGCGGTCTGGTCGCGGTGCTTCTGCCAGCAGGAACCATCGTCTATTTGTTCTTGTTCAAGATGATGTCGTTCATGCAGAGCCGTCTTGGACCAATGGAAGCTGGCCCCTACGGCTCATTGCAGTTGGTTGCCGAGGTCGGCAAGTGGTTGCAGAAGGAAGACATCCAGCCGGACAACGCCGACAAGCCGATCTTCAAGATGGCTCCAATTGTCGTCCTGATGAGCACGTTCCTCCTCGTCGCCGTCGTCCCATTTGGGCCAGACGCGTGGTTCACCAACTTCGAAACCGGAGTGTTCTACGCACTTGCGGTGTCGTCGATCTCGGTCCTCGGAATTTTGATGGCGGGCTGGTCGAGTGCGAACAAGTACTCCTTGCTCGGTGGGCTTCGCGCTGCTGGGCAGCTGATTGCCTATGAGCTCCCGATGGTGCTCGCCGTTATCGGTGTGGTGATTCAGGCGGGAACGATGAACCTGCAGCAGATCGTCGTCGCCCAGAATGCTGGAGCGATCTTCGGGTTTGATGGTCTCGGCAACCCCTACGTGCTGACGCAGATCGTCGGGTTCGTCGTGTTCATGATTGCGATCCAGGCGGAATTGACCCAAGCTCCGTTCGACATGCCGATCGCAGAGTCTGAGCTGGTGTCGGGCTACATGACCGAGTACTCGGGCTTCCGCTTCCTCATCTTCTTCATTGGCGAGTTCGCCACTGCTGGCGTCTTCGCCATGATTGCCTCCATCTTGTTCCTCGGCGGCTGGGGAGTGCCGTTCGCGTGGTTCGGGTGGGATTCGATCGATTCGGTCGCCAACTGGATGAACGTTGCTGGGCCCGTGATCCTGATCACGAAGATGTTGCTCGTCACGTTCGTGATCATGTGGGTGCGCTTTTCTTACCCGCGATTCCGTGAGGATCAGCTCCAGCGGTTCGCTTGGAAGGTCCTCATCCCCGTGTCGCTCGTGAACATCATGGTGACGGCAGTGTTGAAGGTGGTGTTCTGATGCCGAAGATTCCAGGACTGGTGATGGGGCTCGGCATCACGTTCAACACGATGATGCGCACCCTGACCAAGGGCTCGAACACGATCCAGTATCCACACGAGAAGGAAGCGCCACCGATTCGTGCACGGGGTGTCATCGCATTGCACCAGGACAATTGCACGTCCTGCATGTTGTGCTCGCGGTCGTGTCCGGACTGGTGCATCTACATCGAGGCGCACAAGGAACTCGCGCCGCCTCGCCGCGAGGGTGGCAAGCCACGTCAGGTGAACAAGCTCGACCGTTTCGACATCGACTACGCCCTGTGTATGTATTGCGGTATCTGTGTCGAGGTGTGTCCGTTCGACGCACTGTTCTGGAGCCCTGAGTACGAGTACTCCGAGCCCAGCATCACTGATCTATTGCATGACAAGTCCAAGCTGAGCGAGTGGATGGAGACCGTTCCGGCGGCACCTGAGCTCGAAGCTGGCGCAGAAAAGAAGAAGAAGTAGGCCGGCGATGGTGGCACAGAACATCGGCTTTGCGATCATCGCTGCGGTCATGATCGTCGGTGGGTTGCGCGTGGTCACGACGAGCAACGTCGTTCATGCCGCGCTGTGGCTGGTGGTCGTCCTTGCCGGTGCGGCTGCTCAATACATTCTTCTTGCCGCAGAGTTCATCGCCATCACCCAGGTGCTCGTCTATATCGGTGCGGTGATGGTGTTGTTCCTCTTCGGAACGATGCTCACCCGCTCACGAATTGGTCGAGAGACCGACCTCAACAACACCTATTGGAAGCTCGGCATCCCCGTTTCCCTGGTCTTGTTCGTTGCGATGGCAGTTGCCTTGTTGAACTCCTTCGGTGACGAAAAGATGCCGGAGGACGCATCAATCGTGACCACCC
>Ga0315906_10004255_pt1 | contig 18485 bp, 14 predicted proteins | sample LakEriMetagenome_4_FD_203526 | JGI IMG/M metagenome (GOLD analysis project Ga0315906, IMG submission 203526) | Freshwater fungal communities from buoy surface, Lake Erie, Ohio, United States - Buoy 2 MA122 | ecosystem: Environmental > Aquatic > Freshwater > Lake > Lake biofilm | place: USA... | reverse complement strand
CTTAAAATCGTCCCAAAGTTTGTCATAACTCAAGGTAGATGTTATTCTTGTGGTTGCCCTATCAGGTCTATCATTTCTAAAATAAAGAACAGGTTCTGTTAAATTAAATTCAGTTACGGCCGTAGTCGCAGTTGAAGCACTAGGGGTAGGTGTTGGTGTAGGTGTTGGTGTAGGGGTGGGCGTAGGGGCCGGTGTTGTAGGTGTAGGGGCCGGTGTTGGAGTAGGAGTAGGTGTAGGGGCGATAAAACCATCTAAAACCGTTGGGTTTGGATCCGGATTTTCGTCAGGTAGTGTTGTTATAACAGTTTCTATTTCTTCATCATCTAAATCACTTATAGTATCAAAAATATCTTTAATTGTAAATTGTCTGTATCTTTTTGCCAAATCGTATATATCGTACTTTAAACATCCAGCAAAAAACGAATCAATAACTTTTGTTATTTCTGTATTATTACCTAAATCTTGTAATTCTTTTTCAACTAAAAGGTTTGTTATTGAAGGGTTATCAACAATTATTTTGAAACCAATATTTCCAGTTCTACTAGTGTTTTGGTATGTATATACAGGTTCGGGTCTACCTAAAAAATTATGGTCGGTCCAACCAGCTTGTATACTTTCATCAAAATCTAATTCATATGGAGGAAACCACATAATTCTACCACCATTCGGTCCTCTTTCACAATCAGGTAAATCCTCATAAGTGTATCCTGGTTTGTTTGACGTTCTCCAAGATAAATTCTCTATTGACAACATGTACTTTTTAACTTTACCATTTTGTATATTTGTTGACTCATTACCTCTAATTGGTGCAATATTTAAATTATAAGTTTTATCAAGTACCGAGTTTGTGAATTTTCTAATATTTCCATCAGTTTTTTGTAATTCGTCATAAGTCATGTAAGGTCTATCTTTTGTAAATAACCTACAATATTCATATCCAACAACATCTTTTCCTTCAGGTGATGCAGGATTTGATGTTTTAGTTGTGTATTTTATTACTCTAGAACCTTTTGTTAATTCTACATACCCATCATTAAAAACTTTTGAGAGTTGGTTTATTGCGTTTCCAACATGTTCTAATTTTAAACTAGATTTATTTCCAGCATCAACTAATTTTTGTGTAATATCTAAAATAGATCCTTTAGTAAAATCATTATTAAAAGATTGTGTGGCATCAAACTGTACACCAAAAACTCTACTTTCATAAAATGTTTTATCTACACCTAGCCCTTGACCTAACGTATTTACGGTTTTTCCGTTAGGTCCAACAAATTGGTATTTTTCTACGTAATTTCTTTTAGACATCCAAGTAATCCCTCCTTGTACACCATTCAGCCCATCAAAATATGGTCTTGTATTAAATCCTGTATAAATGTCAGTTATTTTATTACCCTCAAATTCTTTACCAATATTACTATAACTTAATACAGGACCTCCACTTGGGTCTCCATTTTTATCTTGTGCCTGTTCGTTTACGGGTGAAACCAACTCTGTTATTTGATTTTTTCTTGTTCCAACATAAAAATTAGGTGCAGGTGAAAATAAATTTGGATTTAATATTGTATTTAACCGATAATCAGGCCTGTATTCATTATAAAAAAGTTGTTCGTATAAAAGGCTTTTTGTTGCTTCAGAAGTGTTATTAACAAATAAATCAGACGCAGATTTACTATCGGCACCTGTTAAATTATTTATAGTACCCAACACTCCTTGTACTAGTGGGACTACAGGATTTTCTATTAGTTGGTTTAACATTTTCCTGTTTGGATAATCAAAATACTCTCCTGGTATCAATGAAACCGGTGAGTATAAACCAGCTAATCTAGCGGCAAAACCAACAGCATCTCCAAGGAGTCCTTGTGGCGCACTAATTCTATAATTTCTCTCTAATAAAGGTACATTACCACTAACAATACCAATCGCATTAAATGGGTCAAAATTTGGTTTTACTGATATTTCACCACTATCAGGATTAACACTTGACGTTAACGCATTTACTCTACCTAATGTTTGAGATAAAAGTTCTAAAGCTACTCTATGTTTAAATTCTTTTTGTAAATTTTTTGCACCTAAACTTGCTAAATCAGAATCTTGTGAAAGTTTTCCATTTGATCCTGTTGGGTCATTATTTAATAAAATACTATAGGGTGTGTAATTTGATGGCACAAACCCTAAAGTTTTAAGTCCGTCAGCGTATGCGGTACCAATAGTTTTTATTTGTAAATCGTCTATTGTTAAAACTTCATAAGTACCAGTCCCTGTTACATATTTGTTCTTTCCGTAAGCTTGCTCTTCTTTACTATTACCAACAACTTCTAATTCACTATTTATTGTATCGTTAAAATCGTAAATTCCTTTGTTTGGTTTTTTTGGTAGGTTAACATTTGGGTCAGCGACTGTCAAATAATTTGTTTCCGGTCTATAACTATTGGCGATTAATTGTTCTAAATTAACTTCACCTATTTGTTCTAATTGACTATCAACCGTATCAGGAAAACCATACTCACCTTCATTCGCATTTGTTTGAAGGTTCACATTAATAGTTTGTTCTTTTCTTGGATTTGCCGGTCCGTATTGATTTAAAACAATTTGAAGTGGTCTATCTTTGACTCCACCTAAAAATAAATCACTATTTATCGTATCTCCGTAATTGTAATTACCTTTAGGTTGTATTGGTTTTGGTATTAAAGTAAAAGGAGCGACTTCTGTTTGACTTTGTCCGTCTTCGGGTCTGTATTCATTTTTAATAATTAACCTATTCTTTTCTTCTCTTGCAACATTTTGAAGATTATTATCAACAGTATCTAAAAACGTATATTCACCTTCGTTTGAACCTAAAATTAAATCATTATTAATGGTATATCTTGTTGGTCCAAAATCACCTTGTTGTTCTGGTGTGTATTTATTTTTTATTCTTGATTGTACTTCTTGTAAATTACCAACTTGTTCTAATACACTATTTTCTGTATCAATAATTGAATACTCTCCCGATCCGTTTGTAAAAATAGTTTGGTCGTTGTTAATATACCAAACGGTACTTCCAAAATTATTTGAACTATCTGGTTTATATACGTTTTTAACTATTAATTCAGTTTCTTTTGTGTCCCCTATAAGTTCTAATTTAGAACCTACAGTTCTTGGGTATCCATAAACACCTAAATTAGTGTTTGTAAAAATAGTATTATTTACATTAACAATATTTCCATATGATGTTCCAAATTCTGTAGGACCATAAAGATTTTTTACATATAAATAATTTTCTTGAGTTTCACCTATATTCTCTAACTTACTACCAATTGTATCTGAAAAGTCATATTCACCAAAATTAGTACTTGTATTTAAATTAACATTAATATTTACGGTATCACCGTAAGTAGTATTTGATTGTTGGGGTCCGTATTTGTTTTGTTTATAAAGAAATTTTTCTTGCTGGTTACCAACAACATCAACTGTTGGTGAGTCAATGACCGAAAAATCAATTATTGTAAATTCGTTACTTCCCGGTTTTGAGTATTCGCCAAAACTACCATCAACCTTGTAAGGTTTTAAATTTCTTACGAGAAGTTTTTTTCTAAAATTTTCACTAGAATTAAATGATAACGGACTTTCCATTTATGTTTTATTTATAAATAGATTAAGATGTATTTTTTAACCTTCAACTGTTGCTTGGTTTGTGTAAAAAGATTTTTGGTTTGCAACCATATTCATTATGTGTGTAACAAATTGTCTACTATTTAAAGTTTGTTCTAAATTCGATTTATCAACTCCTGGGGCATCAATTTTAACGGTTAAATTACCAAAATCAATTTTTCCTGACACTTCGTTTTTTTGATTATTTGATTGAGAAACCATTTGAGAAAGATAATTAGTTTTTTCATTACCTTTTTCAAATATTTTACTTAATCCTGTTCCCATAAATATTTCATCGTTTGATAGTCCTTCATAAATTTCACCTTCTCTCATTATAGTTGGTTTACTTCCTGAAGGAAAAAATGCATCTGGAGTCTTATTTATAATTAATTCATCCCCCTCTTTAGGTAAATTTAATTCATCTCCCTCTTTATTTTTATCGTCAAAAGCGGTTCCTTCATCATTACCTAAACCACTCATGTTATCTTTAACCTTTTTATAAAGGTTTGTAATACTTTCCCATGTAACCTCTTCGGCAGCTGTCATAGCATCTAAACCTTCTTTTAATTTAGTATCTAAATCAGTTTCATCAACTAGTTTTTTAAAGGCCGCTACAGTTAAATCTACACCCATTAAAGTAGCCTCATTAGCTTGACCCATTAAACTAGCAACTTTACCTGCCGGAGCGTCTGCAACATTTAACAAACTTTCGTCTGTTCTTTTTCTAATTTCTTCTTGCCCTTCCAAAAACTTTCCTCTTTCTTTATCGCTCAATTTAAATAATAACAAATTTTTAATTTCATTTTCAGTTGCCAATTGTTTTTCCGCAATAGACATCTGGGCTAACGCCAAGTCCTTATCACTTTTTGTTGCGTTTTTTTGATAATCTTCCAAAGCGGTTATAAATTCAGGGTCGGCAAGTGCCTGATCCAAACTATCAAAATTTTTATCTAAACCTGGAAGATCAATATTTACCGACCCATCTTTACTTATTTGGGCTAATCCTGCAACTAAATTTTGAGTGTCTTCGTCTGTTATTTTTTCCGCTAATTTTGTACTACTTTTTATAAAATCTACTTTAGCCAATTCTTTACCTGCGTTAGCGGCTTCCGCATAATCAATACCCAAGGCTTGTGCTTGGGCCTTTAAAGCGTACATATCTTCTGTTGTTTGAGAAAAGGTCCCTGTGGCTTTATCAAATGTAAATGTTGCCTTAGACATGTTTAAAACCTCGTCAGTAAGTTTTTTCATGTCTTTTTGTCCCATGTATAATAACTGAAATGGATCACCTAATGCTCCAACATTACCACCAATCATTTGTATATTTGCCGCAGCTTCCATCGCCTTTTCAGGATCTAATAAATTTTCGGCAGCCCCTTTAATTCCTAATTTTTCTAAACTTGTTCCAAGAAGTTTAGTTTTTTTAACCATTTCTTCTATATCTTTTACTCCTCCTTTAAAACCAAATAAACTCGCCTGTTTTAAATTTTTAGCAACTTCTGTTGTGAAACTTTTAGCATCTAATCCACTTTTTCTTGCCGAAACACCAAGTTTAGACATAGACTCAATAGCTTCTTTTTGATTACCTCCATAATCTTGAAATTGTACGATCATTTTACCAGTTTCGCTATTAGTCATACTGGCGGCCTTTGAGAATGCGATTGCATTACTTAAAACCTCTTTAGATGGGTTAACCATTCTTCCCATCTCAGAAGCCATACCTTGAGCCGTTTCCGCAGCATCTTTAAACGTTGCCCCTAATTTTAAATTTTCTAAATATGCCCCTTCTAAACTCCTTTGTAATTCTCCGGATTTATCAGCAAATCCACCCATGGTTCTGTTTAACGCCATTGTTGAATCTTCAAACGCTAATAAATTTTTACTTAAATTGTCATACGCAGTTTTAACATCTGGTAATATATAATTCTTAATCGTTTCAAGATTCTTTTGGACCTGCTCTGTTGCACTTCTTCCTTTTGTGATGTCTTTATTTTCATCACTTTTACCCTCAATCTCAGGAGTATTATCACCAAAGAAAAATAACATAATTTACATTTATAAATAAATAGAACGACTTATCATTTCTGATATTCTTCAGTTAGTTTATCAATAAAAAATTTGCGTTCAAATGTTGGCATATTCATAATATCTGAGTAAGAAAAGTTTGCCAACTTAGTTAGATAATAAATTTCGTCCAATAATGTTTTTTTATACTGCGAAGAAAGGACGAAAAAATTCAACCCCAAAGGATACATTAAATGTTACCTTTTCTCCTGACGGGGCTATTACTTCTTGGTTTAAGTCAATTGACGGTTCGCACTCTTGTACAAATTTTTTAATATGTTTAGAATCCATAATTGGCATGTTTACAATAAAATTAGCAATTTGTCCTTTATCTCTATTACCCTCAATTTCAACTATTTGGTGTTCTAATTTTTTAGTAACAATTGGAGCAACCATTCCTTTTGGGTATTTTTCAACAATTTTATCAATTTCTTTCAGTTCACCCCAAGTAAGTAGTTTAACTTTAATTTTTTTTCCTGTTTTAGGTAGTGTGGTTTCAAAATACCCTTCACTATCAGGTGTATGTGTTGGGTCTAAATATTTTAATTCATCTATTATTACAGAGACCTCAAATTGTTTTTTAGTTGCTGGATCAGTTAAACTGTATGAGTATTCAGGACCAAAGGCGGTATTTCTAAGAAAGATTAATATTGCCGAGATATCAACATCTAATAAATTATCAACACTAAAATTTGGTTCATATATTTTATGTTTTAATAACGTGTGGATAACTCCGTCTTTAGAGTTATTTTGTGACATTAAAATATTTTCATCATTTGCTGTCAAATACCCAACCTTTATTGATTCTTTAACCGGTTTATAAAATAAACCTTTAGAAGGTAATTTTACCACATCGTGTGGTAGGTTAAAATTTTGTTGTCCATATAATGCTGATTGATCCATAACTTTTTTTTATTATAAAAATAGTTATACATTACTTTATGTAAATAAAAAACCCCACTTTATCGGTGAGGTTCTTAAAAATATATTTAATTTTATATTAGTATACTAAAATACATCTGTCAGGTTGCATTGATGCTTTAACCGTAATTAATCCGTCTTCACTATACCCTAATGAATCAAAATCAACGTTAGTTAAAAAACATCCTTGTAGAATCCATTTCTCAACTGCCACACCTGTTGGGTCTAACATTTCTAAATCAACGTCTTTTTTATAACCAGCGGCATAACCCATACGACCCGTTACTGATTCTGCATGTAGACGAACCCACTCCATAAGAGCTTGTGATGCTGACGGTCCAATTGGATCTCTAAATGTTACGTCAATTGATCCCCACTTAAATCTACCAGCAACATAAGTTGACGTATTTAAGAAAGGAATCTCTGTAGAACCGATTTCAACTTTAGGTCTTGACGTACTTTCAACATACCAAGAATTAATACCCAAAGAAGAAGGGAAAGTTATGATAAACCTATTTTTTCTTTTAGGTTCATATTGAAAGGGCATTTTCATTAATAAATCAGCCATGTTTTCTAGTTTTTAGTGTTTTTATTTTTTATATAAATATTGTCTTATTTATTTTTTTGTATTTACTTTTTTTTAATTTCTAATATTTCTTATCTAGAAAGTTAATTAAATCTAGTTTTTTTACCTCCTTTAGTTAAATATAAATTAACTGGACTTTTTTCATATTCTTTATTTAAAAATTCAGATGAGGCTTCAATATTTCTTGGGTCGTCATCAGAAAATCCTAAAGAAGTGTATTCCCCAACAAATTCTTCCACATCTTCCACCGGTTCAGACATTGCAACATCGTTTTTAAATTTTGGTGTCAGATCTGATAATTTTATATTAGGATTATTATCTAAAATAAACTGAACCAAGTTTTTTGCCTGTTCTCTACAATAAGATATAAATTGTTTTAATGCCTTATTTTTACCTTCTTCAGGAGACGTTGCACTACCACTACCATAAGAAACAGGGTGAAACTTACACATGTCCAAATATTGTTCTATAGTAGTACTCATTCTTGGTCTCATATTTTCGTTTAAACTTTCGTTTGCTAATAAATCATATCTTCTAAGACTTTCTTCTAATTTTTTTCTATTTAATCCATTCTTATCTGACATAATAAGATTGTAAACGGCCTCTTTTAATGTTTCAGGGTTATGTCCTCTAGCGGTAATAATTGCAAAAATAGAACCACCATTAATACACTCCACAAAATCATTCCATGCTGGACCAACAGGTGCCATCATACAATCCATTAAAAATCTTTTGTCCCCTTCTTCTCTAAAAAACCTAAAAGGGTTTTCTGCAAAATTTATAATTGTTGCACTCTTATATTTAAATGGTTCTTGTCCTATTTGTAATCTGTGTTCAGCAAAGTCTTCTGTAGACATTCCTATCTCATCATCGTTTTCAGATAATACCATAATTTTTGTTGGCATAAACATAATATTATCATCCCAGTCAAAAGCATAATATTTTAAATCAGGTCTAAGTGTGTCGTTATCTTCATCACCAATTAACCCCTCATTAAGTCTTTTTTTAATAACTTGATTATATATGTGTTTTCTTACATTCATATTTTTTTAAGTTTTGTCAAAATGTAGTCAAGTTGTTTTTCTGTAATAATTATGTTTTGTTTTTTTTCAGAAAAAGTCTTTTTTGAGTCACTTTCTAAATTCAAACTTTCTTTGATTAATTTTTTTTGTATTTTCATGATTTTTTATTTATAAATATATAATGGGGAATATTTCTACTCCCCACTCATTTTATTTTTTATTAAACGTCATCAAAAGATGCTCCCGTTGGTGTTATAACAAACTCAATGTCAATGTATTCTAACGCCCTAGTTGGTTTCAAGAAGATTTTACCTGTTAAAGTATTTGAATCTAAATCTTCAGGAGTATTAGAAACTGTAACTCTAAAGTCAATTAAACCTCTATCTCTTCTAATTGAATCCAAAATTGGATTTACAGAGTCAAGGAAGTCTTGTCTAACTTTATCGTCATTTTGTTCAAATAACAATCTTACCGCTACTGCTGAAATTAGTTTTCTTGCTTGTAGTAATAATCTTCTAACGTTGATTCTATCAAGTGCAGATTCTCTAATTTGTAAAGTTTTATTACCCCAAATTACTGTACCAACATCAGAGAAGGTTGCAATTGGGTTCAATCTTCCTTTATAAAGAGTGTCTCTATCATCTTGAGTTAACTTCTTACGTGCTTTAATTGCGTTTACTATACCACGAGTATAACCTGCCGATGCAAACCAAGGGAATGCGATGTTGTCAGTTAAAGCTAAATTTTTAGTAACCTCAGCAGTTGGTGGTAAATAAATTTGTGTATTATTAACACTGTCTCTAGTTAAAACCCATGGGTAGTACGTTGCAGTATAGTTAGAGTCAATTCCTGTTTCTTCTAAATTATCTACCGCCTGTTGAGGATAAATTAAACCTTCCTCTAAATCGTTGTAAGTTGGTAAAAATAAATCAAAGTCAGGTGTTGTACAAATATAAATTGAATCCGCTCTGTCAGTCTCAACCATATCAATTGCAAGTTCAACAAGATTTTGATTATTTACATAATCAATACCCGGAGTAGTAAATACGTTGATATTAACCGCTTCAGGATTTGCAAATGTTGATTGTCCCCATAAATACGCGTAGTAGTCGGTATTTGCCCAAGTTTCTTGGTTAGGTCCTGAAATTTGTTTAAACGCTCCCCATCCAGTTGCTGTTGGGTATGTAATTGATACTTCAGCTCCGTATTTATAACCTGATTGACCTAAAGCAAATGTATCTTCATTTGTCCTATACTCTCTATAAATGTCCCATCCGTCAAATCCACCATAAGGCACTACGGTAAATTTACGAGTATTTAATCTATAATAAGGGTTACTTGCGTCTGTAGGTTCACTATTGAAAGAACCAACACCAACCTCAAATGCTGCCGTTTGTCCTGTTGTTAATGAGTTATATTGTGTGATTACAGTTGCCCCACTATCCATGTGGAAACCTTTAGTCATATAACCCCACGCAATTCCTTCAGTGTCAGTACCAATGTTTACAGGAACTTGTTTTCCTTTATATTCAAAGAAATCATAATCAATTCCTGTAATATTAGAAATCCCTAAGTATGCTCTTCTTGGATTTTCACCGTTTGAAATAACTGGATTATCTCCACCGTTAGATGATCCAAAAGGAGGGTTATAAATAACTTCACCTGGTTGTAAATATTTTGTTTTGTATACCATAAATGGTGGTGTTGCGTTTGAATATTCTCTCATATTATATCCGTCAAAACCACAAGGAAGAGCGTCTGTTGGTGCTTCATCACTCATTTCTAACATTATATATTTAGATTTAACTTGATATTCTCCATTTGCAGTACCAATTTTATTTGCAACATAGTTATTTTGGGTTGGGTCTAATGAACAGTTAGTGAAACTTTCAATCACTCTAACATTTTGATCAGTATCAAAGAAATCCCTAACAAATAAATCAAATGTTAAGTTATTGAATGACATGTTTGCTACCGATATTTTAACCAACCTGTTTGCCGCATTACCATCAGAAATTAATTTAGCTTTAAATAATTTATAAACTTTATTACCTCTTAGTTCAGAAACAAAATACGGAGTTTCTGGTGTTTGAAATTGCTCAAGATAAAACGCTATAGAGTCTGTATCATTTTGTCTTACACCACCTAAATCAATAAAATCACTATAAAGACCTCTGATTTTACCTGCTCTATACCCAGTTGTTAAAAGTGACGGGTAAGCTTCCTCAACAAATAAAGGAACTTCAGTTCTATCTTTACCAAAATTACTTCTACCAAATACTTTAGAAACATATTCTGAGTCTGTCGTTAACATTGACGCTTCAAAACTAAAATTATCTCCGTCTTGTGTAACCCCCGAAACTAAAAACGTATCAAACGGGTCTCTTGTTACGCCTGAATAATTACCTGTTGTAATTAATATCGCGTCTGTTTTTGCTGAAACTTCATATCTAGGGCCTGCCTGTGTTGATGAGTAAGTTGAAATACCTCTTGATCTTAACGTTGCAACAACCAAATCATCGTATTCTAAAAATGGTGTACCAGAATATTGTGTAAACATAATATTACAAACACCTGAATACGTTCCTGAAGTTGATCCAGTACTAATTGATTCTAAACTAATACCAAAACCAAAACCAAAATATGATGATACATCAGTTATTGGGTTTTGTGAATATGTAAATTGAGAATAAAACCAAGCATCATTAGTTGATGCAGATAATGTGTTGTTTGCCACATCAATACTACTAACACCATATGTTTCAGTAACCGCAGTTATAGTGTTAACTGGTGTTGATGTCCCTGTAATATATGTGATAACACCTCCACTAACGCTACCCCAAAATTGTGCGGTTGTACCTGAAGCTGGATTAGCGGTTGAAAATAATGTTATTTCATTTGATAGGTAAGATTGAAAATCACTATAAATTGTTGATGTTGAGTTATCATAATTAGTGTATGTTGCACCAATTACTGGAGATAGTATTGATGGTATATTACCCAACACTATAGATGTAGGGTCTCCTGTTAATCCGGTAAATGTAAATGTTGTTGGTGTATTACCTGTAGCACCAATTGTTGATGGATCAACATTACCCATAGTTGTTATTGACCAAGAAGGTCCAGCATCATATCCTGACAAACCAAGTACTCTTGTTACAAATAATTGATTTGACTGTTGAAGATATGCTTTTGCAATATAAGATGTTTCGTATTTTGGTATTTGAGTGTTTACAAATTTTTCAGGACTTGTTGAACCAAAGTAAACTTGGAACTCATCAAAATTTGTGATGAATATTGGTTCAAAAGCCGGACCTTGTAAAGTCTCCCCAACAATACCTAAAGTTGTTACACCGACACTTTGTGCTACGAATGTTAAATCTCTTTCTGAAGTATAAACTCCCGGAGATACAAATACTTTGTTAGATGAAGCCATTTTTAAATCTTTTGTTTTTTATAATTTATTTTTTATATATAAATACCTCACCAAATAGCAAAAAACTTTGATTTTTTTTATAAAAAAATATGTAGTATGAAAAATTTCTACCTTTTTTCATACTAATAAACTATTTATTCCGGTATGAAGAAAATCAAAAACATTAAAATTTCTGAAGACGTTCACGATGTTTTAAAAAAATATTGCGAAGAAAATGGGTATAAGATTCACAAGTTTTTAGAAAAAATAATCTTAAAAACATGTCAAAAAGAAAAAGACATTTACGGAGAGTGATTATATAATATAAGCAACCGTCTTTATTGTTGCAGAATCTGACACGTTATTTTTGGTTACAATAAATTTTAAAGTATCACCATTAGTTATTTGTATTTTTTCAATATCATCACCAACATAATTATTATTTATATAGACCGAGTAAGATAAAAGATTATCGGTACTTTCAACAATTATATCTGCAGTGTATTTAAAAAGTTCACTGATCTGCGTATTACCACTAACAAATGTTATATCTAAATCAAAATTATCCGGTCTTGGTGGTTCTATTTTAGTTTTTCTTTTTCTTGTTTTAGTATCCACTTCAAACATTGTGACTGCCCTTGTTATCGCAGGGGACACTTGAAACTCTTCCTCATCAATTAATAACCCTTTTAGTATGATATTATAATTTGCAATATAATACTTTCTTTTTTCAATTTCTTTAGAGGATTCATCAGAAACGTCTCCCATCATCACGGGAAGGTAATGACCTTTAACATTAATATATGCTTGTTTTGATGTGAAGGTTTGCATGAATATTTTATTAAACTCATTCAATTCACGCATTCTATTACAGAACAATTTTATATTATATGTAATATCAACAGGAATTGGTTGTGGTATTTTATAAACGTCAGCACCTTTTCTTTGACCATCCCAAGTTGGGACAGTATAATAATAAAAATGTTTTCTTTCAGGAATATTTGCTAATCCACCTTGTAATGTTCCGTATTTAACTTCGGGCATTCTAACTGTTGTAACAAAAGGTAATTTAATATTTTTATCTAAATCGTTAAAGTTCCAAGTTGTTGTAAATTGAGCCCAATTTTGATTTGTAATAATTTTATCAATTGTTGGGACTTTTTTTCCGTCAACAACAAGTTTTAATCTTTCTTTTGCAAAATCTAAAATTCCTTTATCTAAATCGGCATGTAATACCCCTTTAGGTAAAAAAGTACCATCGTCAGTTATTTGATCCAATAACTCCTGCCTTCTTTCTTTACCAACCTTTTGTGGTACAAGTGGTAAATGTTTTTTTATTTGTTTTGGTAACGCCATTATATACCTTTGAATTCATTATCTGTAACAGGTGATGCGATAATTGAACGATAAAATGGTTTGTATCCACCATATGTATGTTTATTATCCGAAAACACACGACCATCATTTACAACACTATAATACCTAACTCTTGTTTCTGTCTCATAGTATCCAATATAATCACCGTAATTAATTTCAATATCTAATTCATCAAGTTGTTTTTGATAAACACCAACTTTTAAATTTCCAGGTTCAGTTTGTGATAATTTAGAATTACCATAATCTGCATTTGTGGGTTGTTCTATTTGAACATATCCTTTGAACTCTACGGGAGCTAAAAACTGTATTCCATCCTCTAAAGTTTCACCATAAACATCATCATTATTTGTTCTTTGTTTATCAACTCTATATAAAACAAGTGTAAAGTTCATGTCTCCATGTAACCATTCTTCACCCATAGTAATATCTAAATTAAAATCTTCTTCTGAGAAGAATTTATTTAATCTTGTAATTGGAACTTTATTCTGTGACATATAATATAAATACTTTGATTGATTTTTTTATATTGTTTACTATTTTTATTTATAATATAATGGAAGAATTAATTTCAAAAACACCTGAAACAAGGGCCCTTCAAATGTTAGATGATTATGTTGGGTCAAATAACTATATCTTGTCATTAAAAAACAAAAAACAAAATAGTAAGTCTTTTACGCCAACAAGATCTCAAGCCGAATACATAATTAACTTTCACGGACGAACACCAAAGGTGGCAAAAAAATGGGTCAAACTTGATTCATATTTTGGTAAAAAAATGATGGAAGATAAAATGTACACAAAAGAGCCAACAGAAATATATGTTGAAAAACTTTTGGTTGAAAAAGATAAGTCGTATCATATTTGGGGTAAAATATTTAGTGGTGAAACCATACATGATTTTTGGATTCCAAAATCTGCACTTATAAAAGATAATGAGGTAAAGAATGTTGTTATTGAATATTCTAAATATGACCACAGGGCTCCGATGGATCACCAAAAAGAGGCGATTGAGAAGTTAGTTAGAAACAAAAAGTTTATTTTGGCCGATGACATGGGACTTGGTAAAACCACATCAACAATTATTTCGGCATTAGAGACGGGAGCAAAAAAAATATTAATTGTTTGTCCAGCATCATTAAAGATAAATTGGCAACGTGAAATTGAAAATTATTCAGATAGGTCTGTTTATATTGCGGAAGGTAAAAAATTTTCAACTGAATCTGATTTTGTTATTATAAACTACGACATATTAAAAAACTTTCATGACCCTAAAAAGAAAGATGAATCAATAATTTTAAATACTAATTTTGATTTAGTAATTATGGACGAAGCTCATATGATATCAAATCCACAAGCCCAAAGAACAAAAATTGTAAATGATCTGTGTGGTAAAGTTGAAAGGGTTTGGTTATTAACAGGAACACCAATGACATCAAGACCAATGAATTATTATAATCTTTTGAGTTTGGTTGAAAGTCCTGTTGCTGCAAATTGGATGGCTTATGCAAAAAGATACTGTAACGGATTTCAATTTAGTGTTGGTAAAAGAAAAGTGTGGAACGTAACAGGAGCATCTAATTTAGATGAGTTAAGAGAAAGAACACAAAGTCACATTTTAAGAAGATTAAAAGAAGATGTATTAGATTTACCCGATAAAATCATCACACCAGTTTATTTGAGATTAAAATCAAAAGACTACGAAGAACTTATGGGTGAGTATTTTAATTGGTATGATAACAACTCAGAAGAATCTTCGTCACTAACAATACAGTTCGGAAAACTAATGAAAGTTAGAAAAGTAATTGCCGAAGAAAAAGTTAAAAATACAATTGAGTTAGCAGAAAATATTATTGAACAAGGAAAAAAAGTAATCATATTTACAAATTTTACGGATACTTTACGAACCATTTATGAACATTTCGGAAAACAGGCGGTTTATTTAGACGGGTCTTGTTCAAAACCTCATCGTCAAAAGGCTGTAGATGATTTTCAAGAAAACGACAAGATTAGAGTTTTTGTTGGGAACTTAAAAGCTGCTGGTGTCGGTATAACTTTAACCTCTGCAGAAGCCGTAATCATGAATGATTTGTCGTTTGTTCCTGCAGAACACGCACAAGCAGAAGACAGATCCCATAGAATAGGTCAAAAAAATTCAACATCAGTTTATTATCCATTATTTGAAAACACAATAGAAGGTGTGATTTATGACATCCTAAATAGGAAGAAAAAAATCATATCAACAGTAATGGGTGATGATATGATAGAAGATGCGTCAACAATTGAAGAAATGTTAAATTTAATTTCTTCTAAAAGGTGATATTTATAATACATGAAAGTTAATATCACCTATAAAGGTTATGTTCCGACAAAAGAACAAAAAAGTCTTTTTGAAAAATTTATAGATTTTTTAAAAAAATCACACCCATTAAAAAAAGATATTAATATTGTCTTTACCAAAGAAAGATACGGTAAGATGACAACAGGTGTAAGAACAAAAGATGACCTTATAAAAATTTTAGTAAAAGATAGATTAAATAGAGATATTCTAAAAACATTGTCTCATGAGTGGATGCATGAATATCAAAGAACAATATTAGGTAGAAAAAAAGGACCAAACATTGGTGGTAAAAATGAAGATGAAGCAAATGCTGTTTCAGGATCCGATGTAAAAAAATTTGAAAAAGGTAACGAAAAACTAGAAAAAATAATTTACAAAAAATTTCAAAACAAAATTGATAAAATTGAAGAGAGGTTAAGTGTCGAGTCATTCAATAATAAACTTTTAATAAATGAAATAAAAAAAGTTAGTATTGAAAGTTTACCTTATGGTTATGAGGACTTAACAAATTTTATTGACTCTGAAACTATGAAAACTCATTACACAAAACACTACAAAGGTTATGTTGATAAATTAAACGTTGAATTAGAAAAAGTTAAAGGTAAAGATATTGATTTAGAAGAAATTATTACAAAAATATCAAAATTTAATAATAAAGTTAAAAATAATGGTGGGGGTGCTTTCAACCACGCATTATTTTGGAAAATGTTGTCACCAAAAAAACAAACAATTCAGGACCCAATAAAAAAAGAAATTGAAAAAAATTTTGGTTCTTTTGAAAAATTTAAAGAAAAATTTGAAGAAGAATCAAAAAATAGATTTGGTTCAGGTTGGGTTTGGTTAATACTAACCGACACCAACAGATTAAAGATTGTCTCAACGTCAAATCAAGATAACCCACTTATGAATACAGAAAAAGAACAAGGTTATCCTTTATTAGGTCTTGATGTTTGGGAACACGCATACTATTTAAAATATAAAAACAAAAGAGACGATTACGTAAAAAACTTTTGGAAAGTTGTTAATTGGGGATTTGTTAACGATCAATATACAACTAGGTTAGATATAAACAAATCAAAATAGCCAGATATTTATATAGAAATATATATCTATGGCCTCTACTGTAATTATTACCGGTCCTGAAAGAGAAGCACTTTATAAGAGAATAAGAAATTTACTTGGTGCACCTCTTCGTTCAGTTGAATTAGAAGACGAAATGTTAGATTCTCTTTTAGAACTTTCTATTGAAGATTATGAACAACATATCCAAGATTGGCTAATTGAGGCTCAATGGACTTCTGTTTATGGTCTAAATTTAGATGAACAATCAATAACAAGAGCCCTTACAACCCGTGATATGAATTGGGAAACGCAATACACTTATGCATATTCAAAAATTGTAGGACTACAGGCTGGAGGAGATTGGGTATTGGAAAAAGATTATATTGATTTAGTTCCTAATCAACAAATATACGAAATTCCCGCAGGTAGAGAAATAAATGAATTATTATGGTTTGCCCGTTCTGAATTAGATGCCGCTTACTTTGATCCGTTTATGGGTGGGTTTGGTGGATTTGGTGGTATTGGTCTTGGTGGTGGAGCAGGTTTTTCTCAAATGGGAACTACAGGTAATTATTTTATTACACCAGCATCTGATATTCTTTTAAGAATGGCCGATATACAAATGAAAAGAAGAATCATTACCGGAGATTTAACATATAGAATAACCGCACTTCCTGAAGGTAAAAAGGCAATACATTTATATAATGTTCCTGGTGGTAAATTTGATTTTGGTAACATGCAAAGAAATAAACATAGAGTATGGTATTGGTATTATGATACTTTTGATAGAGAGGATTGTTTAGAAAAAAACCCTGATGTTGTTAGATTACCTTCGGACGTTCCTTTAGAAAAATTAAGATGGGATAAATTAAATAACCCTTCTAAAACTTGGGTAAGAAGATGGTTTACCGCATATTGTAAAGAAAGTCTTGCAAGGGTAAGAGGAAAATATAGTGGTAGTTTAAAAACACCTGATAGTGAATTAACTTTAGAATATACGACTCTACAATCTGAAGCAAAAGACGAAAAAACTATGTTGTGGGAAGAACTTAAAACTCGTTTAGAAAGATTAAGACCTGAGAAAATGATGGAGGCGAAAGCACTACAAGCAGAAAATTTAAACAAACTTTTAAAGTTCAGAGCATTTACAAGTCCGTATAATGTAATATAAATATTTTATGGGAATTTTCAGAAGTATATCTTCAAAAAAAATAATTAACGGTGTTGAAATTCAAACGTCCGATTTGGCTGTCATTACAAATGAAAATTACAAAACTAACGGAGAATCCGCAATAGTAATTAAAGGTGTTGAAAATTGTAATCTATTTTTAAATTCAACAACCACCGATCATATCGTAGTAAAGGCCCTCACAAATGTTTTAGTAACATCAGATACGCTAATTGACGAAGAGTTCAACGAGGTTGAACTCACTAAAGGGTCTTGTGTTGAATTTAGAAAAATAGGAGATTTTTGGTATATTCTTTCTAGTGACGGACTAAAAAATTCTTAATCAAAAACTAAAGACATTAAATCCCCGTCTTCATCAAATTCATATATCTCCTCATCATCAACCTTACTTTTAGAAACTCTAGTTTTCATTAGTTCCATATTACTATTAACATAATCGGTATTAACTAAATTAATAGTGTCGTCAATATACATGTAGTATGGATCAATACCTACAGATTGCCAAAATGATATTTCCATATCAGATAACGTTAAAACCTCATCTAAATTATCTTGATCTTTTTCTTTCATCGGGTATCCTCTACCTAACTCTGTTTGTGATTTAGTAAAAATTGGTTGGTCTTTTGGGTCTTCAATTAAAATGTCTTTTCTAATATCAGGACTATAAACAACAAGTAATGGTTCAATTCTTTTATTAAATGCCGCCAAATATCTTGGAACATTGTACTCACCTAATAAGTCGGGGTTATTTTCAATTTCTTTTTCATCAATTAAATAACAATTTAGAATCACTTCACTTTTTGATAACATTTCAGGTGGTATTGCTCCATGAATTTTTGTATAATCCTCTATTTGTTTTTTAGTCATTTTTGTAGTTTTTT
>Ga0315906_10004254_pt1 | contig 18489 bp, 21 predicted proteins | sample LakEriMetagenome_4_FD_203526 | JGI IMG/M metagenome (GOLD analysis project Ga0315906, IMG submission 203526) | Freshwater fungal communities from buoy surface, Lake Erie, Ohio, United States - Buoy 2 MA122 | ecosystem: Environmental > Aquatic > Freshwater > Lake > Lake biofilm | place: USA... | reverse complement strand
CACACCACCGGGGTTAGGGAGGCCACCATTAAGATGGAAAAGAAAGCCATTGCTCATGGCGTAGGTACATACAACGAAGAAGGAGAGTTCGTATGGATCAAGAAATGATCGGCAAAAACATCGGCAATGAAGACATCGATCTAATAGCCATCCAACTGGTTGAGGAGATGAGGATGGACTTGAACGACATACCTCATGCGGATGAGTACAAAAGAAAGGTGCAGCCGTGACCTACAAAGATATGACCTTCTGTTCAGGAGATGGATGCACGCAGTTCAAGCGATGCTTCCGCGCTTTGACACAGGACGTAGAAGACAGGGCCGATAAGCTCGGCCTTCCCATCTCTCAGTTCAGCAACCCAAAACAACTAGACTGCTACATAAATGAACGTGAAACTGATAGCGGTGACCAAGCCGCTCGTTGAAGGAATAAACACGGCTGATGAACTCATCAGCTATTGCGCTAGAGTAAGCAATCCAAGCAACCAGCTAAACGTAGAGTCGGCTCCAAGACTCCTGCGCTACTGCGTCAAGCATGGGCATTGGTCCATCTTTGAAACGGTGAGCATGACGGTGGAGATTATTACGAGCAGGGCCATAGCTGCTCAGATTCTTCGCCATCGTAGCTTCACGTTCCAAGAGTACAGCCAGAGGTACGCTAACAGCGCAACCTATGAGCCGGTGGAGCTACGCATCCAAGACAAGACCAACAGGCAAGCAAGTGGAGAGGTGTTTCTTGACAGAACCTCAGACGCAATGGTGGAACGAGTGATTGCGGAATCCTTCTGCGCCTACAATGCTCTGCTGAAAAAGGGAGTCAGTAAAGAAACGGCTAGGATGATCCTGCCTCTCTGCACCAAGACTACGCTCTACATGACAGGCAATGTCCGCTCTTGGATTCACTATCTTGAGCAGCGTTGTGCGGAAGGTACGCAAAAGGAGCACCGAGATGTGGCACAAGCAATCAAGCAAATCTTTACAACTCAATTCCCAACCGTCGCGGAGGCCATCAATGAAAGCCATTCTTGAATTCAATCTGCCTGAAGAGAAGTACGAGCATGAGCGTGCCATCCACGCAATGGATGCCTTCGCTTTGCTGCATGACATTGACCAACACTTGAGAAGCGTGGTGAAACATGGTGAGGGTGGGTATGAAAGCGTGGAAGACTTGGCCACAAACATCCGCAACCAAATCTCTGAGCTTCTACAGAAAGTTGAAGAATGAGGCTTGCAATGAAGCCGAAACCGCGTCCGCGTTTCACGCTCTTCGCATGGGTTTACTGGCCCTGTGGAGACATAACAAAACATGAAATTATTTCGGAAGCTGTTTGCCCCTTCACCTTCAAACGAGAGTTTGAACTCCACACCCCAGACGGTCCCATCTGGAGGAGTGATGTCAAAGTCATCACCAACTCCGCTTACGGACCAAGAGGTTTTGAAGTTGCTCCAATGTGGACCACTTGAGAAGGTGAGTGCCGAATTTGCCAGACAACTAGAAAGGAAATTAAATGAATATCAGCGAAACAATGGCCAGCATACGCTGGCTGATGGAAAAGCATCTCGGTAAGTATGAATATGCCTCAGATATTCCTATCTGTAGTACTTCCGTAACAGAGCGGAAGGATCACGTTAGGCGTGCTCCGGTTACGTCTGCCGTAGTCTTGGAAGCCATCAGGCGGTACAAGAGTGGGCAGCACATCAAGTCCATCGCGAAAGATTTGGACAGTACTGAGACTACGATTGGCAACATCGTCCATCGTAGGAAGTACTACTCCGATCTGCCGCACACCAAGAAAGACATCATAGCCTACATGAAAAACAAAGGAAGAGAATGAACCTACCACACTCAATCGAAGCAGAACGGACGGTGCTATCCTGCATTGTTCTGGATGGTCCCACCTACCTAATCAAAGCACTCGACTATCGGGTGCAGCCTGACTGGTTTCACCACCTACCCCACAAGAAGATTTGGTCTTCCATCATGGCGTGCCATGCTCATGGCCGTCCGTTTGATGCTCACATCCTGTGTGAGGAGATGAAGAAGGCTGGGTCTTTGGACTCTGTCGGAGGAGTCGTTGGGTTCTCGGAAGCCACTGGCTATCTGGAGCACGGACCTACCGGCGTCACCTTCACCTATAGTTTGGATCAGTTGAGGGAGCTTTACCAGCTACGCCAGATTGCCCTCATCTCGGAAGAAACTAGGGAGGCGGCGTTGGTCAGGAAGGCCAGCTTGGATGACTTCGTCTCGAAAATCGGCAGGGTCTTGGCGTTGAAGAACGCAACCAACCTAACCAAGAGTCTGGCTCAGGCGGCTACGGATTGTATCGGGAAAGTGGCAGACATTCTAGCGGGGAAGGAAACGGAGGAGAACGCAGGACTGGAATGGCCGTGGCTTGATTGGGACAGGGAGATGGGGAAGGCTACGGCTGGCGAACTCATCATCATCGCAGCCAGACCCGGCAGGGGTAAGAGTAGCTGCGCCAGACAGGTGGCATGGCATTGGGCGAACAAGCATGGCAATGTCCTGCTGTTCTCCCGTGAGATGCCCATTGAACAGCTTGCTCCTCTCTTCGCTCAGGTGAGATCGGGTGTTAGTTGGAGAGCGGTGAGGCGTAACCAAGTTATGGATAGTGAAGGCAAGAAGTTCACCAGAGGCTTGGAGGAAGTGGCTGCGCTCAAGACTCTCAGCGTCTTCGATCAGGACAGAACTTTAAGCCAGATCACCGCACGGGTGGAAGCCTGTAAGAGCTTCATGCCGGTCAAAGCCATCATCGTGGACTACCTCCAACGCTACGATCCTCAGCAGGAAAGGGGAGAGACCCGCGACATAGCCATTGGTCGAATGACGATGGCCCTGAAAGACCTAGCCGTTAGTCTGAAGATACCCGTCATCCTGCTAGCCCAGCTTGGTCGAGAGGTAGAGAAGGAGAACAGGGTGCCGCGCCTCTCTGACCTGCGTGAGTCCGGCAACATCGAACAGGATGCCGACCGAGTAATCTTTATCCACGCACCGGATACGAAGGAGGATGGATCGACGCAGGACTTGAACGACCAGTCCGTCCAGCGGATTGAGGTGAACATCATCCAAGCTAAGGGACGCAGCGACGGAGTGGCGACGCTCACCATGTCATTCCACCGTCCAACCACCACCTTCAACGCGATTGCACGATGAACGGAAAGGGAGATGCTCCACGCAATTGTTTCTCCGAGACGTATCGGGAAAACTACGACACAATTTTCCGCAAGAAATCTCTTGACGGACAACACAAACCCAGTAATAAGAAAGGCAGAGAAGATGAAAATGAAACCACAGAGAGAGGACTACGAGCAACTGCTCGCTCAAGCCGCCGTCATCATGGGAGGATGGATGAGCTTCTTTCCGGCACCTGAGTGTGTCGAGCAACAGGAAGTGGTTGATGCCACTTTGGAATGGCTTAAGGAAACCAAGAAAGCAGTCGAATGAAAACCTCAGAACAAATAGACAAGATTGCGCCAGCGTTGCTGGCTGCTCAAAAGGAGATTGGTAATGCAAGCAAAGACGCCAAGAACCCGCACTTCCGAAACAGTTACGCGAGTCTTGGATCGGTCATCGAAGCGGTCAAAGAGCCGTGCAACAAGCACGGGATTGTCATCCTCCAAACGCTCAGTGAAGGAACAACGGGTTTACACCTGTCAACCCGTGCCATCCACTCGTCAGGGCAATGGATCGAAGACACGGCGTTCAGTCCGCTCCCTAAGGCTGACCCACAGGGAGTTGGTTCAGCTACTACATACCTGCGCCGATACTCACTCGCTGCACTTTTCTGCATCACTCAGGAGGACGACGACGGGAATGCGGCTAGCGGAGGAGCTACGCCAAGCACACCAAAAGCAAAGACACAAAACAACAGTGGTTTCTGATTTCTGCTAACCAACCAAACATATGGAATACGATAATACCAATAAGGGCGTGCTCTTCCGTAACAACGAGAAGGGCGAAGGCGACAAGAAGCCTGACTACACGGGCAAGCTGAATGTCAACGGTAAGGACTTCCGTCTTGCCGGATGGATTCGCGAGTCAAAGACCGGAACCAAGTTCCTGTCCATTGCCATCAGCGAGCCAAAGCCAAAGGAACAATCCAATGAACTTTAAGAAAGACAACGAAGAATTAATTACCATCGGCATTGCGACTGCCGTGATAACGGCCATCATCTGTGTCCTCATCTACCAGTTCGCAACGCGCTAACGAACTACAGGATGAGAACTGGGCTTTGAAGCTGGCTCTCATCGATATCAACCACAAACTCAATCTGGTTAAGATTGGGTTTCGTGGGTGGTATGAAATGTCGGAAGAAATAAACAAACTAATAGAGGAGAAATTAAATGGAACATTGGTATACAAGGGACGCGAAGCCATGTCATACGCAGAAGACGAAGAAAGGCGCGCAACAGCCAGAGAGACCGACTAATCTAAAGGATGCGAAGAAGCTCAAGCTTCTACCCTCCTGCACCAACATTCTCAGGACCATCAATATGCCGTGGCTTGAGAGGTGGAAGCATCAGAAGATTGTGGAAGCTTGCTTCAAGCGTCCACCGATTGCTGATGAGAGTCAGTCTGAGTATGAGTCTTACATACTCAGGGTGGCGTTTGATGAGGTAGATAAGGCGGCCAATCTAGGTACGCGCATACACGCCAACATTGAGGCTTTGGTTAAGAAAGAGCCGATGCCCAATGCGAATGAGGCTGACTATGCCCGTCTTGCCATACACAAGATTGAGGAGCTTGGACTAACCATCCAAGAGTCTGAGATTACGGTGGCCAATGAGAAGCATGGGTATGGCGGCACAACCGATCTGGCTGTAACCAAAGGTAAGTCTTGTGGGATTGTGGACTTCAAGTCCACCAAGACAAGAGAGGGAGAGCCCATCCTTCCCAAGCTTGGTCATGCTGCCCAGATTGCGGCCTATCATGTTGCCTATTGGACTCGCGGCGAGCCCATTCTGGACAACACGATTGGGTATAACGTCTACATCTCAACCACAGAACCGGGACGTATTGATGTCATGTCGTACGATGCGGATGAGCTTAGGAAGGAATGGGAGTTCTTTCTGAATGCTGCCGCCATCTGGCGACATAAGAATGAATACGATCCGCGATCAAGTGGGTGATATCACCGATATGATCTTTGTGGGCAGACGGGCTTCATGCCCGCCTGAAAAGGCAACGTGCGTAGCGCAATGCCGTTCCCACCTCACTTTAGCGGGCAGGGTTGCGTGTCTTAACGCTCTCTGAGAAGGCTGGGGTATTCTCAGCCGTTCCCGCTATCCTTTCCATGAAAACCAAATCAACTGTTAATTCCGCTGGGGTTTACACCAAGCCAGCGTTGCGTAAGAGGTTGTTTGAAAAGATTAAGGCTGGAACTAAGGGAGGCAATGCCGGTCAATGGTCTGCCCGTAAGGCTCAGTTCCTAGCCACCGAATACAAGAAGGCTGGAGGAGGATATAAATGAAACCTCAACAGAAGTCTTTGAAGGAGTGGACGGAACAGCGTTGGCGCACGGCGTCAGGCAAGCCCAGTCTGAAAACTGGCGAACGCTATCTGCCTGATGCTGCTTGGAAGTCCTTAAGTCCTGCGGAGAAAGCGGCGACAAACGCCGCAAAACGTAAGGGGATGAAGGCTGGCAAGCAATTCGTCAAACAACCCAAGTCTATTGCCAAGAAGACGGCTAAGTTTCGATGAGGCGCACACCTCTCAGACGGGTAAGCAAGAAAAGAGCTAATGCTTTGAAGCTCTATCGTGTAAGCAAATGGGACTATCTTGAGGTCCAGCCTGTCTGTGAGGTTTGCAAACAAAACGAAGCCACCGATATCCACCACAAACTACCGCTCGGCAGAGGTGGGAAGCTGAATGACACATCCATCTTCCTAGCTGTTTGCCGAGTCTGTCACGACAAAATACATCACGACCCGAAATGGGCAGAACAAAAAGGTTATCTACTCAAATGGACAAACGAGAACTGGAACACTACGAAGAACAGGTAATGGCTGCGCTGGTCATGGACATCCGTGACTGCCAAGACCCTGTCGATCAATTCAAACTAATCGAAAGGTACAATGCCTTTGTTACAGCAAGAGCCAAGCGTCTGGAAAGCGAAGCTTCCCGAGCCAAGCCTAAGGGTTGAGCATCGCGGACAACTCCTCTTCCATGTCAAGTCACAGTCCAATGAGGAGGAGTTTTATGTCTGCGACTTGTCGCTTCATCGCGGATTGGGGGAGTGCTCATGCAAAGACTGGAGCACAAGATGCCAGCCAAGAATAAAGGCTGGCGCGGCCCCCAATGACTACCCCCATGCGGAGCGCATCAACTGCAAGCACATCCATGCCTGTATCCTCTGGTTGGGGCATGAGGTGGTGAGACGTACGCTGTGCTAGATTGCAACAAAGCAGAGGGCCGCATCTATATCGGCCATCAGCATGAGTGTTTGAGGATGTTCTGTTCCTCAAAGGATTTGAAGTGCGCGACAACCGACGACACCTCAACGGCTGACATAGATGCGGTGTTCTTCAGAGACCACATAGTAGGGGTGGGTGAAGTGAAGACTAGGAACATAAGCCTTAACCAGCTTAAGAGATTTGGCTCCTACATGGTGAGCGACTACAAGCTGGACAAGATAGCCACCATCTCCAACTCATTCAAATGCACTGGCATACTCATCGTCTATCTCATACCGGACAAGAAGGTGGTATGGTGGAGGGTGAGTGACAAGTGTGGTAGGATTTTGGTGAATGCCAAAAAGATCACCAAGCAACTCAACGATAATGGAAAAATAGAAATGCAAAATCTTGCATTAATTCCATTAGATGAGATGTCGGTGATATGAACCGCTGCAATGGAACTTGGACCGAAGCTAGATTCCGTTCGTTCGTTATATCTGCACTCAGGCGAGCTTCAGGACGATGGGCTCCAAAGTATGCCTGTAAGAAAGCAGCCCGCGTTGCGCGGAACCAGTACCGATGTGCCTCATGTTCCCAAGTTGTCGGGAACTCCGAATGCCATGTTGACCACATCAATCCCGTTGTGGACCCAGTTCTCGGATTCCAAGGTTGGGATGTTTATGTGGAACGCCTTTTCGTCGAGAGAGAAGGCTACAGATTGCTTTGCAAAACCTGCCATGCCGAAGTCACGCAAAAGCAGAGGGAAGTAAGAAAGGCTAACAAAAAACACTAATATGCGTACCGATGGAATTTTTACCGCCCACAACGTAAAGGTGGAGACTGAGTTTGGGAAGCCTTTCAAGCTCATTCCGTTTGGCGACATCCATCGGGATTCGGATATGTTCGCCCACAGCCATTGGCAGGAGTTCTTGGCTTACGCCAAAGCTCAAAAGAATGCCGTGTTCCTAGGCATGGGGGACTACACGGATGGGGTGAGTACTTCAGAGCGTATAGTTCTTTCGGATGTCAACCTACACGACACAACCAAAAACACACTCAAAGATGTTTACAAAGGCGTTACGAAGACTCTGGTCAATGAGCTTGGATGGATGCGCGGCAGGGTTATTGGCCTTCTTGGCGGTAATCACTTTTTTGACTTTGGCGATCAAACTACCGATCACGTTCTTGCGTCGGCTTTGGGCGGGAAATATCTGGGGGTGTGCGGATTTATCCGACTGTCAATCTCGATTAAAGGAACCACCAAAAGGGTGTCACTAGACATCTTCGCCCATCATGGGAAGGGGGGAGGGGCCACCCCAGCGGGTCAGTTTGGGTCCATTGAAAAGATGGCTAACACGGCAGACGCCGACATCTATTTAATGGGCCACACCCACGGGAAAGGATGCCTACCATCTAGTCCCCGCATCAAGCTCGTAAGCACCAACAATGGGGTGGAAGTGCGCGAACGCACTCCGTGGCTTGGCAGAACTGGTTCCTATCTAAAGGCTTATGAATCTGGACGAGCCTCCTATAACGTAGATGCGGGTAGGTCTGCTTGCGCTTTAGGGTGGATAGAGTTTGAAATTACCCCTGTAAGGGTGAGGAAAGACGGGCAGGATATGATTGAGCTACGCATCAGGGGTACGTCATAAACGGCCCTAGAATCAATTTATAGGCGATTTGATTGATCGTCCGTGTAGTACAGCGGCAACAGGACATATTGGCTTAAATCAAAAGGAATGACCACAGACGACGGCCCGCCCATCTACAGGTTCAAACCCATAGTGGAATGCGTCCTAACGGAGCGTCAGGGAGTCCTAACCGTCCTAGAGGCTGACGGACAGAGGTTTACGCTAGTAGGGGTTTCACCCCATCCAGACGGTGGGCAACCCACCTATCTGGGGGAGATTTGGTCAGGCGTCAACGACGGCCTGAAGTTCTGGCTAGAACCCGGATGGTACGAACGGATTAGCGAGTGGGCTGAGGTTGTTTAGATGGCTTGTCAGCCTTCTTCCACTCAACCAAGAACTTAGCCACATCGTCCGTAAACATACCGGGAATCGTAGCCATCCTACCGATGTAGGTGCGCTTCTCGTCCTCCCGCTTCATAGTGCTAATCCGTTCATGGATGTACTGGGCGCGCTCGCTAGGCTGCAAGCTCCTGATGCGGCGTTCCAGCGGAGTCACCTGTAGCTGTTTATCCACCAACAAGCGAACCAAAGTGTCGGAGAAGTTGGGGTCAGAAATAACCTCAGGCGGCAGAGACGACCGCATAATTTGCTGACGCTGATTCATGGGAGCAGCCAGCGCGGCATCCAACGCCTTATCAATCTCCATCTCCCTGATAAACCCGCGATCAGCCTGTTGGCTCCTCAACTGTTGAATACGCTCAAAGTCAGCGGATTCATCAATGCTTCCACTGCGGAAGTAACGACTAAGAAGAGGGTTTGAAGCTAATTCATTTCGCCCTTCCTGAGGCTTCTTAACAAACTGACTAACCGCTCCACCAGTAAATCCCTGCACAACATTCTGCAACCTAAGAGGACTTACGCCGGGAACTGCTTTTGCAATGTCTTTGTAAATCTCAGGGGTTGACTCCTCATACTGAAACTCAGGACGCACCTCCTTAAGCTCAGGAGAAACAATCGGCCTCTTTCTGAAAAACTCTACATTGCTGATTTGCTCAAAGGGAACCCTGATTGCCGGATTGAGACTGGAAGCAACAGACATCCCACGTTCTGCAAGTGTATTGCCTGAAATGGAAATAGGGGAAATACTGTCAGCCATCGCATTAGCCCATTCATAAACCTCCTGAGGTTTCTGCGATGCGTAGAAATCCAAAGTCTTTTCTATGGTGTTTGCCATTATGGAAGGAATATCGCGCTTTGGAATGCGAAGATAATCCCTCACCTTACGACCATACTTATCCGTGTTGTACTTAGGACCATTCTCATCTGACAACGGGATATTAAAGAAACTTGTTTTGTCTCGTTCAGACAACTTGCTGTAGTCCTCAGCATTTTCAGGCAGATGGTTTAGCGACCACAGCAATGTTGCCGGAAGACCAAATGCAATGCCTACACGAAGCCAAGCATCTCTGGCTTCCTTAGTTCCCGTCCTTCCAGATAGCCGAGCAACATCAGCGGCAACACCCTGACCACGGGCATTGGCAAAAATAAACAGAAGATTGGCCTGACGGCCAAGCGATCCAAACTTTCCAAAGTCTGGTGATCCAGCGTAGTTGCGAACTTCATACGCAATCTCACGCATCATCTTCTCCCTAGCTTCTGGCGTCAGTTGATTGACGTTTTCAAAACGCATTGCGCGTTTCAGACCCATCAGCTTAATCGTATCCTCAAGCGCATTGGCAATTTTTCCCGGAGTGCCAAGAATGTACTTATCGGATACATCAATAAATTTGGCCAAAGCCGTGTCATCTCCGCGAAGCATCGCTTGCGTGAAGGCGTCCTGATTTATAACTGACTGGAAATTTGAACGAGCAGCACCGCTTTCAAGATAGGCACGATAGAGATCGTCCTGCTTTGAAAACCTTCCGGGCAAATGATATTTGATTGAAGAAGCAAGAGACTCTCCAAAGTCAGCGGCATATCCAGCCCACGGAATAAGGTCTTTCGGGCTCTTCAGTCCATACTTGCTCATCATCATCTGACGAGCAAAGTCCAATGGGAAGTTAGTAACAAGCCATGCCGCATTCAATGATGTAGCACCAGCACGCAATCCAAGTCCACCAACTTGAAGCAGTTTTCCAACGACCCCAAGTTCAATAGGACTCAATCCAGAAACAGCCCGCGCAACACTAGCGTCAACGGCTAGATACTTAGTCTTGCCATCGCTTAGATAGCTGATGGCTTCAAATCCCGGCGGCGCATCCTTCGGCCTCTTGATGAACTTGGCGTAATCTCCGTTCTTGTCCAGCATCGCAAGCTCAACCAACTCATTCATAGCCGCACTCTTCTCTGCTAGGATGTGAGCGTTGTACTTGTTTCGTTTGAACGCCGTAAAGATGTCGCCAAGCTTCAGGTCTTGAGAGTCAAATCCCTGCAACTCCTTTGCGAGTTCAGCTTGCGTATCAATCGCAGAACCGGAACGGAATCGCTGGCTAACGGCATCAATTTCACCAACTTTATTGGTGAAGTGGAACGGGGCATAGAAATCGTTCTTTGCCTTTATCTCGTCATACAACTGCTGGCTCATGCGTCCAGAGCTAACCATCATCTTGAGATCGGCATCAGCCGCATCCTGCATATACTGGCTAAACCTCTCAAGACGAGCAACTTTGTCCTGACCCAGATTGGCCCGAAGGTCTGTCAAAAGTCGCGATGTGTCTTCAATTGAAAGCTTCTCCGTAAGGATTCCACGCGCAAGACGGTTGGCCGCACGATTGAGAACAAAGTAGCGATTGATGTCTTTGGGATGGATGTCCCCCACCAACGTATTTCGTACGTTCTCCATCTCCCTGATCGCCGGTTCAGCCTTAGCACCCGCACCACCAATAAGACTAAACCTGTCGGCCAAATTAAACTTGGGTGAATATCCCCGAATCTTTTCCTCAAGAACACCAACAGGACGGAAGCTGTTCTGGAAAAGTTCAGCAAGCCTGTCGCTAATGGAAAGGAACTTGGTCTTTTCTTTCGGCTCTTCAAATAGCCGGTCAACATCCTCAAGACTCATCTTCCTTTCTGATTTAGGAATATTTAGTTCTTGAAGAGCCTTTTGGACGTTTGGATTGGTTTCGCTGACAACCGTCGAGCCCTGACCCTTAGGAATGCTAACAGGCTTTATGCCCTGCTTATCAGCAATAGCTTCCTCAATGGTATTGGCTTTCTTGTTTATCTTAGAAAGCGCAGCTTTGAATAGCTTTGGACTAGCCAGTGCTCCAGCACCCGCACCCAAAGCCGCATATGTTGCACGCTCCTCAGGAGTCTCACCCTGAGTGGCTCCAATGACCGCACCAGCAGCAGTGCGAGCCAGAGGAATAGCGGTCTCAGGAGTAATGAATCCAGATTCAGAACTGGCTTTGCCTTTTTTAGCAGAAGGTTTTTCTCTTAAATAGATATTGGGAGTATTCTTATTTGCTTCGTAAAAATCATTAAGCTCTGGTATTATCTCCCTAAGCTTTTTAAAATCCATCTCACCAAGAGCTATTGCTGCGTCTCTTCCTAGTTTTCCAGCATAAGTAATTGGTTTGTTATGTTCGCGATGAGCTTTAGCATATTCCTTACCTTGACGCACCATCTCTTCGCGAGCTTTAGCAATATTCTGCTCAATCTCATTTGCATATTGAGCACGAACCTTTTCATACTTCATCCAGTTTGGTTCACCGGGAACCTCTAGTTCTGGATGTTTTTCAAGAACCTTGTATTCAGCAGCACCACGAAGACCTGATTCTATTTCTTTTTCAAAAGAATCTCTTCCTTTTGCAGGGAAGAGCATCCGCATAAGGCGTGGCAATTTGTCTGTCGCGCCCATAGAACCAAGATAACGCGGTTCCTGAAGTCTATCCGCTAAATCACCAACGTGTTCCAGAGCGTGATTGTACATTTCTGGTCCACCAGCATCTTGCAGTGCCTTAACACTGCTATACATTTGAGATTCTGGAATTCCTCTTTGGGAGTCGGCAGCAATCTGAAGTTCTTCATCTGTTGGAACTGTGGTCTTTTTAATCCTTTGTTTTGTTTTGAATACTTCAGCAGACTCGCGTGCTGATTTGAGCGGTTGACCCATGCCCAACAATTCTGCAGATTCAGCAGCAGACTTTGGCTGTAAAGAAGCAACAAAACGAGCAACCTTTTCCTCAGGAGTAAGAGGAACTTGAGATAGTAATTCAGCCGCTTCTTTAGCAGATTTAACAGGCAACGCGCCCATTAAAGATGCAGATTCTGCGGCTGACTTTGGTTCTAGTCCTGCAACAAATCTAGCCGCTTGTTCCTCCGCTGTTAATGGAGCTTGAGCAAGTGTTTCAGCCGCTTCTCTAGCGGGGCGCACAGGTAGCACGCCCATTGCTGAAGCAGACTCCATCGCTGACTTGGGCTGCAATGTTCCAACAAACCTAGCAGCTTGTTCTTCTGCTGTAAGCGGAGCTTGTGCTAGGGTTTGAGCAGCCTCCCTAGCTGGCTTGACGGGAAGAACCCCCATCGCGGCAGCAGACTCCATTGCTGAAGGAGCCGTCCCTTCACGCTTAAGTCCCATCTCAATCAACTGACGCTCAGACTCAGCAGGAGTAAGTTGCTGAAAGGCTTCAGCAGCCTCCCGCGCAGGACGAGTTCCGGGCTCAGGAATGTACTGATAGCCCAACATCTCACGCGCAGACTCTTCAGCGGATTTGCCTGTAGCCTTACGAATAAGACCAAGACGCTGGCCAACCTCATCAATTATTTCAGTGGCAGCGGCCTTCTCTTCAGGCGTACCATTCACCCTAAGATTGTCTAGTTGAGCACCAACATCGCTGGCCTTCTTACCGGCAAACGTATCCCACATCTTACTGGCACCGCGTGACAACTTGGGAAACGCAGCAGTAAGACCAGCCTCACCCGCACCAACTACGGCACCAAGAGCACCACCTGCCTTAACCGCAGATAGGAAATCATCTTGAGTGGGAAAGGTTCCCTCTTCAATTGTTTGCTCAAGAGTTTTGGATAGACCACCAATTCCAGCACCCTCAGCCGCCCGCAATCCAGCAGTATAGGCAATCTTGGCTCCAACGGGTTTAGCGGCCAAATCAACTCCTACCTTTGCCAGAGTCTTAGTTGCGTTAGCAGCAGGAAGAAGGTTAATGAGTGCAGCCGCAAAAGCTTCTCCCTGACTAAATTCTTTACGTTCTCCACGCGCAATCTGCTGTTGTTGTTTTAAGTAGTTTCCGTAGTATCCAGAAAGAGGAGCGAGTACAAAATATCCGGGACCAGTAAACGCACCAGCAAGTTGTCCAGTCGTGGATACGCCACCCTCTACTGCTATGTCCGACGCCATGTTCATGGCAGTCTCAGACATAGGAGTCTGCTTCTCTTGAGCCTTAGGCTTTTGAAGATTCTCTAGATTCTTAAACGAATCAGCAATCTGTTGATTCGTAAAATCATCAGGAAAACTAACATTGCCGAAGGTAGGGTGTGAGATTACCTGTGGCATTTAGTTTAACGCTGCAATTCTTTCAGAACCTGCTCGTAGGTTTTAATTTGAGGAGGAGGTTGTGCGCTACCCTGTTGTCCACCAAGTCCGATTCCATACTGACCCATAATCTGTTGAGCAAATCCGGGAACAGCAGTAGGAACTATTTTTCCAGTATCAATATCAAGAAGAATTCCTTCATACGGCTTACCAGTTAGAGGATTGGTAGCAGGAACCAGTCTTCCTTTACTTTGTACTGGAGCACTTCCCGGCAAATCAGCAGTAGAGCGAATAGGAATCCTATCTCCAACAGGTTGACCAGTGTTTGGATCAATACGCTGACTATAAACAATGTTGTTTTCAATGGTCTCTTGAACAGACGGGAACTTTGGCTGAGTATCAGACTTAAGCTTTTCGCCCTTAACTTTAGCTCTATTAAGGATGTCTGCTCCAATAGAACCGCTAAACTGCGTGATATCCTGACCAAGTGCATCCATTGAAGCCAGCGTATCAATTAGCTGGTTGGTCTGAGCTTCACGTTGATCGGCGGCAAACCTCTGTTGAGCAAGCCTTTGCTGTTGAGCAAAAGGCGTCATTTGCATGACTTGACTCACCGTAGAAGCCGCAGGAGCTTGCTGATAAATGGGCTCAGGAGCCTGAAACAGGCTGAGATTGCGGCCAAGAAGCTGTTCAATGGCAGACCCTCCAGTCATGGAAGGAGCTTGAGCAGCGGGTTGGGCAACGGGTTGAGCAACTGGCTGAACTTCAGGTTGACCATCAGTAACCAGCATTTCGTCAGAAACCCCAGCAATCCTAACTTGCTGTCCCGGAAGCATCTGACCAAACCGAGCTTTTAGCAAAGCATCAGCCGCACGCTCAGGGCTATATCCCGTAGCCTCAGCCATAGGACGGGCAGCAGTGTACGATCCGGGCGCGGCATACATACTACCGGCATACTGACGCACATCAATAGGGGCCATCTGTCCAGATGCAATGCCCTGTCTAGCAGCCATAGTCTGCTGAGAGGCAGTATTAGACAAACGGACGTTCTCACTCTCCAAAGATTGACGGGTAAGCAGACGATTGAGTTCCTTCTGGGTCATGGGAGGCAGACCCTGAGGGTTCATCATCTTGGCCATAGCCGAACGGACAACCGGATCAGGAGCGTCCATGACCCCTCCTGTCAGGAACGGATCGCGATTGAGTGCATTTGGAGTGGCCATAGGCGTAATTCTACCAGAGACTACAGGTTGGGAACCAGTTTGTTAAGGGCTTCTTGCCGCTGTTGGCATCCACCGCATTGCTGGATGTTGGTGCCAGCGACACTATCTATGGCTTTGGCTATGGGTTGAGCAATGGCCGCAACCGCATCTCCTAACCCAAAATTGCCGCATTTCCCATAAACATTCCACTTCTTAGGAGTTATTGGACATGAATGACATGGATTTGCATGATCAATCTTTCCACTCAAAAAGTCATCGCATTTGGTTTCGCATTTGAAACAAATCGACAATCTAACCTGAATAACTCCATTTGGAATGGTTTTCATCAAGAACAAGAGCAGCTTACGGAAACGTCAGTAACAGTTGTAGTTCCCTGAGCCGCAGGTACATCTATGGTGTAAACAGGAGTTTCTGTATCAACTCCGTTCCAAACATAGGATTTTGCCGTAGCTGTCGTAGACCCGCCACCTTCAGGAGTAAATGTTTCATTCCACGTAATTTTGTAGCAGGAATATCCAGTAAGTGTTGGAAGCACAAACTTATATTCCATCTTTCTCTTGGTAATGGTTAGCTCATCGGATGTCTTATCGTAGTAAGCCCCAGAACAGGCTACTCCACCAGAAAAAGAACCACTAAATGCAGGTATCGCATTGTAAACGTCTGTTTCAAGTTCTGCTGTAGTCCATTCAGTTGAAAGTGTATTCGTTGCTCCAGCACTGTAATAGTATTCAGGAGTTCCGGGTTGGCATCCGGTTCCCGTAATCGTGTGTACAGTTGGTATATAGCTATCCGTAAATCCAGCTAACGGTCCAACATCGCTTGCTCCATTTGTACTTGATGGATCAGGAGTATTGCAATCAATTGTGTATGGAGTTATTACAACTTGACGACCATCGGTTCCGGTACACGTTGTTTTTGATATTGTTAGGCTTCCTGAATATGTGTATGTAATCTTTGTATTGCAAAAGCTGCAACTAAATGAAGTTTGTTCAGCGGTTGCAGTTCCCTGTAGCGTACTTTTCCTATAAATCTTTGGAGGTGTACTTACGTATCCAGAAAACTCACTGAATCCGCATTTGGTTATGCTAGCTTCTGCTGTTCTACATTCAAGATAGGATGTTGGCGGTGAGTCGCATGGATTGCTCCTAGACCCACAACCACAACATCTTTGCGAAGAATCGCCAGTGCCTCTGATAAACGTACCCATTAATATGGATCGCTAGCCAAGATGAGCATCTTCTTGTTTACGCCTCCAACGCATACGTCAATCTCTTTAATAGACATATCCTTTGTTAATGATGCAAACCAAATTCTGGCTTTGTACGTTCCCTGATCAATCTCAAGTCCATTGCTGTCGGCAGTGACAAACTGCGTGTTTCCAGTGGTGCTTGTTTTAAGAAACGTCGGATAGGTGGTTGGAGCAACCCAAGAGCTATGCTTGGCTACCTTATTCAACTTACCATCGCTTCCAACCACATCAATGGCCGTATTTTCAATTGGCTGCGTATCGCCGGTTCCTTCATTATCAATGGCATCAGGTGGCGGCTTCATTGGCCGCTTGGTTGTCTTATCCGATCCACTGAAGTAGGGCTGTTGCGTTTGAGCAACACTAACTTGAACGGCAACAGACTGCTCTCCAAATGTATCGCCCATTTGGTTGAGCACTGTCATTGGAGGAGTGCTAACCCTATTTAGGGAGTCATCTGGTATTGAGATGTTCATTAAACAGGAAGAGCAGACTGAGCAGGAATGGTGGCGTAAACCTCAGTTACTCTGTAGTACTGGGTTCCATCTGTCTTAACAAAAGCAGGAACCTGTTCAACACTTAATGTAACCGTAGTTCCACCGGGATCGGAAGGGCCGCCGCTTAGAACAATAGAGAAGTCCGTGTTCGCATAAACCCTGTCTCCAAATACTGATCTATCTGTGGCTGATGTGCTTGTCCCGTTAAGACCAGTATTTACCTTAATGTATCCACGAAGTCCTTCAACCTTTGATCTTGGTGAGTCAGACCAAGCAACCCACTTGGCATACATTGTAGCCCATTCCTTAGGATTCCAAAGAGTAAATGAAGTAGACGGTATTCCATTAGATGCTTTGTAATAAACTATAGTTGTAGCCTCAACCAAGCACTGAACAGGTGGAGATAGGAATACGTCATATGCGCGATGTGACGTATATGCTCCTGTAGTAAATGAAACATAGTATGCCTTAGCCCTTCCGGGATAAGTAAAAGGCACCATGCTGTTGAACTGTGTAACAGGAAGTGTAAGAGGGTCTCCTCCGCTATTGCTTTGAATCCAAGTTACAGAATAACGTCTAATCCCATCAAGTTCCACAAAAGATGAGTCCACCTCAATACCGTAGAACGGAACAAAAGCAGCGGAATACGCAGAACCGGATGCGGTGAGGATGTCACGATTTAACAGACGAAGACCTCCGTCTCGGTACTGAATCTTTTCCGAAACTATTCCAATACCTTCAGCCCAAGTGTAATCGTAAATAACATACCCGTTTTCGTTTCGTTGATTCTGGCTTATGGAAACAACGGTTCCTCCAATGGAAGCGATAGGAGTTGATGGGACAGAACCCAATGCAACTTTATGATAGACAATAAGCTTACCACCGTTCTTCAAGTCCTTATCATTTACTACCGTTCCAGTTCCTTTGGCAAAAACTGAAGTCCAGACTCTGTATCCATCCTGATCCGATTTGTCGGAACTAATCAAAACAAGACCAGCAGGAGGAGATGGAGTAGGAATTGGATTGGTTGTTACTGTGTAGTCACTAAGATAGCGAATTGTTACAACAGTTGCTCCAGTGGTTCCCTGATCGCTTGATTGAATGAAACGGGTATCTTTGCTGATCTCTCCCGTTCCAACAGCCCAAACCGTTGTCCAAATCCTATGTCCATCTGCCTCTTGATAGGACTGTCCAATCTTTACTCCATTGCCAATAGTTGGCTGAACGCTTCCAGACGGAACAACCAAGTATCTGATTGTTGTGCGGGTTATTCCATTTCCACCCTGATCTCCACTGTTTGAGTAATCAACCTGACGGCTAATCTCTCCTGTTCCCTGTACGTAAACTCCAGTCCAAATCCTATGCCCATCACTGTCTTGATAGCTAGACTCAATGTTGGTGTATCCAACCGGAGTAACAATGGGATTTAACGCCAGTGTTGGACCTGAAATGTGACGTATAGTGGCGCGTAAGAGTGCTCCATTATTGCTTGTGGTATCTTCGCGACTTATCTGCCCACTGCCTTTGGCATAGACGTAAGTGGTTGTTTCAAGTCCGTTGGGGTTTTCCGTCCGCTGACTGATAAGCGTATAGCCGGGCGGAGGATTGGGGACTGGCGCATCGTTAAGGTAGACGAACGTCTTGAGGAGGAGCGCGCCGTTGTTCTTGGTTTCATCGACTTGCTGGAGTAGTCCTTTGTTGATGAATACCCTGCGAATCTGACGGGTAGTCCCATCATCCTCAGTTTGCTCGGTGCGGAGAATGCAGGTGGCGTCTCCGGGGGCTTGAGTGCTTCCAATGGTGCCGGGAGTGTATGTCCCAGAACTCATCTGGATATAGTCATACACCATCGTCTTCTGGCCGGACTCCGTGTACTGGACATCAGGCAGTCCAACCAGAGTTTCGGATGAGGCGTTTCTCACCTCATACGTCTTAACAATGGCGTCTTTGCCATTGATTTGAGCCATCCCCCGCTTGACCAGAAGGG
>Ga0315906_10004253_pt1 | contig 18491 bp, 23 predicted proteins | sample LakEriMetagenome_4_FD_203526 | JGI IMG/M metagenome (GOLD analysis project Ga0315906, IMG submission 203526) | Freshwater fungal communities from buoy surface, Lake Erie, Ohio, United States - Buoy 2 MA122 | ecosystem: Environmental > Aquatic > Freshwater > Lake > Lake biofilm | place: USA... | reverse complement strand
CCAGCTGCGATATCTTTGAGCGTGGAGATAGGGTCTTCTGCCAGCTTAGCAAGTATATCTCCCACCTTGTTTGCGGCATTACTAACTTGGCTAGCCACCGCTTTAGCGAATCCCCCAGGATCACCGTTGTACCATGCATTCATACCAGCCTTTCCTCCCAGGAATGGGTATGTAGGCTTTTGCGGGAAATAACGATTGGCTCCACCCCAGAATGCTGCATTATTGTACGTCAAAGCTAGCAAGTTAGACATGAGATCCAGCATAGCAGCTTTAGGATTGATATTTCCGATGGACTTGAGGGAGTACTCAAAATTAAGAGTGATAGCTTGCTTAAAATCTAATCCCCTATCTCTTTTATAGGTTTTAGCTATCACATTCACCGGTCCGTAAACTCTATGAGAATACGGACCACCGTTATAAGGATCATACTGTGAGTTAGCTGAAGCGAACGGTGTGTTAACTGCTCCAGTAAGTATACCTAAAAATTTGGCTACACCCGGTAACGGAGAATCCTCACTACCCTGCTCATTACCACTTGCCGTGTTTACTTCAGCTTCAACATTTTTCCAATTCATATTGACCGTAAAGCTGAGTATCTCCGACAATTTGTTTCCAGTATCTTCTCCAAACCACGTCACAGCTTGAGCGATGGGAAAGAATTCCGGTTGTGTTTTGATATCATCCTTAGTCCTCTTGTTAGCTTCAGGTCCTGGATTAGACTCTGAAGGCTCAAAGCTGAGTGTCGAGGGAACTTCCAAATTGTCGAATGTTGGCGCAGGGTATCTCCTGAGAGTTATCAACTGATTATTCGGAATCTTTCCAACGTACTTACAGTATAGAAAATCTGTGTAATTGTAAGGAGTCTTAATGGATAAAGCATACTGTCCATTTGACAAAGAGCCATTGACTAAGCTGGTGATAGTCGGAGCATACTCAAACCCCTTAGAGAAAGTATTTCCATTCGCATCCTGTGGTCCTGGACCCCCACCGTCAATGATCTTGTTGTAATCCGATGCGGACCCAAGCGAAGGGAAAAGCACTATAGCGTAAGGGTTAAAAAGGGAAGGGACACCATTTAGCAGCTCCGGAGAACTACCCGGAGCACCTCCCGCAGAATCCTTATCAGGATGAAACTCTATGGGTACAGGTGTAGAGAAAGGAATCGCTGCATTCCCATCAATCTTCACTGACGTCCTAGGGCCTATTATGAGTTTATCCGCCATAAATAGTCATTTTCTTTATATATCCAAGCGGATCTCAGGACACACTATACAGCTGGATCAGTAAGACTGGCAAACCAAGGAGAACTCCTCTTGGCTTTTCATGTAGATAGCTTCGTACTTTAAGTCGAAATTCGTGGAAAACTCCAAGAGATCATGGGCCAGACTCTCCCTACATTCTTCCACAAGAAAGAGAACACGATAAAATCTCCTGCTATTATTGAAAGCTTCAAGCCTCTTGACAATCTCGCTATTAAGGACGAAGGAGGAATGATCATCCAAATCAGTGGAGGACTCATACCCTAACGAGCTAGCTATCTCTCGAACATCGAGAACTCCGTATTCCCTTAGGAAGGGATGCTGCTTCTTGAGCTCTTTCTTATTGCCTGATGCTATCCAAATCTCCATCAATCTTCGGAATCTTTTCGCAAAGCCTCTGTAGCTTGCTCAAGAGTCATCCCCTGCTCCATGAGCTCCTTTGCCCTATCGTCAAACTGTTTTTTAAGCTCCTCCTCCCTAGCTATGAGATCTCGTTCGACGTTTCTCAGGTGTATCTGCTTCCCGACTTCGCTCGCTCTCTTGCTAATCTCCATCTGTTCCTTGAAGGTAGCTTTACGTTTCTTCTCTAGCATTCCAGCTTGTTTCTCCCACAACCTGCGCTGTTTCCTGTTAGGAAATTCCATCTTGTATATCTGTTTTGTAAAGATTCGCGAATAACTTGAATAAACAAGCCTGATAGAGAGAATCTGGGATGTTGAAAGCTTGGTTCAAAGGAATGAACTCGAAAGATATCCCTTTCTCGTTCTCAGTGCCATCTCCTCTGGGTGCTGAACCATCAAGCCCAGTTAGATCCACGCTAAAACAGTACACAGGATTTTGAACCACTTTGCCAGTGTTCATCTCTCCGATATACTTCCAACGTAAATCATCGTTCACCTCGTATCCTGCTTCCTCCATAGTTTCCTGTTTTGCTCTCATGAGAAGGGATTTATCTTCCCTTTCCACGCCACCCATAACGAGGCCTTTGTAAACACTATCCCTAAAGAAAGGATTTTTCTCAGTCACCAATCCAACTCCTTCCAGTAATCCGTCTTCCCCCAACCTATAAGTTATCACAGCTACTGAAGATTTTTTACACTTCACACAGTAGAAGCCATCGCTCTCGATTATCTCAAAGGGCTTTTCCATTAGATCTTTTTCTTTTTCGAGTAAAGGGCTTGAAGCTCCTTTTTGACAGCTTCACGTAAAGTATTATCGTGAATCTGGTTCATGACGTTTTCGAGAAGAACATCATCAGTATCTTCAAAATTCTCTTTGATGACTGAGTAGAGCTCCACCGAAGGTATTCTCACTGTTATTGATAGATTAAGCTTCTCAACTTTCTTTTTACTCTTATCCAGTATCGCTACCACAGGGTTAACTGATACCACGTAGTCACTCGATGGAATGCCGATCGTTACCTGCCCCGAAGATTGTTCAAGCTGAATTCCCTGAGGGACAATCGTTAACAGCTGTTTCCCCAAAATTTCGGATTGGTCAACATGCATGAGAACTATGTCTCCTATGAATTCCGACTTGATCCTGGATCCATCGGTGAAGTTTACATACTCCACCCCATTCTCAATCTCAAACCCTTGAAAATTGCACACATCCCCTTCCCTATCAGTTTTAACCCATTCGAAAGATGAAGATGTAAAAATCTCCTCTCTTGTTTTTGGTTCTTTTTCTTCTATCATAGTATCAGTGTGTGAAAAATTCTGTGGTACCTCTTCATCCAGTCTTCTGGAAATCCCTGGTTCTTCCACTCTAGAAAATCTTCCCGAAAAACTTCTAAAGTTACTAAGAAGTGATCCGAGTAATTTAGACCATGTTTTTCGTATATGACGGTTGAGTGTATACGGAAGACGTGTTCCGTGTCTTTCACTTTCCAGCATAAGTAAGAAACTCCGCCATGGATTTCGGTGCTGTATAGTATCGTTACTTCCCTCCACCCTTTAGGGTGGACCTCTACCGATTTATCTAATTTAGGATCTGGTATCGAAAGAGTAACGTCCATCTCATCAAACAGTCGTTGGAATAGGGCCTTCGTTCGTGGGAGGCATAAACGCTTTGATAGCTTTTGATACTAACTCAGCGTCCTCTAGTGAGAAGATTCCCTTAGATTGTGAGATTCTAGCTGCATCCACTAGCACCTGAAGAGCTTGCTGTTGCGTTAGCTTCTCAGGAATCTGTGTAGCTTGTTGTGCTCCAGTTTCATTTTTAATCTCTGTTGCTTCCATTTCCATTTTTTCTTGGTTTTTATAAGTTTATTTTAGTTGATTTGTGAAAAAGTTCAAACTTTTCTCAACGGTTTTCTAGGATCATGTCCCCAGATGAGCATAGATTTCAGCCATCTAGTCATCTTTCCGTCCCTTTCAAATGGGTTTCCAACCATGCGTTTTCTCATACCTTTCATCCTTGAGTTGAAGGAGATCTGCTTTCTACACCATCTCCACATCGTTGGAGTCCAATTTTCCTCAGCTTGTTTGAATGAATCACTGTGCGGTATCATCTTCATCAGCATTCTGGCTGATTCCCTTCCGCTATCTATTCCAGCTTTGTCAGCTTCTCCCTGTTTCATTCCAGCATCCTTTCCATCCGGAGAATCGTAAAAATCCTTAAGCTCTTTGAGCGTCATGTTGATCAAGTTTCTCCATTTTTTCCAAGATTGTTCATCTGCAGTAGTATTTCCAGAGTCCCCTTCAGAGAGGATCTCTTCTTTCATTTTTTTGTAATCTTCGTAGGACTTCATCTCAAATTATTTTTTTTCACCAGTTCCTCCGGTGACAGCTTTCATAACGTTTTCTCCAACCTTAAAGGCTGTTTGCAAGGGAACTTTACCTGCTTCAACCATGATAACCACTAGTAAATTTACCAGGGCGCTCATAATTCTTATGTATCCGGCTTTATTCATATCACAACAGACCTATCCTTTTAGCTGCAAAGTAGTTTTTCTTCTCTTCACTATATATGATCCTCTTCTTCTCAAGTTCTTGGATAAGTTGACCTAGATTCAGCCTTGTCACGTTAGGGACTATCACCTCTCCTCCTTGGCATAGATCATACTGGGAGTTAGGTTTGTTCATAACCGTGATCGAGTCTTTAGAGTTATGTGCGCCATTGGCAGCTTCTATAACTTCTAGTAAATGAAATTCCTTGTGCCAATAAGGTCCTGAAGCAAAGATATAAGGAACTAAGACATTATATTTTGATGTAATTCTAGCTTCGATAGCATGACATTTTCTCACTAGAGAAGGATCGATCTTAGTGACTAGCATAGTAACATCTCCCATGTGTTCAAAAGCTACATCGATAGAGCTCGTTTCATTTCTCAACACTTGGAGGATTTCATTTCCTGCTTCTTCTAGGGCAGCGTAATAGTTTCTAGTGGTTTCACCGTTACCTGAAGCAGCTTCTAACAGACTCAAAAATTCCTTATACGTTCTGACCATGATCTATATATCACAGATCAAAATCGTTGGACCAGGGGAGATTGTACTTGATTGAGTTCTGGACATCCGCATTGACAACTTCCTGAACCTCAGAGGATCCCGAGCTCTGCTCGACCTCGGCAAAAACTTTAGGCCCATGGACTCTGAAAACTTTTCCCTCGTTCATCTTAATGAGCCAATCGTCACCGAACCATATCTTCAGATCACCGGGGATCTCATGATAGTTCTCCCTCTTAAAGAAAATAGCACAACCCCATCCCCTATTTCTCATGTTTATTTTCTCCAAGTAAAATGCTCGCTGTCTGTAATCGACGTTAGCATCCGCCAGATTATAGCAACCCTTGGATAAGCCCACTATCCCCACGTCATTTCTTTCCAACTGCAGTGTCATAAAATGGAAAGCCATGTCCTCCATTATGACATCGTCATTGAGGAGACAAATCTTATCATACTTAGCTGCCTGAACACCCAAGTTCCATGCAGGATTCACGTATATATTCTGATTGAATACATATTCCCTTATTTTAGAGCCTTCCAGTTTCTTCTTGCAAGCTTCTGGCCTATTGTTAATGATTATTATCTCACCGATTCCATAGGAATCCTGTAAGTTTTTCACCGACTCATAAATCTTATCGCTGGACCATATTGTCGGTATGACTACTGTGAATAGGTAGTTCCTCTTCGACTCGGACTCGAGGTTGCTGTACTGGTAATTGTATAGCACTTTGTTTATGTTAGAGTGTGTTGCGATGTGGGAACGAACAGCTATTGACCAATTAGAATCCTCCCTAAACGAGGAATCCTCATACTTTACTCTAATCGCTATATCCCTCCTATATGCCATGAGGTGGTTAGGTAACCTATAGTAAGCTTCCGCGGTATCGTGATCCCTCTCTATCCCTAAAGTGTAATGACAAACTCGATCGGGCTTGCCATCTTCGTAACGCATCAGGTCAAATGTTATGAGATCGTGGCCCTCCTGAATTTTTTCCAGTATAGAATCCACGTAATCATCAGAGACCCAATCATCATCATCCACGAAAGATACATACTCTCCTTTAGAGATGCTCAGAAGATGATTTCTCTTGGATCCTATCTTCATCTTCTTGTTGTCCACAAGGGATATCACTTCAACGGGTTTTCCTTCAGCTTGTTTTCCAAGGTGATCCAGGAGAGAATGACAATCCCGGTTAGTTATGCCGCAGACGAGGATACTTAGCTTAATATTGTTCATATAGTGAAAATTTGAGGTCCAATTAACCTATAGTTTTTATTGAGATTCTGTGAAAAGATCCATTCGTGAGGATCCTCGTTCTCAGGAATATGCTTAAAATTTTCTTTCTTCAGAAAAAGCGCTTTTCTATATCCTATGCTCACTTGCTCGCATTTCTCAAGTCTAGAAGTGGTTTGTCTCGAAATTAAGCACTCGTCATCTAAACCTATAGTTGAAATCTCCTCGTTCTCTAGCTGCAGGGATGCATAATGGAAAGCATATCGGTCAAGGACGGAATTTCCATCCAAAAAACACACCTTTTCGTACTTAGCAGAGCTGATCGTGTTATTCCACGCCGATATTGTGCTCGTGTAAGAATCTGAAACTATCCTGGTGACACCGGGCATCATCTCATGAAGTGCTTCATTCGATACAGCTATTATTTCTCCCACGGCATCCAAACCCTGCACGTACTCGCTGAACGAGCGAAGAGCCGCTATCGTAGGATGGGCTATGATCACTGAAATTTTATAGTGTTTTCTCGTCTCGGAAAGTTGGTCGTTGGACTCATAAAGATAGAGAATTTTAGGGATAACTTTCTCTGTCTTCAACAAAGGTTTGACTAATTTTGCCCACTCAGCATCCTCTCCAAATGAAACGTTTTTATACTTCACGGACTGAGCAATCTCCCTCTTGAACACCATGAGGTGGTTCGGTATCCTATAGTAAGCTTCTTTCGTGTCCCTGTCCCTATCGAATTCAATTGAGTAGTAACAGTGACGGTCAAACACTCCATTATGGTTTCTAGCTAGTCCGAAAGTTATCACATCTGGATTCTCTTCCATCGCTTCAAGAATAGAGTCAACGTAATCTACCGATACGAAGTCATCATCATCCACGAAGCAAACATAATCTCCCTTAGCCATAGAGAGTAGGCGATTTCTCTTCTCACCAACCCTCATAGAGCTGTTGTCTAAAACAGATATAACCTCAACAGGCTTATTTTCCGATTGGTTACGCAGAGCGTACATAATCTTTCCCAAGCTCTCAAGCCTGTTCATTATACTGCAAACTAATATACTAAGCTTGGGTGCAATCACAGTTTGTGTCTTTGAGAATGATACAGTACTCGCATTTTCCATTCTTAATAGAGTGACAGAACTCCGCATAAGAGATGAAAGGAGCGGATTCTATAACACACAGCTCAACATAAGAAGAATACCTGCGTTCTACTTCCTTCCGGTTCATAACTTCCTTGGCGTAGTTAGGGTAATCTGTGCATATAGCAAACGGTTTCTTTTCTATCGCGGCATCGACTTCCTCTTTAGTTAAAGCGACTAAAATAGTTTTATTACAAGTCTCCTTCCCAGGATATGTCCAAATATACTTCCCGGAAGTGAGCGCAAAATCATCTTGCTGATGCCAAAAATAGTTACACCTAAAATAGCTCTCTGTAAGGGCATGCATAGCTTCTAAGTTCTTAGCATGAACCCAAAAATCATATCGATTGATAAAAGATACATCAACTTCCTCATCAGGAGTATCGTGTCCCAGATACATTTTACCCTCTATGGATCTGACGTCTATCTCAACTTCATATCCTGCTTCTAAAGCTTTAGATATTAATGCTGAGCTATTTTCCTCGGGACAAGGACCTTCTAAATTACCTCTATGAGAAATTATCTTCACGCTTTAGAAATTTGCTGCTTTATCCAATTGTAAGTTTTAGCTACCCCATCTTGCAGCTTGAAATCTGGTTTCCACCCTAACTCTTTTTCTATCATCTTATTATCAGAGTTTCTTCCTCTCACGCCCAACGGTCCTTCTATATGTTTTTTGTTGAGTTTTTTCCCAGCTACCTCGCAAGCTATGTTAACTAATTGATTTATTGTGACCATCTCATCCGACCCAATATTGACAGGGCCTGTGAAATTAGAATTCACCAATCTCTGAACTCCCTCTAAGCATTCATCAATGTACAAGAAAGACCTTGTCTGTTCTCCATCACCCCATATCTCTATCTCACCGCCATCTTCAGCTTCGGCTACTTTTCTGCATATTGCGGCTGGAGCTTTTTCCTTTCCACCTCTCCAGGTACCTTCAGGACCGTAGATGTTATGAAACCTGGCTATTCTAACGTTCAGCCCATAATTTCGAGAAAAGGCTAAAAATAATCTCTCTGAGAATAGCTTTTCCCATCCATACTCGGAATCTGGAGCTGCAGGGTACGCTGAGCATTCTTCACAATTCGGATTATCGGGATCCTCTTGATTATACGCCGGATACATGCAAGCAGAAGAAGAATAAAAAATTTTCTTAACATTTTTTTTCACAGCTTCATGAGCTACGTTCAGATTGATAAGAGCTGAATTGTGCATAACATTTGCGTCATTTTCTCCTGAAAAAATATATCCAGCCCCTCCCATATCAGCAGCTAGCTGATATACCACATCAAAGGAATTTTCAGGATCATTATTAGAATGCTGCGCAGGTGACATCATCACTCTAGAAACTAACGTAGGGTCTCTAAGATCACCGGTCACCCATTCATCAGCTTCAGTTTTTGAAAATTGTGGTTCTTTTAGATCTACTCCTCTCACCCAAACCCCTTCCGATTTCAGTCTTTTCACAAGGTGACTACCTATAAATCCTCCAGCACCTAATACTAATGCGAGTTTTGTCATATTTTATCTTGTAAATAGTATATCAGCATGTCCCCATCTGTATCCAGTGAATCCTATGCTTATTAAATAATTGAAAAAGTTCTGTTCGGAAGTACCCATTTCGTTCATCATTCGTGGATCCCATTCCATCAAGATTGAAATAGTCTTATTAGTTTCTAGCAAGTTTGTCATACCTTTTATAACCATCTCTTCGGCGCCCTGTACATCTATTTTTATAAAACGTATCTTAGCTGAATCTATTTCATTTTCAGACAACCAATCTTCTATTCTCATAGCTTTGACTGTCTCTTTTTTAAGAACTGTATTAGGTGTAACTTTTGCAGCATTGCTAGAAAGTGATGCACAATCTTCTTCCTCAGGTATAAAAATGTCTATATCTACATTCTCAGAATAAGCTGCAATAGCTGCTATTTTGACATTTTCAAATTTATTGATTTCTATGTTACCTTTTAGAATTTCAATGTTACTTGATACTGGCTCAACTGCAATAACGCTATACCCTTCAGATGCAATAGGCAGTGTAGACAACCCTATTTGAGCTCCTACATCTAAAAAAATGCTGTCTTTTGGAAATTGACACATATACTCTCTCATAGCCTTGTATGTAGCAATTTCTTTAATTTGGTTATCTTTTTGAAGATTTTCAAAAATTATTCCTCCATCGCCTCTGTTATTCATGAACCAAGTAGGAACATTCATTCTATGAGGAGTTGGTGTGTTTATTATTAAGGATCTCATTTTTTTATTTGTTAATCCACCAATCAATTTGATAGTCAGCTTCATTTGGATTGTTAGGAAAGTCTAGTCCAGGTAATGGAAAACCAATATTAAGTGGTTTGATCTCGCTAGTAGCTTTATCTTTTCTAACAAATGTCAATTCTATAACGTCTGGCATTCCGTTTAGTATATAAGCGTAATTATTACCATGAATATGAATAAGATCAAAATTAGCTTTAAGCTTATTGATAATACTAATAACATCATTGGTTCTTCTATGCATCCAATGAATTTCAAAGCATATCTGTGAAAATTTCGTTAAAATTTCATCATCAATGTTTGATAAAAGCTCGTATTCTCCACCTTCGATATCCATCATCAATAACATATTGTCGGTATCAGGATGTTTTGTTTGAATCTCTGTTTTGAAATTATCGCTAGTAACAAATAACTTATTAAAATGGAAATTTTCATGTTTAATAGGTGGTTCATCATAAGCCGATTCATACATGAAAATCTGTTTACCCTCATCAGCTAATTGTTTATCACATTCACATTCTTGGCCTGGACTGCCATCTCCTATTCCTAATGAAAATACAATCTGTGACTCATCTACACATTCTTTGGAAACTACATAACCACCATCTCTATTGTGGCCTATGCGTATTTTAGTGTTACCATTATCTACTGGCGTAAGCGCTTCTTTTAATTCATTCATTATTTTAAGGTTTTGGATAATACATATCTGTTGTGCCATTTATCACTCTATACAGAATTTCTACATTTAGTGGATGAGGCACTACTTCTATCCCACCCATAACTCTTGTTCGATACCCGAAATAATTTTCTGCAAAAGGTGGATTGATATTCTTATTAATAAATTCTATATTCGAGTATATAGTAGAAAAAATGTCTATAGTTTCTGAATTTCCTGCTACAATATCACCATTCATCGTATAATTTCCCAATCCTGGCACATCTCCCATTCGTGTGTATTGCCATTTATAAGGGCTCGCTATTTTACCTGATTCTGCAATACTGATAAACGATGTAAAATCTATTGGCTCAGCATAGAATAGATCAAATCTAGCTCTAATAACTATATCATATTTGAAATTATTTTTTAACTCATACGATTGTTTAAGCTTATTAGCTTGCTCCATAGAATAAAACATTGATACGAGGTGCTCAGGTACTGCAGTAGGAGCTCCGATCAATCTATTAGTAACTTCAAATACACGCTGAGGCTCTATTATATAGTCTACTGGATTAAAAGCTGATTTCATAATTGTATCAGTATCTAAATGAGGAGTACCCATCTTTCCGTCTTGATATGGAATTGAGCTACCGAATTTAGTCGTAGTATTTGATTTATCGAACCATGTGTGGAAAAATACATCTGGTGCATTTTTTTCCAATAGATTTTTCTGAATCATTGGAACTATATGATCAAGATATCGGGGCTGTCCTGATAAACACAATGCTATTTTCATACTCTTTTAACTGATATTTTATCGTTTTTTGATGGTGTCTTGACGCAGACTATTTCACAATCTTCTAAAAATTCTGGATCTGCTATCTCAAATGGCTCTAAAATAAAAATATCTCCTGCTTCTAATCTGGTGTTCTGTAGAATCATTGTTCCTCGTACCAACAAATTTATTTCTGTGACAGTGTCATGATAATGAATGTCCCACTCTTCACCTTTCTTGTGTAGTTTAAAAGACACTTCCATATCAGAAGTTTTATACGCTACAGGATCAAAGTTTCCAACAAACCAACCCCCTTTCATTTCATCCAGTTTTCTCACTTTCATAGTCCGTGCTTCTCCCAATTTATATTATTGAATCCTTTGTTTGTTATGACATTCACCGCTAAAGCTCTATCATTATCAGCCTCTTCCAACTTGTCATTTATCAATACTCTAACTCCACTGGACACACCCATTATTAAGTAATCCCAGCAAAGACCAAGCTTTCTAAGTTGTTTTTCTGTTGTCTTTCTAGAGGATTCTTTTCTAGCTGTGCAAAAAATGATTTTGTGGCCATACGAATCCCACTGGTCTATTTTTTTTCGAACACCGTCAAGCAGCTCAGGCTCTATTAGAAACACATCACTGTATCTATGAACATGTTTGAGAATAGTGCCATCAATATCACAGAATATAGTTTTAGGCTTTTCTGTGTGAAACTCTTTTAATTTAGCTTCATACATAGTCAGGTCATAAGGTGTCCCAAGCGGAATGTACTGATTATCTTCAAAATGAAAATTGTTGATAGTTTTACGGTCTCTTATAAGATAATTGTAAGTTTCCGAAACATAACACTCAGGCCTTCCTGTTTTACAAAAGTCTTCAACTAACAGTCTTCCAGATTTCAAAAAATCTTCGCTCCTTTTCCAATAGTGTATACCGACTAGAGCATTATTAGAGACAGCCTTTTTTTCAACTACTTCTGTCACAACATCATTCTCTATAATAGCAAAGCTGTTTTTTGGATTAGTGGAATTGTAAGTGACTACTGATCCATCTACGGAAGGTTTACTAGCATGCTCTAAAAAAGCTACTGGATCCCAGTTCAACCTCTGATCACAATTCGTGATTATTAATGGAAGATTTTCATCTATAAACTCTGATCCCAACAAGCATGTTTCAACTGCTCCCTTTGTGATATAGTCTATACATATCTCTTCATGATTAGGACAGATCCTGGATAAGATCTCCGATAACTCTGTGTTATGCTCCTTTTTATCATATTTCCTAGTGATAAAAATGTACTTAGCATCTATTCCCAAAGATTCTATAGAATGCTCTATCAGAGATTTTCCTGATACTTTTATAAGCGGTTTTGGTACAGTGAACCCTTCGTCCGAAAATCTAGTTCCCAGACCAGCCATCGGTATTATTACAATTCCGTTAAATTTTATCATTGTCTAATTTTTGATATTGCTTCTCGATAAGCATTTTCTATAAGAGGACGTATTGCATTCGAATCGGACCAAGCCTGGTCTAAAGTATAATCTGCATCCACTCTCATCTCATCGACATATGGTAAGTTTCCAGTATTAGTAATGTTCATACTATGATTTCTCCAAAAAAACTTAGCTCCCACAGTTTTTTTCATATTCCCTATCTTTCCCATGTAAACTGCCCATACGTCTTCGAATATCGTAGCCCATCCATCTGCGCATTCTAATATCCCACAATTGTCCAATTCTCGTCTTTTAACAATGATAGAGTGTGCAAATGCAGCAGTTCTTCTGCCAATGGTGGACATGTTGAATTCTGCGAAGGATGCACAGTCTCCACTGACCACATTCGAATTTTCATCCATGTAATAAGCTTCGGACCAAGATCCATTGAGGTTTTCGCTTTCTATATGCTGTATTTGTATCTTAGCTTTGTCTTTATCCCAGATATCATCATAGTGCATAAAAGCTACATACTCAGTATCAGATTCTTTCCATGCTTCAAACAATTTTATCCAAATGCTACCTTTCTTAAAAAAAGTGTTCGTTTCAAACCATTTCACAGTAAGGTTCTTTTCCTGGATAAAATCTTTTATCCTATCCGGTATGTTCTCATCTGCTGCTATGCAGATATCGACAGGTTCAGACTGAGAAAGCAGAGAATGTATTCCATCCTCGAAGAATTTTTGCACTGGTGTTCCAGGAGCACCAATGCCTATCGGTACTACTACTTGTAATTTATTCATATTGTTTTTTATTAGCATTTAAAAAGATATTTAGATCTTCAGGTGTTCCTATTCCCCACATCGTTTTCACATTATACGTTTTTATCTTCTTTCCATCCTCAATAGCTCGATTGTACACAGGGGCAACATAAAATTCATGATTGATCCTCTCATTTTTTTCTATCATTTGTTCAGCGTATTTGACATAGTCTGAGCCCTTGCTCCAATAATAGATACCAACAGTAGCAATATCTGATATAGGCTCTTTTTCCGCTACTCTCTCTACATACCCGTCTTTGTCCAGTTTGGCAAATGACCATTTTGGGTGTGTAGATCTAAAAGAAAGTATTCCGCCATCAATAGAATCCGAACTCATTGAATACATAAACTCATTCGAGTCCCATTCAATAAATTGATCAGAGTTAGCTATTAAGAGAGGGCTTTCATTGTCAATAAATTCTTTCGCTAATAGAGTTGTGCAAGCAGCGCCCTCTGTAACTCCTTCTACCTGTATAATTTCACATCCTGGAGATATGAGATTGAGAAGAGTTTTCAAATGATACTTCTCATAATGTTCTCGTTGGACAATGAACACGTGTTGAGCATCAATATTCAAATTTTCTACCACGACTTGAATCATAGGCTTTCCTTTCACTTCTATTAACGGTTTAGGGAATGTATAACCCGCTTTAGAAAACCTCGAGCCTGCTCCAGCCATCGGAATGAGAACTTTCATTTTGCCGCCTTGCCATTTCGGTCTGTTTTGGGATCTCTCATTATGTTTAGTTAAATGATCAGATATCTTTTCATAATTAACATCGTTGCTATCTATGACTGGACATAAAAAAGCTCCACTATCTTGAGCAGCTTTTCTTCCTATATGAGAATCTTCTATCACTAGTGTCTCTCTAGGAGACACTCCTGCTTTAATCATGCATCTGAGATAGATTTCTGCACTAGGTTTTGGGTGTTTAACATCCTGATTTGAATAGAAAAAATCGAAATGTTCCATGAATCCCTTACGCATCAGCATCATCTTAACAGTTTCTCGAATAGAATTAGAAGCTACACATAATGTGTATCCATCTTTTTTCAACTGTCTAAGAACTTCACAGATCCTCTCATCTTTTGTGAAATTATCAATAATATCTATCGTTGCATCCTGTTTTTTCTTCCACACAATATCGTGAAATTCTACAGGAAATCCCTTTCTCTCGGATAGCATCTTTAGCTTTTTAGCGGTATTCAAACCATCATAAGTACTCAGATGTTCATCTCTATTAATGACATATTTAGAATCGATAGAGGCTAATGCAGCGTTTAGTGCTTCGTAATGAAGCTCCTTAGCGTCTACTAGTACACCATCCAAATCGAAAATCACAAGTTTGATCATACTTATTGTATTGAGTTTTTTTAGAAGTTCTGCAAACGCCAAGGATCTATAACATCCTTACTAGTCTCTAAAATATGCTTTTTATCAGGATGCGCTAATAAAATGACATCTGATACTTCATAAAGCTTCTCTATAGTATCTACTCTAACCATGTTCTTCGAGAACGTATACTCTGCATCTAAGACGTCTTTTGATACAAGATCATCATAATAATAAATAGTTTCTTGGCCGTTGGCAAAAAGACTATCGGTTAGCTTTAGAGAAGGAGATTCTACAATCACTGCACTTCCAGGCTTAAAGCTCAGTCCAGCTATACCTATAGATTTTCCAACATAATCCCTGAATTTATAAAAGAGTATTTCATCTTGCATCTTGTTTATCTCATCAGCTGCTATGATGTGCTTAGCTTCAAGACCTAATTTCTCAGAGAACTTAATAAAAGCATGAGTATCTCTAGGGAAACATGTCCCTCCAAAAGCTAATCCACTCTTTATATAGTATGGAGATATTCGTTTATCATAGCCTAACGCTTTAGTAACATTAGATGGATTAGCTTGCGTCTTTTCGCATAAATTACCAATAAAATTCGCGAAAGATATTTTCATAGTAACGTATGCGTTTAAGCTAACCTTGGTTATCTCAGCCTCAATTAAGTTCATCCTAACAACAGGAGTTTTTTCACTGATGATCTTTCTGTACAAATTCTCTGTCCTTTCGGCGGCGTCATTCTTGGACGCTCCAAGAATTAAAACATCTGGATTCTCAAAATCACTTATGACAGTGCCCAAAGCAACCAGATCTGGGACGTAAGCATAGCTAAAACCCTGATTCAGCATCAGTTTAGAGTGGTTCTCTATGATCCTAATTATTTCAGTATGGCTACCTGGCATAACTGTTGAACTTATGATGAAGAGGAAATCTTTTTTATCACTCTCCTTCAGTTTTCTAGCAATATTTTCAACAGCATCATATACATATCGATTAGAGAAAGTCCCATCTTCTTGAGAAGGTGTGTTCACCAGGATTATTGCAACATCGAAATCCAATTCATAATCTGTAGATAGAGTGGGTATGAAATTAGCTTTTCCAGAGTCTAAATACTCTTGAAGTTGTGGCTCGTAAAAGGGCGCTTTGTGGTTTTTTAACATCTCCACTTTATGCGCATCTATGTCTATTGCAACAACTTCCATTTTTTGGGAAAGAACTGCGCCAAGAGGAAGCCCCAATTTTCCAAGACCGAATAATCCTACTCTCATAATTTTATTTCTATTTCCTTTAATGCATTAAAAATTTGCTTGTTATGATCTCTTCTTCCGCACGATATTCTCAAGAAAGAACTCTCTAAGTGTAGCTTATCATTCAAGATGCGTGTATAGATTCCGTAGTCAAACAAGAGATTTGAAAAAACTTCATTAATGTGCTCTCCGCAATCAACAATAAAGAAGTTTGCATCAGAGTTGTAAGTTTTCAATTTGTTAAGCGTTTTCAAATCTTTGAAAAACTCCGTTTTTCCCTCTAAGTACTGGATTCTTGCGGCTTCATATCTTTCTCTAAAATTTTCAGAATTCATAATCTCTATGAAGAGGTGTGCTAGCCCATTTATGTTCCAGAGAAGTCCGTATTTTTGAACAATCTGCACTCTCTTGCGCGGGCTCATTATCGCATATCCTAATCGAAGCCCGGCTATTCCAAAATCTTTTGACATGCTACGTATGACTAATAAGTTAGGATTGGAGTACACATCCTTTTCCATACTGTTTTTTCTGTCAAAAAAATCTATAAAGCTCTCATCTATTATGATAGTAGTGGAAGGAAGTGACTTAGCTAGAAATGTGATACTCTCCTTTGGCATACTTGTGCCAGTTGGGTTGTTAGGATTTACTATAACTAGCGTCTCAACCTCTTCAGCTTTACAGAATTTTATGAGATCTTGAACATTCACTCTAAAATCATCCTCTTTGTGAGTTCTATAATAAACGATGTTAGCGTCGTCATACTCATAATATGTCGAGAATGTAGGAGTTATGATACACTTTTTCTTTCCCATCATCTCTCTAAGTATGAGTTCTATGAGCTGTATGGCTCCATTTCCTACTAGAATATAATCCGGATTCATACCTATAAACTTACTAAGCTTATCAGCTATAGAATTGTTCTGTGGTGGGTAGTACTTCAAATAATCTAAAACATCGCTCTTGTTATAGTATTCACAAAAAAGATCGAACGCGTATGGATTGCATAAAAAACACGCGTCTATCTTAACATCTATAGATAACTCGGATCTCATCTCAAACATTGAAGGAGAATGGAGACCGGATTTAGACTTGAGCTCTAGAAATTTATCGTAATTGCTCATATAACTTGGATAGTCTTAAATTTACTGGTAACAGAATCTCTCTTGAGATCCTCACTATACACAAAGACGATCTTCACTTCTCCAAGCCTATCAGTAAGTTCTCTCTTCAAGTATGGCTCTGATGTTTCATCAAACAATGAGCTTTTTATTGCTGAGAATGTGACATCTTTAGTTTTCCTATCCTGTTGGATCTGAAACATGTCTATAAAGTTACACTTAGAGAGAAAAGAATAGAAATTAACGGCTGGTAATAGAGCTCCGGACTCATGTATCAACATATCTCCGTTGCGTCCTTCGATTTCTTCAATTGTTTTAGGATGAGAACCGGTTAACTCGGCATTCTGTAATATCCTCACTCTGTCCTCTGTCCTATATCTGATCAATGGCATGAGAGTATTATGAAAACCTGTTCCAACAACTGTTCCATCTTCCATATATTCGTTATAGCTATACGTCAGCGATTCATTATACATGTCGTTCTCAGAGTCCTGGTATGCAAATATAGATTTCTCAACTTGGCCATAGTGCATCTTTATATTGATGTTGAACACTTCTCTTATCTTTTCTCTCCAGTTAGGAAAGCACATCTCAGAAGCTCCATGCATGTTTTTCACATAAAGAAGAGAAAGATTATGTTTTTCGCATAGAAGAGCTAAATAGTAAAGAGTCGAAGGGTAGGAGATTAAGCTTTCAGTTTTTGTGCTGTTTATGTAAGAGACATATTTATGTGCAGTTTCATCGTTGAGGTGAAAAGCTGAAAGGTATGTACGATTGAGCTCATAATCGTGTCTGTAAAATTCATCTCCATCACCAGGAGAATACCTCCTGAGCCACACCGTATGAGTTCTATAAAGATCTATCCCATGCTTACGGCACGCATCGTATATGTAAGCAGCTTCTATCTTAAAAAGATCATCAGAGCAAACCAGATCTAACCTTTTACCAGAAGTACCTGAAGTATTCATTTTGTAATGCTTGCCATCATAGCTCTCATCCATCAGCCTCACCCTGTTCGCTATTATGATGTCTTTGGTTAGAAGAGGAATTTTTTTCAAGTCTTCGAAACACTTGATATTAGGATCGAACCCTATCTCATTAAAAAGGTCCCTATAGTAAGGGACATTCTGTTTTGCATGAATTAAGAGTTTTCTCAGAGAAAGAAGCTGGTGAGCTATAGCTTCATCGTAACTCCAGGATTCTGCTTTTTCCAGGAATTCTAAATGTTCTCTAAACTTCTTTCCGTATCTCCATCTGAAAGGAACCGCTCTGAAAAAAATCCGCTGTATGATAGCTGGTTGTTTTTTGATATTTTTTATGAATGATCCCATTAGTTTCCAAAAAAATCTCTGTCATTGACTCCCTTATCATCAACAAAAAAGTCGGCGTTCAATTTGACTCCAGTTCTAAGCTCATGAAATTTAAGTCCAAATGAAATGAGCTGTTCATAAGTTTGTGGATACCAATCTTTACCAGAAACGCATCCTCTCGCAGTCTCGATCATAATGTAGTGTCCTTCCTCGTAGAGTTGGTTCACTTTTCTCACCCTATCAGTAAATGGTTTAGCACCTAAGTAGTCCCAATTTCCATCTTCATTTTTTCTGGTGTCGCACAGTGTGTTGTCAAGGTCGAATACGTATCTCATTTTCTATTATTAAAGTGACCATCTACTTTTATCCACCTATCTGGTATCACATCATTGTTGTTCAAGTATGCTTTCTCTTTATT
>Ga0315906_10004252_pt1 | contig 18494 bp, 30 predicted proteins | sample LakEriMetagenome_4_FD_203526 | JGI IMG/M metagenome (GOLD analysis project Ga0315906, IMG submission 203526) | Freshwater fungal communities from buoy surface, Lake Erie, Ohio, United States - Buoy 2 MA122 | ecosystem: Environmental > Aquatic > Freshwater > Lake > Lake biofilm | place: USA... | reverse complement strand
AAGGGCAAGGCGGGCAGCGAAGCCAGAAAGGAGTAGAACTTCGCTGCCCTGTGGGCCTGGTGGGTTTCGAACCCACACTGGAAGGATTTTAAGTCCTCTGCCTCTGCCGTTGGGCTACAGGCCCGAGGCCCTTGAAACCATTAAATTATTCTTCGTAAGAAGGAAACGAAGCGGGATCAGTAAGAATATTGTGGATACCAGTATACCAGGTGATAATATTATCTAGCTTTTCAGAGTCAATATTTTCATGATCTGGCATTGAGAGAACACTGTCGGAAACAATGTTCTTAGTGAACTTTAGAAGTTCTATAGTGTTTTTGATATTGTTGATGTCTTCAATTTCGGAACCAATGATTACTGAAAGTGACATGATGTTTTTTCCTTATTGTTATTTTGTTTTGATATCCCCCTCTCTTGTCTTTGAATATACTAATTGATATTTTTATCTTGGCGAATTTGGCTAAGAAGATTGGCAGTTAGACAATCAAGACAAAGATTTTTTTTAAATCTATTAGAATGATAAACATCCTTACTTTTCAAAGAACAATCAGAACATTTAAGAGATTTGTTAAATGTCCTTGATGTATTCTGAGGAGTTTTCATATATTTTTGTTACCTGTTCAACTATGTGATATGGAATAGAATGAAAATGTTCATCGTGCATACTTGTTTTATAATTGTAAGAACCAAATATAAGAACATCTCCATAAACAGCATCGGTAACAGTTGCACCAAAGTATGTAGAGAAAGAATGTCTTAACAACTGTGTTGCAACATGATTAGCATAGAATATCGAATATTGTAAAAGAGGATCAAAACAGATTAAGAAATCTGGATGTGGATGAATTATTTTGATCTCATTAGTAGAAAATACATATGATATAGCATTTTCGTATGTGTCATGTATGACTGTGGGAGTGCGATTTATAGATGGAGATATATGTAATGATTTTATTTTTCCAGAACTATCATAAAGCTCTGGAGAAATAATAGGATGATAATTATTATAGAGCACAAGAATCACATAGAGTTTTGCGCCAAGAAGAATTAGTAAGTTTCCCTAATTGTCCACAGTTTTCACAGATAGAAAAAGACTGAGATTCGGCATGGTTGATAAGCACTTCAATAATATGACGTGCGGTATCTTGACCTTGATGAATGGATAGGTCTACATAGTATCTTAATCCACCGAATTTTTCTTTGACTTGAGCAATCTTATAATGAGGATCAATATAAGATATGTCTGTGTTAAGCTGGGCAATAAGATGGATCCAACCTGGACCTACATCTAAATGTGTAGGAAAGTTGGGATTAAATCTTGATAGCAAATCAAGAATAGAAGGAGTGCTTAAAAGAACTTGTTGACGCAAGGTAGTAGAGTTAATTTTAGATAAATAAGACTGCCAATATTCTTCGTTAGTCACTATTGGTGTCCTTCCATGTAATCATGTCAGTATAGAATGATGAGCCTATTTCATCGTTTGTAGTAAAAACAACTCTTGATATTCCGGCATCGATAATCTCTTGCATACACCATGAACATGGTCTAGCTAAAGCAGGAATATCTTTTGAACGTAGACGAGCAACATAGAGAGTTGCTCCTCGTACGTTACGGGTGTTTTTAAGAACGCGAACTTCGGCATGTGTGCTCACTCTATTAGGAGGTGTACTAGGAGATATTTTTGGCATGTTTACATCAGCGCCAAGAACTCTACCTGATTTGACAACCATTGCTGCAATACGAAAACGATATTGAGAAGTGGTAGCGATCTTAGCTGTAGCTGATAAAAAAGAAACATCATTATTGCTAAGAGTATCTTGAACAAAAATATAATCAGTATAAGGATTATTGACTTGACGAGAATAGTAATTAGTAAACCTTGACATGGGTTCCATTATATCAGATTACCACTTAGATCGTGAATATTTAATTTTGTTATCCAACCAAGCAGGTCTTGGATTGGCTTCATAATATTTAGAAATAATTTGACTGGCAGTTCCTTTAGTCATATCAGAAGTAACGGGAACACCAATTCTTTTAAGAAGTTTTTTCTGTGCGTCAGTTGGACCATCAGATCGCCAAGCTGCATCAGAATCAATAAGCTTTGTGTCAAATCTTTTCATGATCCATTTGTCGCTACGAACAAAAGCATCTCGCATATCTTCAGGATAACCTAAGAATGTAGTTTTTAATCCTTCAGATGTACGATGCCTATGTTCAACGGTCCATCTTCCTAAAGTATCAACATATATTCTAAGAGAATTATTATTATCTATACCAAGATGATAATCATTTTCTGCTACTTCAGCCCAAACAAAACGAGAATATTGTTGAACAAATTCGTTTGGTGGGGGCGGCATAAAAAGATTAATACGCTTATAAGCTAGTTCTATATCATCGGGTGCTAATACCCTAACGGCTTCACCTGGACAATAGTCTTCGAGCTCTTTATATTTATTCGCTACGTCTGTTAATGATTGGCCTTGTAAATCGAATTCTGGGGGTAGACCGAGAAGAGATGGAAGGCCAATAGGTTTGCGACCCTTTGTGGTGTCGGCAAAATCTAAAATGGTGCAATGAGGTTTTCCTTCATATAGTCTTGTGCCTCTACCAACAATTTGGGTATATAACAGAGTAGATCTAGTAGGTCTAGCAAGTAAAATTGCTTCTACGGATGGTTCGTCGAATCCTTCCGTAAGAACTCCAACATTGATGAGGACTCGCGTTTCACCGCTAGCAAAACGCGCCAGAATATCTCTACGATCATCTGTACTAGAAACACCTAATATTACCTCATTTGTTATTTGCGCTTGCCCAAAGGATAGGGCCAGGTTTTGGGCATGTCTGACTCCGGCAGCGAAAACAAGGGCTTTCGCATTAGGGACCAGATCATTATAAGCAGCAACAATGGTAGCATTGCGCTGAGGATTATCAATAACATCTTCAAGTTGTGACTGGTTGTAGTCTCCATCATTTGTTTCTACTCCTGAAATATCTGTGTCTGTTTTAATTCTATATCCTACCAGAGGAGATAGATATCCGTCTTGTATAAGATCTTGAATTGTTTTATAATATACTATTTCTTGAAAAACATCAGTAAGACGAACACTGTCACTACGTTGTGGAGTAGCTGTTACTCCAAGTAGAAACGACGGATTGAAGTAATCCAGGATACGACGATACGTAGGAGCCGCTGCATGATGTGCCTCATCTATAACTATGCTATTAAAGTAGTCAGGTGGATACTTTTGTATTCGAGTTGATTGAGCTCTACCAAGAGTTGGAACACTAGCTACAACAACATCTACATGTCCAGCATGGTTTTCGCCTTGTTCAATCTCTACAGTTAAATCAGGATTAGACCAAGATATTTTTTGTTTTGCCTGATGAAGAAGTTCTTCTCTGTGAGCTAGAACAAGCATAGGTAGGCTTTTTTGTTTGAACTGTGGAAGGTGGGAAAAGATAACAGTTTTCCCTGCACCAGTAGGGAGGACAACAAGTTGACGGACTATACCCTTTTCAGAAAAAGATACAACAGAATCTAAAGCTTCTTGTTGGTATGGTCTGAGTTGCAACATGATGTCCCCCCTAACGGTTTAGTTGAATTCAAGTTCTGTTAAATAATATTCAGAGTCCATAAGACGTCTGATGTTTTGTTCAAACTCCTCATCTGACATAACATATGATTTTACCATATGGGGAGTTTGATATTTGTTTGCGCTACAGTTGGTAACAGCAATGTATTTAATTTCTTTGTCTTGCATTATTATTCATTTTCTATGTTACTGATGAATTGCACTATAGTATGCAATTTTAAGGGAATCAAATATCTGAAGCGAAGCTCCAGAATAACTAAGATACGAAAGACATTCGTGAACAGTATAGGGCGAGGAATCTAAGTGAGTGAACATAAAAAAAAGATTAATCATATCTTTTGTGGGACCTTCAAAGTTTGTGTCAAGAAGGTTCTGAGTAGTAAACTGATCAGAGTGCCAAGTGATAGTTTTATCTTGATTTTTTGTATATGGAAGCTGAATTATATATCCTCGGTATTCTGAAATAAGAAAAAGTTGCAGACAATCAATTTCTTGATTATCAGAATTTTTAATAATAGAATCCAAGGAAATTAAAGCACAGCTAGAATCTAAACAAGGATAAAGATAAAGTGCTTCAGCGAGCTTAGATAGAGTATTGGAAAAAGACTGCTGAGGAGCAGGAGTGACAACTACTTGACGAGTTCTTTCATTCTTAAAAAATGTTATCATAGGATGATACTTAGCATCACGAGATGCTGTATCCATCAAAACATTTTGAAGAATATTAATTTCCTCATCAATAATTGCACATTCTTCTTTAATTTTTTCTAGATCGTATGTCATATCTGTCCTATAAAAGAACCATTATAGCACTAAAAAGTGCGTAGGTTCCATAAAGATAAAGGAATAAAGCGGAGAAGAAAACAAAAGAACTGGAAGCTGTCAACATAATGATAGAGAACAATACTGTTTCTACAGCCCAATAGCTGATTAGTGAAGCAGCTTTTGTTTCATCTTTACGAAAAAAGGCAACAGACTTTCCAAGAGCTTTACCAAGCTTATGAAAGATGTTTTTATTTTTCTTAGCAGGGACAGCTAAAGCATAGGTATACGTATAAGCGTTTCCGGTAGCAATAGTTGGATTATGCATTTGAACAAGAGCATTAATAGTATTCATAAAACTTCCTTTCGTTTTTGAATAATTATTTCATTTTGAGGAAGCCATCCAAACCAGTTTGTCTTGAGACTTTTTAGAAGAATAGATCCCTGCCGATTTGAATTCTCAATGAATTCAAAATCAGGACCAGCTTCATTGATACGGTTTCGTGTACGACCACTAGCTGTCTGTGGATTTTTCTTGATTGTTAAAATTATCATTAATAATATTCCTAAAAGTTTTATCTCTTTCGCGATTCTGTTTAATGACATCAACGATCTGCTGAGCGAGCTCTTCAAGATCGTCTTTAAGATCTTCAGGAACTTCATGATCTTGTTCATAGATGTCAATATGCTCCTGAAGTTGTTCAGGAGTCATTTGAAGAGTTTCGGCATATTCATTAATATAATTTCCGATAAGAGTATAATGATAAATATCTTCATCAGACAAACCAGTTTCTCTTTGAAGATGTTCATGAGCAGCATGAACTGGTCTTACTTTAAGAAAAGCTTCAGTAGTACTATCAGTAATTTGATTCATATAATAGATGAACAAATCCTGTTTACGACGGAAAAGCCACAGGCACTTCAATGCATGAAATTTGTCTGGATGAAAATTATCAGGAGTGTAATCATTAATATTCATTTTAATATCCTGCGACTTTATAATCGAGTTGCTCTTCTGTAAGATTTCCGTTGGCACGATTTTCCATAAATTTGTCGTAGTCATCACGAGTATTTTTGGAGATCTGCCAAACATTAATGCCCCAACGATCTGGATGAGCATTCTCTACCCAGTGAGGATTTTTAGTATTAAACATAAAAACCTCTCCGCCTGTTAAATCATAACGCCCTACGGGCACTGATTCATGAAGGCCGGGTTGCCAAAAATATTGGTCGTTAGAACGCTCATAATACCAAGTAACTTTACCAAGATTGATAGACATACCTCGGTAATCAGCGTAACGCGCATCACGATGACGCTTAATATTGCCACCCTTAGTGACAAGAACTGCTTCAGGAGTAAATCCTGGAGGAGAAATAAGACGAATATAATTCATAATTCTTTCGTCTTCAAATCCTACGTGCCAAGTAGCAGAAGATGTAAGGGGTGGTGCAGTTTGGATCCAAAGCTGACGACGACCCTTAGCAGCTCCTTGGCTATTAATGATCATGTGAGGTAGGATAGTTTCGTTAAGATAATCAACAATAGATTTTTGATTATCCGCAGAAATTGTTTTAATATACTCTTCCATAATATATATTTCTCCCAAATAAAATAAAAGGTTCAGATTTTTGTATGAACTATTATTTTTTAAAAACACTTAGTCTTCATGTTACACAATAGTGTTGTATGGTTCATTCGCCTCGTAGTGTTACAATTACTCACTTTTGATTCATTCTACTGGGATGTTACAATTCGTACTGCGTGATTCATTCTTTCTGCTTGTTACTAATTATTCATGATGATTCATTCGGGTACGCTGTTACTAATTTTTCCACTTGATTCATTCCCTTGTTTTAATACAAGTCAAAACTGCTGATTCATTCTAGAGCTATAATACAATTCGGATAGAGTGATTCATTCTGAACAATTGATACAGTTCATGGAAGGTGATTCATTCATGAAGTGTGATATTTATTTTTGGGTTTGATTCATTCGCGGTTGATGTTACTAATTAAAAATTTTGATTCATTCTGCGACGGTGATAGTGATCAGTGGTATTGATTCATTCGTCAACAATGATACTAATCTTGGAAAATAATTCATTCTCTGATTTTGTTACTAATACTCTACCCTTGATTCATTTATTGTGAGTGATACAAATCATTGAGTATAATTCATTCGTCCGATTTGTTATTAATCATATTTGATGATTCATTTAGCACCCATGTTACTAATCTGAACTGGTGATTCATTCATTTGCTTGCGATACTAATTCCTCAATTTGATTCATTCAGGCATTTTGTTACTAATCCAATTTTGTGATTCATTCTTTATGACTGTTACTAATCGCTCTTCGTGATTCATTCGGTATCGGTGATAGTAGTCGAGCGAGATAATTTAAATATTTAAATTTTATTATAAAAAATTTGTATACCGAGGTACACCCAGATTTCTGGATATACCCCGGCAACAAACACTAGTCATGCAAATGGATTGTTAGGAATAGCAATCTCATGTACGTGTCCACCATGTTCAATGATGTACGGGCGAGGCGCAGGTGTGCCATGATGAGCCTGATATGCCACTGCGTGATAGTGGCTCAGGAAGATCTTGGCAGCAAAGCGTCGTGCTTGTGCATCAATCTGGGCAGGCGGAAGCTTGCCTGATTCGAGACAAGTACGAGTCGGGTTATTGCCCCACTTCTTGGAGGTCAGAATCTGCTTAGCAAATTCTGCATAATCTCCAGCCTCGTTCTTGGCAAGACGGCGTGCCTTGTCTTGCTTGTAGAGATGGCCGTAGAAGCACTGATCCTTATTGGAGAACTTCATGAAGCTCTGACCAATCTTCCAAGTGAGAGTCTTCAACTGTGCGTTGAACGGGCGCTTCTGGCCCTTTTCCCACTTAATGGTCGGATCAATACCGGCGTAACGCCAGATTGCTCCAGCAGTCGGTGCCTTCTCGATGTCAATATGAGCAACGAGTCCGGCAGTAATAACTGGTCCAATGCCATACTGGCTCTTGGCCCACTGACCGACTACGAACTGATTACCGAAATGATCAAGAGGAGCAACAAGTGACTTCTCTAGCATTTCAATAATAGTTGCGTAATAGCCAAGCAGTTCGTGAGGACTGCCAGCTTTGGTCAGGTCACGGACCTGGTTATTGTAACCAAGTCGTGCTTTTTGCAAATCATAATATAGGGAGACGAGTTCGCGTGCGGAGCGTCGATCAAGATCGACTTCCATGTTGCGAACGTCTTTGTTTAGGACTCGCTGATTAAACTGAAAGAAATCAAACGCTTGACGAACAATGTCGTCAGGATGAGTTTGATCTTCAAGAATATCATCAAGAAGATGATCATCTTCATGGATTTCATTGTCATTAATGTGGAATTCTGCGGAAGTCATAAATACTCCTTAAGTCTATTAACAAATTTTTTTATTATATAGCGATTCTTTTATGTATGTAGAAAAAAGTTGTGGAGGGACCCGATAGGGCAGGTCCCTCCACAACTTTGTATGAACATGCTGTTTAGTACAGCGACTTCTCCAGCTTTCTGACAGGAGGCTTAGGGCTGACGAAGACGATAGGAGACTGCTCCGCGTGAGCTCTCTGGAACTCAAGCGGATCAGTATATTCGACTTCGATGCCTTGGGCATCCTTCCAGAGCCAACTCTTCTTGATATCTGTAACAATCTTCATGCGATCTTTGACAAGTTCGCGATGGGCAGAACGAGCAATTCCGTAATACTGAAGAGCTTCTTCAAGATACGGAAAGACGAATCTGTTCATCACAACCTGGTCAGTGACCTTACCAGTAGAAGTAGGGTTCTTGATTGATTCAGAATAGAGTGCAATCACAAAGTCATATGAATCGAGAATTCGCTCATAAGAATTGATCTTGTCAACAATATCTGAATACAAATGTTCCCACGAAGAACGCTGGATTGCTCCAGAGCTCTTCGTTACTTCTGTGGAATTAGTATTGTACAGGTTCATTCGGAATTGGCGAAGAACTGGATAAGCATGATGGCGAAGACGATTGCCAAGCTGGTGAATGATCTCATCAGGACGGGCGTTCTTCTGAGACCAATCACGAACGCTGTTTACGTAACGCTTGAAATAAGTGTCACATAGTGCGTTCAGCTGCGAGAGCTTACCGTGATAAAGTTCCACGGTTTCGCCTCGCTTAAGGAATCGCTTCATTCCACGCTTGTACCAAAAGTCCTCATCAATCGGTTTGCCGGATTTGATGACTTCACGCATCATCTGTTCGGCTTCACGATCAATAGCAAGGACATCAGCGGCGTTGTCGGGATTAATGCACTTATCGATAGCAGTTTCCAAAGTGCACAATTGGACAGGTCGATGCTTAGCAATGACCATAGAATGGGCCATTGCGGCATTGACGAATCCACCGACGTTACCACCAGCCATAGCAATCTTGATGTCACGAATGACATCATCTTGAGTGTAAGGGCCAGTTCGCTTTACCTTAGGCAATGCTTCGGAAGGAAGTCCAGTATACTGGATCTTATTCGCAAAGATTGAGCTAGACAAGCGAGGAGGCCATCCGCGACCGTTAACTTCGGGGAACATGACGGGAGTACCATCTGCTTTATGCCACGTGGGGGCCCAAGAGCCCTCCACATAGCGGAAGATGGTGTATTCGCCGTAGCCATTTGGTGAACGAGTGGCTACAACGACTTTCTCTCCGTCATAATCTCCGCCTTGCATGGTACGGTAGAAGAGCTTGAAGAAGTCATCTTCATCCATACCACCATGGCTCTCATACATTTCGAGCCAATCGCAATCGTTAACAACGTGACAACCAAGAGCATTGCAACGTACGATTGTATCCTCTTCAACGATCATATCATATCCTGCCATGCGAGCAAGGCTTTCCGGAATGATCTGTTCGTAGACTGAACAAGGGATAACAATCTTAGTTTGCAATGGCTTTGCGTGACTGATAGCAACGGTTTCGAACAACCAAGGAGACTGAGTAACCTTGAAACCAGCAGCAGCCCAGCGATAACCCACATATGCCATGCGGGCTCGCGCTTCGTGCTCTTCTGCTAGATCAACGTTAGATTCATTCTTCTTGGAGTCTTGCCATTTGCGCTGATAAATGTACTTCCAGTTAGTAAGAAGATTACCGCTAGTAGCTTGCTCAAAGAGCTTCTTGTAATCTTCACTAAGCCACATTTCCATGTCGCTCTTGCGGAACAGTTTGGGAAGGTTGATGACGGTTTGGTCATCGGTAATCACTCGGGACTTCGGGCCTTGAGGTTCAGCGAGGAACCGATAGCCCTTGTCATAAGTGACTTCCTTCTTGATGTTCTCACGAGAGGTGATGACGTCAACTCCTTCGGGCAAATCTGCCACAAAGGCATTGCCCTTCAGAAGTCCGTCAGCGAAAATGAGGCGCGCATTAACGACTGTAGAATTCAGAAGATCGTCTACCATTTGCTGGTAAACACGAGGATCATAATAATAATCATGATCCTCCATCTTATCCATGGAGAGGTGGAACGGAATGTTCTTCACCGATTCCTGGATGATTCTACGACTGATGACGAAACCGCCATCAAGGAGTCGTGCTACAGTTTCTGGAGCAGAAAGCCAAGAGGCAACACCGTTTTCGGCATTGCTGTCTTGGAAATTGTAGCGGGAATATTCGGTAGGCTCAACATAACGAATGTTGAGATTGTCGAAATGAGCGTTGAGCAGAGTGGGTCGGTGGAATGACTTCAGACGCTTATTGGTCTTGTCGCCAGAATGAACGTTGTAACCAAGTTCATTGACGACAGACATCCAACCGGGACGCCCGTCAACAACAACAAAGACAACTTTGTTCTTATCGACAAGGGCGTACTGCACCTTGGGGTTATTGACCAGCGAAACAGCATAGTTAAACTGCTTCTCATTCTTAGGAATGGGAAGAGTAAAGACTTTGTATTCGCCGGCTGCAACGTGGTTTAGAATCTCGCGGAGAACTCCAGCGTCGTAGAATCCGAAACGATAGCGTTCTCCACCACGGAGAGGTCCTTGATATTCTGACTGCAAACGCAACTTGGGTGTGTAAATTTCTTCCATAATACCCCCTTAGGTAAGGTGTCCTGTCTTTTGTATAAACAAATATTTATTAAGCTTGATTACGAGATATATGACGTGCCTTGAAGGCACGATACTTATTCATGTAAAGTTGAAGCTTTTCAAGAATGGAACGAGAAGCCCAAATTGGAAAGGTAATGATTCTCAAAATCTTATAGATAAGATGAAGAGTGTCTTTGGTAACTGTTTTGGTTTTATCAGAATAATACTTGATAAGGTTGCCACCTTTGGCTTGAGCTTCTGGAGAGTCATAAGCCCATTCCAAGACGGCATAACCAGGAACAGCAATAACAGTAGAAATGATTGCTGCAGCCATGGCAATAAGGCCAGCTGCACCAAACATAATACCCAAGACAAATGATAAGGCAATAGAAATTGCAAGGTTAACTGCTTTATTCTTCTTTGCTGCACGGCGCCAAGCTGGAAACTTGGATGCAAAGGTAAGCTCGACAATCGCTGAAGCGATAGCGAGCATCATCATAAATGCGAACATTGATCTCCGATCATAGATGGTGTTTTTTTGGATATAGCAAAAGACGAGGACTTGCCCCTGCTAGCAGAGGTGTCCTCGTCCTTTGTATGGACTGTAGGTTGTGATTAAATGCTATTTACATCTTGTAGCCCAAGGTCTCCAGCCACAACCATTGCGATCTTGACTGTATTGCCACATTGCCCATCCTGCACGCAGGTTGGTTAGTGGATCAAACAGATCTTCGCATGTGTTAAGGATGGATTTTTGTTGCAGCCAACCGTTAGGGTTGTATTTATTTTTTCTGCACCAATATCCATTAATCTGAATAAGACCACGGCTACCTCCGTTAGGATCAGACTTGTTGAAGGAAAATGTATTACAGCGAGATTCACGATACATTACCTTGCTAAGAGTTGGCCATTGTGATTCTGGCCAGCCTGCTTGAATAGCAAGATCATGATACTCGCCACATCTTCCATAGATAAGTCTTCCTAGTTCAGTCCAATTTACTTGAGAAAAGTCAATTGGAGTATCCGAACTTTTAGGAGAGTATGCCGATATAGGCTGGTTTGATGTGAATAGAATTCCGGTAGATAAAATCAACGCGGAAATGATTACAACTAACTTGTTATTAGTCATAATCAATCACCCCATGTTGTACCAGAAAATCTCCATGGTCTCCATCCTGAGGTTTCCCACAGGCGTAAAGCAAATGTTAGATTATATTCTGGATTAAACATATCATCAGGGTGTGACCATCCCATGTCGGAAAGCCACTGGGAATGGATTTGATTGATTTGGGTAAGACCCGCATCAGCTCCATTCCATGCTTCAGTAGTGCAACGTGACTCGCGCCACATTACTTGCTGAAGACGTGGCCATTCCTCTTCAGGCCATCCAACTTGAATAGCAAGATCGTGGTATTCACCACATTTGCCATAGGTTGCTCTGGCCAAAGCAACAAAATCTACGCCAGATAAATCTGGAAGTGTAGTTGTTGTTTGGGGAGGGATGGTCGTAGTTTGTATAGGTGGATTTGTCGTTGTTACAGCGGGGATTGTGGAGACTGGTGTTAGAGTTTTGCTAGTGTCTTTGTCTGAAAGACAAGAAGCTAACGAAACGACAGTCAACAATCCAGCTATAGCATAGACAAGTCTTAGCTTATACTTGGATAAATGTTGATATATATGTTTGAACCGATTATCCATGGTTCGCTCCTTTCGGTAAGCATACTCTGGAATTTCCAGTGTACGTATATCGCAGGTTGCGAAACAAGGTCTACATGCCTATCTAATTGGCAGCGGTAAGTTTTTCCTCATTTCACAAGTATTCTTGCTACATGTGGGAATTAGTATCCCGTGCCCGTTAGGGCATGTCTTATTATATCATGGATTTGGTGGTGTAACAACAATGTTTTCAGTGGAATTCTCCTTGTTAGGATCCACTGCATGTTGCTCCCGAAGAGCACGAACTTCGTCCGTTAACTCTTCGAGCCTCTTGGAGATTAACAGAATAGATTTAAGGAGATTATTGAAATCCCGAGTAAATCCATTTGTCATGAAATAATCTGACATGTTAACCTCCGTAAGAGTGGATCGGTTCCAAAGGAGTGGCATAAGGGTTCCGCCCGCTTATGCACAGCCACTCCTGCTAACCTTATTTCTAAGGTAGCATAATAGTACTCACCAAATTTAATTATCACCAAGCAATTGGGTCATTTGTGTCAGTATTGGAGACAGATGTCACAGTACTGGCTTTGATGAGGTATGTACCACGCTTAACCTTCTCGAAACGAGAAGGGTTATTCTTTATATACGACAACACAGTTGGAAGACTGCAGTTGGTAGCCTGCACAAGTGCAGTTGTACTGACAGTTCCTCCAATAATTGTGTTGATGTAATCTTCGATTACTTGCTGCTTTGACATAAATACTCCTTAAATAGCTGTATAAGGTTATATAAAATTGCAAGTATAATTATAAAGTTTATGAAATTTGTTGCGTTATCTATATATGTCGATTACAAATCATATATTTATATGTATGATTGACGTTAAACATATATAAATCTAAGCACTCAACAAATTTGGTCATTTGTATTCACTGTAATGAGACTGACAAATGAGTTCGAACATCTCAGTTGTCTTGTAAGTAATTTCACCGATACGATTCATAAGACCATAAAATGTCTTTCTGAAATCTACAGCTGATTGATCAGTTGAGGTGAAATTGACAAGATGAGAGTATTCTTGAAGTAGATTAGCCTTAGATGAAATCTGGGTTAGGGATTCATAGAAGAGTGATTCTGCTTCCATTAAAGTAGTGTCGTTTACCATGGTTGCCTTTCTGGTTCATGTGTTTATATGAACCAGGGCTGTCGGTCAGTCCCCGCTTGCTAAAAGCAAAATGGTCTTCGTAAAAGGAGGCTAAACTCCGACCATGATCATTCTCACTGGGGGCAATGGAGAACGCTCACGGAGACCAACCGACATCTGTTATGTCAGAAGCTAGTCTCTGCTAGAATGCTGGGAGCATTCAAGCGGATCGTAGTGTTGACATTGACCTTAAATGTTGCTAGAAATTTTGACATGCAAATCTCCTGGTTATAGTAGTTAATATAATGTTATAGAATTATGAATTGGCGTGTAGTACACCTTATTTTTATTTGTACATTGTGGTATAGCGCTCCCGGTACGATTCGAACGTACGACCAACGGATTAGAAGTCCGTTGCTCTATCCAGCTGAGCTACAGGAGCATCCGGTATATTATACCAGATTTAGAAGAATTTCAGAAGGGAGATTCTTCAATTTTCGGCAGAGATTCACCGTTTATCAGGCAATCACCGATATGGTAAGTTGCCTGATTGATGACGGGAATAAGGGAATTAATGAACTCTGCGAGTTGCTCAGTGTCAGTGAAGAAATACGTGGTATTGCTATCTGACACATTGATGGTAATTGTAGAGAACTTTACGGGTTCATCATAGGTGGTGAATGATGAACGAATGTTGGAAGAGTTATGTGAGGGATGTACGTTAATTGTGGTGCTCATCGTGGGATTCCTTTAGGTAAGTAGGGGGGAGTGTGTTGGTGGAAGAACATTTGGATTTATCTCTGGCAGGATGCCAAGAAATATCGCAGGCTATGCAGCGACGTTTGTCATCGAAGTTAGCCCAAATGTGTGATGTTTGTTTGGGGTTCATGATGTGGGATTTTGTTTAAGATTTAGTAGGTCTAAACTTTTGATCATACCGGGAGTAAGATCCCGATATCCGACGATCATTAGTCCAGCGTAGCTTTCTTGAAGTACTGTTTCACATTGCTCAAGAGTGCCACGGTAAAGGACAAAATCGTCTGCGTGATCAATGACAAAGTATTGTCGCATGCTATGCTCCTTAATGATGGTGCGTGTACGATCATATGTCAGACCATATTTCCGAGAAATCTTGATGATAGATCTCCCAGAAATATAGTCTTGGAATATGGCGTGGTTACGATGGACTTTTTGATTGAGTGTCATTGAATATTTAGGCATTTAGCACCAGGAGTAATGGCAGCCATCAGGATGGGTGTCAGATTGTGCTCTGCAGGTTTCGACTGGATGTCCGCCGGCAAAGAAATTGTCTTTGAATTCCTGCGGAAACATATCGATAACCTTAATAGAGCAATCATGACATAGACAGATGGATGTTAAAGCTTGAAAAGAAGCTTCGTCCATTGGATCTGTCATCATGCCATAGCCTGTATGAATAGCTAAATGGAGTCCGCCTGAAGGCTGAATATTTGCATTGTGTTCTTGAAACTCGTTATGAACTGGGTTTTCGCACATAGTGCAAATTAAAGTAGTCATGTTTTAACCTTTGAATGAAATGCGGAGAATAAGATATACCATCAGAATGAATGATAAGGTATTGAATAACTCTAGCAAGTCAGTCCCCTACGTAATCCCAAAGATTAGCGTAACGGGTACGAGCATAGTCGTACATGTCGTTATCGATGATTCCAGCTCTGAGAGCTGATCCCCAATAAGTTGCACGACTATTGTAGGCGTATTGGTCAGGAACATTGTTTTTGGCCCACTCGTCAACTGTGTTGCGTGTGTGGTCCCAATGTTCTTGTTCTGCCAAAGTGAGTTGTTTCTTAGAAATCAAGGGATGTCTCCTTATTCTTGTTCTTCGTCTTCGAGCTTTTCAAGCTCTTCGAACATGTTGATAGTGTTATTCATGAGGGATTTCATGAGATTCTTGATACCATCCATCTGAAGCTGGGCAATCTGCTCTGGAGTTTCCAAAGCAAAGATGTGATGATTGGTGCTAAGGATAACCTTAGTGAAGGGCATTTCAACGCCTTCTTCAGGTTCGTATGTGTCTCGCTTCATGAAAGCGATGAAAGCGGGATTGAGTTCGATCTTGTCTGCGTCAAGATCTGTAAGGGTGATGAAGTTTACCATGTTGTTTTGGGACATGTTTTTATCCTTTAGTTTAGGGTTGGTAGATAGTGTATAGGTGTAGGGTTAGGGGTTGTAAGAGAGGGGGGAGTATGCCAGCTAAATCGCCGGCAAAAACAAAATGATATATATTGTATAGAGATAATATATATAGACAGAATAAACAAGACATCCCCCTAACGGGGGATGATGAGTCTACTGTTTTGTATGTACAATACTTCGATAATTATAATATGATTATTTTACAGATAATACAGATAATACAGATAATATATGGGTTCCCCCATGAGAGGTCTGATTTTTTTCTGTTGTGAAACAAAAATGCTAGAGGCCACGGTAGGGACACCACCTGAACCCTACCGTGACTCTCCAGTTGGTAGGAGAATCCTACACGGTCAACTCGACATTATAGAGTCTCTTGAAGTCTCTTCTCATGGGGTGGATTGCGGATTCCGTTCCATGAGTTGTGTACATAGGTCCTTGTATCGTGGAGGGAGGGTAGATACTGTAGGATCCGGACTTCTTATGTATTACATTGAATCCTAGTCTTTCAAGTTCTTTGAAGACTTGTTTCATTGTTTTTGATTGATGCTGTCTAGGCATCTTGTTTGTACTCCTTCGAGATGTGTATTGGATTTTCCTTCCGGGCATCCAGTATATCATCTCTCTATAGAAATGCAACCTATCTTCGTAGGTTTTTTTCTGGGATAAGGTATTGGATTTTATAGTTGGGCGCCGGCGAAAAAGACTCAAGTTTAGTCTTATATACAGATGCTCCATACTGAGAGTAGAATGGACCATGTACGACTACACTTTCCTTATCTTTTTCTACGATTACCCAAATCATAAAAATCCCGCTTGCAGCTATAGGTCTATTTGTTATTTTTTTTTACACAAATAGCCATTGCTACTGCGCTTATAATATCTTATCATATGGGTCCCCCCCGGCTTCGCCGGGTCCCCCCCAAAAGTCTATTAAGATATTTTTTATTATACACATACAGAGGAGTATACAGATACCATAAGGTACCCATATACTCCTCTGATAGATATTTGTCATGCGAACATCTTCTTCCAGCATTCGGGATGAATGCCTGTGAGAAGTTGCTCGCGTTGGTCACTGCTGAGAGTTGGGAAGGCGTCTTGAATAAGGGCACCTTCTTGACTCTTTTTGATGCCGGCGAACCAGATTTCTGTGGGGATCTCCAGTTCACCTTCTTTGCCACACTGGAAACACCTGGGTGTGGGGATTTTGCTGAGCTTAGTTGTCACTTCCAGCCTCCTGTACGGGAATCGTAGTTACGGAACGATGAGCCTTCATCTGGCGAGTGCGTGAAGCAATACGGTTCGTCATGATACAGGATCATGTTATCGCAGCCTTCTTGTTCACATTTGTGCCGACAGGGCTCTGTTTCGCAGAGATGCATTTCGTATGTCATGTTTACTCCTATGCGTAGACAAACTTGATGTTGGTGATGCCCTTATCAGCAAAGTGCTGACGGGCGCTGTCTTCAGTGAAGGGATTCAGTACAATGTCTTTGTCTGAATCTTTGTTGTCGGAGTCAACGAAATCGTATATTTCGATGGTTCCATCGGGATGAGTGAGATCGCCGTCCATGAAGCCGGACCACGTCTCAAAGTAGCAGAGATACTTGTATTCGGGCATGATGATTCCTTTTCTCTTTTGTATGAACTATTAAGAAATATTTTTTTTAGTGGAGCCAGAGGAATCGAACCTCTCTGAAATGGTTTTGCACGGAGACACGGTGTCCATAATATACAATGTAATCTAAAGATTAGACCATTGCATTATGCTTTAAACCAGATACTTGTAACCATTAGCCCCAAGGGGTGTCCGTTTTTGGCGAGAACGGACAAACTCGTCTAACTGGGGGTCAGAAGGGGTCGGGATCCGAACCGTTGTCGCTAGAGCCAACCGTCGTATTCGACGTATTGGCACGAGCGGAGTTCGTCCACAGGTCGACTTCAACAGGATTGTTGTCGACGAGCATAGTAAAACGCCCACACGGAGCGTTTACGGGATCCCAAACATTCTGAGTTTCCTGCTTGCCATTAGACTGGACAACGATACGCTGCTGCGCACCAGACCAGTTCGACACCCACTGACGGCTCATTGCCGAAAGAAGATCAGCATGCTCACGAGCCTTCTGAGTCTTCTCCTGCGACCAACCAGTAGCAGTGTCCACCTTCACGCGGAGAAGCTTGCTCTCCTTACGAAGCTGAACAACACGCTCAAAGTTGGCGACAGTTGCGTCAATGAGGTTCAAGAAGCCCTGCTTGGTACGTGACTTCTCACGATCCACAGTGCCAACTTCGAAAGCAGTGACGGGAACACCATCGTTGTGCTGATACGCAGCTTCGATGCGACCAGGATTATTCATCGAACCGATGACATCCTTGGCGCCAGCAGCTACGAAAGCCTCACGAGCCTTCGTCCAACCGTCGATGCTAGCACCGAACTGCTGGAAGAAGTACGGCATACCATCCGTGAGGTTCAGACCAATCTTGCGAGCGGTTTCCAAGAACTGCTCACGAGTGATCTTGTTCATGGACTTCTCGTTGATTGCAGCAGTGAGAACATCGATGATATTCATCTTCTCACCGTCCAACGTCACAAACAAGTCCATACGCACAGGACGCATGATGCCGGTAACCAGGAAGTATTCCTTGCCAGTGTTCGGGCTGATCTGCTTGAGAAGGGTCAGGCGAGTCAGCTTGGCATCGTGAAGAACAGCCGAAGCCGGCACTTCAATGCCATTGATGCTGCCCTTGAAGGAAATCTCGCGTCCAACACGAAGCGTGTTTGTCTTGCCAGTTGACTCGAACATTTCCGGGGTGTCGGCCACGGCAGAGAACAAGTCAAAATCAATATTGAAATCAGTAAAGATACTCATAGTGTGTTTGTTTCCTTTTGCTAAGTTTACTTACAGTGTTTTTCTAAAGGGACTATTTGATTTTATTTATTTGTTGAAACCTGGAGAAGGGCCTGTGATAGACCCAACTCCAGGTTTCTGTATGTTCAGCTGTCCGACGAGACGCCGGCGTTGAACCCATTCTTGAACTGGTTCTTTGCGGAAG
>Ga0315906_10004251_pt1 | contig 18496 bp, 11 predicted proteins | sample LakEriMetagenome_4_FD_203526 | JGI IMG/M metagenome (GOLD analysis project Ga0315906, IMG submission 203526) | Freshwater fungal communities from buoy surface, Lake Erie, Ohio, United States - Buoy 2 MA122 | ecosystem: Environmental > Aquatic > Freshwater > Lake > Lake biofilm | place: USA... | reverse complement strand
TACCTAGATCGGCAAGATTCATGTCTACCCTTCCAAGCGCAGCCCAACCTCCTTCTTCATCCAGGGAAGAAAGCCTAAGCTCATTCACCCATACCTCCCCGCAAGCGGAAGGCGAATTACTGTTCTCTACCCCCAACAGAATTCCTCGCACCTCGCCAAGATTTGGATTTCCTAAAACCGAGTATACATGACCGTTAGTTTGTGTTTCACGGTATACCGTACTAATAGAACCTGAAACATTACGGCGCTGCTTCAAACGCATAAGTTTAGGAAGATCCAGATCAAGTGAATTGGCAGGATTCCAAAGACTATCATTATAGGTATCTGAGTCAGGAGCAAGAGAATTGGTAAGCGATGTGAGTTTCAATGGAATCCTGATTTCATAATAATTACTAACGAAGTCGGTACCTATCCTTATCACAGCTGTCAGATCATCATCCTTGATGGTATTGGCAGGATTAATAGCAGCTTCGGCATGGAGATACATTAGCAACTTCTTGAATTGCCTCAAATCTCTGTTAGGAAAAGTCTGGAACACTCCCTTCGCATCATTTTTTGCAAGATTGCAGAATCTAAGACTCATGGCTTGCTCATTCAGCAATAAATTCACTCCATTATTGCTTTGAGTTTGAACACGCTCGATTTCCTTGGGAGTGCGATATGGCAAGGGGACCCTTCTGTCATTTTCTTCAATATTGACGGCACCTACATCCAGCACAGTAGAAGAGGTAGGTGAATAGCTTCCGGTGGAATCTATTTTGTATTTGAAGCTTCTCCACATATTGCGTGTTAGCGTCAGCGTTCCGAAACGCAATACCACGCTGTCATCAAAATCGGTCAGGAACATACGCATGAACCTAATGGATTTGAAGTCGGGGATATTACCCACCTTCCGATCATAATTACTGATAGGAATCCTGAACTGATACCAGGTCTCCTGCCTTTGTACGCCATTGGCAGGTGTAATGGAAATCACTTTCTTGTCTACTATATAGTTCAGCCCCTTCTGCATTTCGGGTGCCGTGGTAGGCTTGATATCTACTATGTACTGGAAATATTCTTCCGTTTCATTGAGCGTATTGTCTCGATTGAGATCTTCAGCATCCGGGTAAAGCGTGGCTGCTGATGAAAATTCGCCACCAGAAATTGGCGAGTTGCCATCAGGTCCATTGAAATTTTTGTACCGCGTCAGAATACCATCGTTTCCGGAGAATGCACTGTTACGATAATGAGTATAATTATCAGAGGATGGATCACGCAGCGCTTTCTGATAAATTTGTGAATTGACCCCGAAATTAACTGCAAGTGCAGCAAGAAAATCACTGCGCTTCCTTTCTTCGGCAGTATCACTCATTCCATCGAAACCTACATCCTGATAGGCACGGTCAGCAGGTATGTTACTGAAAGCATTTGTCACCTGTATCGGATTCCTGGGCACATTCCCCCAAACCGTGGTGTCAATCGGTGAGGGAGCATTGGGAGTGGGAAGACCATTTTCATAGAAACGGCGTCCGTCTTTTAAAACATCCTCGGAAATATTACCAAGATTGAAGTATAATTTTCCTCCGTTGGAATTAGGATTACTGATGAAGGGGTCTTGAACCCAGAATTCTATGAATTCAATATTGGCAGTCTCAAAGTCTGTTTGGTCAAGACCACGCATGAGGCCACCGAAGTTTTTACGTGGATTGATCAACCTGCCGTCTGAACCAATTTTCAAAGGTGAGGATTCATAATTGTAAGGACCGGGGTCATTGGGATAGTATGACAGGTCAAAAGTTACCAACTGACTTTCGCCGAATCCGGTGGTACGCTGGGGGAAAATCTCTTTCTGATATACCTGTCGGGTTCTTGGATCACTCAATAATTCTATATTACCTCCAATCGGATTGTTCGGTCCTTTATACTGTTGTAGGGTTTGCTCGATCTGATACCAGGCGATCTTGGCCCTACTCTTTCCGTAATTTAAATCGCTGTTGGCTTTTGCCTCCGGGAACAATTCTTGGTCACTGCCTCTGTCAGTGGCACCGGCAGGCACTGAAGATAAGGTCCATGAGATCGGAGGAAAACGCAAATCGATACCTGCCCTGCTTCCTTCGAAGTCATCAATGTAAACAAGTCCGTTCTTCCCTTTTCCAATCTGAGGGGCATGGCCAGGATCAAGCATAGCCGCTTCCGCATAAACATTGATGGAAGAAGGCGCGGTGGTACTATAAAATGGTAATTTATCCAGCAGTCTGGAGAATCTGGGCATCTCCTTTCGATAGTTCAAATCCAAACCATACATGGTGTTACGGATGGGATCTTCATTATAATTTACCTTAGTGAAGAAAGGCCTCTCACCCAGCCTCACAATGGATCCTCCGATGGTAAGCTGTTCTTTGGTTTTATTTTTTGCGAGATAATCAAACCGAAGACCCATGTAATTGCGTTGCTGCAATCCGAATGAGGCATTGTTTTCAAAATTGACTTGAACCGGCAATCCTGCATTCAATATAGCCTGATTGGTCATCCGGATAGTACCCAAATCATAATTGATATCATAGTCAACTCCCTCTTGAAGCACACGCCCACCTGCAGAAACCGTCACGGAGCCGGGCGGTATGTTGAAACCGATGCTGATATCGGAAGTTCCGGAAGTTTTGGCAAGCCCCTTCAGCACAAAACGGTTGAGATTGGGAAATTGCTGGGCTACTACCTTGATGGAATCATATAAGGCATAGAAAAGTGTATCGCCAATGGTGGATGGAACAACATTATAAAGTTGTCCTGCAAGATCCCGACCGAATGGTTCCAGTACAGGAAACATAACTCTACTAAAAGATGAAATCACGGTAAATCCTTCCACGTAATCAAATACTCCATCCGGCTGTGGATCCAGCTGTGAATTCAGCCTGTCCAGATTGATCAGTGAAATCAAAGGAAAGCCAAGATTTTTATCGCCAAATGGAACATATCGCTTACTTCCCAAACCGGGCTCCTGATACAATACATCCAGCTTAAAATCGGCAGGAGTAAGCATACCGTAGCCGATACTGTAGACATTCTTCATCATCAGATCCCAAATCGGAATATTTGGCCTTTGAGACGTTGCTTTCAGCAATTTCAGGAAAAGTATTTTCTGATTGGCTGTTGTAGTGTCAGGCGGAATATCCTGTGAAAACTCACCGACTTGAAAAATCTTTCCGTTAAATGAATATTGAAATGCCACCCCCAGCACCTCATCCGTTTGCAACGGCTGACTTAATGATAACATTCCCAATTGCCTGTTGAATGTATATTGAGTTGAGTCAAGCTTGCGTGCAAAAGTTTTTTCGAAATCCTGTACGGGTTTGAGCCCTAGGTTAACAAGCTTGCTGAAAACAAGCGCAGGATTTCTCACTTCATTTAGTCCTATTACTTTTCCATAAAGATCATTGGTATTATTGGAGGGAGCCTCCTGGGAGGTAAGTGGGTTTATGTTTACTGAATCATATGGCTTGATCTCTCCGAGATCCGCAAGGCCAACAACATCTCTTGTATCCTGAGTAGCACCCGTCCTGTTGGTAACCCATACTTCCATCCTCAGTATCTGCACAGGACTGATGATGGCAGGCAGGTTGGACATGATGCCATTATAATTTTTTCGGAAATATTGCGATAGCAGAAAATGTCTGTTTTCCTCATACTCATCTGCTTTTACTTCAAAAGGTTGGGCGGAGGTTCCTCCCTGAAGGTTCACACTTTGCCGCTGTGATTTTTGATTGGCTAATACACCGGTTATGAAGAGTTTTCCAAATTGCAACTGGGTTTTCAAACCAAAGAGTTGCTGCGCTCCCGGAATCAGCGTTCCCCTTGAAGGAAAATTGATGTTTCCTGCTTCAAATCTTTTCAAGATCTCATCATCCTTACCGGTGTAATCGAGCTTTAGCTGATTGTCAAGATCAAAATTGGCCAGGGTATTATAGTTAATGGGGAATTTGAGCTTATCACCAATACTCGCATTAACATTCACTTGGGCATTCATGTTGAAATCAAGTCCACCGTTGTTTCTTGCCCTCTCCGGCAAGGTGGGATTGTTGATTTTCTGACCCTGGTAGCCGGTCATGATATCCACATTTCCTTGTGGGGTGATATCAATCTTTCCGTTACCAAACAGTCGATTAAAAAGTCCATCGTATAGTGATAGCTTTGGCCGTGAAAACTTGCCTCGGTTAAGTATGCTGGTTATATTGGCACGCTTCCTGAAATAATCCTGTTCAGCTTTTTGATTTCTCAGTTTCCAATATTCGTTGTATCCGTAAGAAACAGGAGAGCGATAATAACGACCGCCGATCTTTTCATAGATGACGTACCTGCGGGTGGCAGGATCATAAACAACTGAGTCTTTAAGACTGGCGGGCTTCAAATCAAAGGGATTCCTATAAGGCTGGGAGTAGCTGTCGCCCCTACGGTCAGCTATGGGGTAAGGCAAACTGTCATTTCCTTTGACCACTGAAGAATCCTGTACCGTGCCTTGAGTATGGCCGATTCCCGGTAAGGTCAACATAAGAAACAGCATTCCATATGTCCTTACAGAAATAAAAAAGCTCCTGTTAAGAGGCATCCGTTAAATTAGTTAGGTAGCTTTTTACTCAAATAGCTTGCAGTGCTTTTTTAATCAGGATTTCCAATTTGGTTACAGAGGGTTCCTGGTTTATGATTTTATTAATTGAATTCTCAGCTTGCGCCCTTGCGATTCCTAAAGCCATCAGAGCATTTAACGCATCTTGCTGCAAATTATTGCCCTGAATCTGTCTAACTTCCTTATTATGAGGCATTTTTGACAGCTTATCCCTCAACTCCAATACGATCCTTTCAGCTGTTTTTCTGCCGATGCCTTTTACCTTTTCAAGTAGAACCTTATCTCCATTGACAATTGCTCTGTGCAACTCTTCCGGCTTCATTGAGGACAACATCATCCTCGCTGTGGAGGCACCAACCCCTGACACACCTAATAAATTCATGAACAATTCCTTTTCCTCTTTCTCGAAAAAGCCGAATATGGTATGGGCATCTTCTTTTACCTGCAGGTAGGTATACAACCTCCCCTCTTCCAAATCCCTGATCGAGTCAAAGGTATTAAGGCTTATATTCACCTCATAACCAACGCCTTGAATATCCAAGTAAACCTGGGCAGGATTTTTAAAGGTGAATTTACCTTGCAAATAGGCATACATAATGTTCCCTGGCTTCAGTTACGAAAATACTCTTTTTTTCCAAAGTTTTCAGCGCAAAATCAGAGCTTTATGCCCATATCTTTGAAAAGTTAGAATCCAAGGTTATATTGTATCTCATTTAATGAACGTATGGAGAAGATTTATGCTGCGATAACGGCGCTAGGTGCTTACCTACCTGAATATCGATTGACAAACAAGGAGTTAGAAACCATGGTGGATACCACAGATGAGTGGATCAAGACCAGGACAGGAATCACAGAAAGGAGAATTCTGAAGGGAGAAGGATTAGGTACGAGCTTCATGGGAGCCGAAGCCGTCAAAAACTTGTTAAATAAGAGAAAAATCGATCCTTCGGAAATAGATTGCTTGATTTGCGCCACTGTGACCCCTGACATGACATTTCCTGCCACGGCCAATATTATTTCTGATATGGCAGGTCTGGTAAATGCTTTTGGATTTGATGTGGAAGCAGCATGTTCCGGCTTTCTGTATTCAGTCACAACCGCAGCCGCATTGATTGAAAGCGGCAGATATAAGAAGGTGATCGTGGTTGGCGCCGACAAGATGAGCAGTATTGTGGATTACACAGATCGTACCACCTGCATCATATTTGGTGACGGAGCCGGCGCGATTTTACTGGAAGCCACTTCCGAAAAGCTGGGTATCATGGACAGCATTCTGCGCTCAGATGGCAGTGGAAGAAAATATCTTCACATGAAGGCAGGAGGTTCTGTTAAACCTGCATCAGAAGAAACCGTACGGGCCAAAGAACATTACATATATCAGGAAGGACAAGCCGTTTTCAAATTTGCAGTAAAAGGAATGGCTGATACCAGTTATGAATTGTTACAACGCAACAATCTTACTGCGGATGATATCGCTTGGCTGGTCCCCCATCAGGCCAATCTGAGAATCATTGATGCCACAGCCAACAGAATGAGCCTGCCACCTGAAAAAGTGATGATCAATATCGAGAAGTATGGAAATACTACCGGAGGTACTATACCCCTCTGTCTCTGGGATTGGGAAAAAAAGCTGAAAAAAGGTGACAACATCGTACTGGCAGCCTTTGGAGGCGGATTCACCTGGGGGGCTACACTTGTTAAATGGGCTTACGACAGCTAAGACAACCATTAATATTATTTAATTTAGAGGTATGTTGAGACTTGCCTCTTTAATGCTGCTGATTCATATACTTTCATTTCGATGTGCCCAAAGCCAACCGGGGCAGTTTGTCATCCGGTTCAGAGATAAAGGATCGAATCTTTATAGTCTTCAATCTCCGCAGGCCTTTCTTTCAGACCGTTCAATCGAAAGAAGATCAAGACAAAATATTGCTATTGACAGCAGCGATCTTCCCGTAACAACTTCTTATGTTGATAGCATCAGACTTTCAGGAAACGTTGAAATACTGAATACTTCCAAGTGGTTGAATCAGGTAGCTATCAGAACATACGATAGCACTGCGCTGGTCAAAATCAAATCTTTCCCATTCGTATTGAACACAATCGCCATCGGCCAAAAAACGACCACAGGATTGGGAAAATTTTCTCTGGAGGGTCCTGCCCTTCCTGAACTTCCGCAAGGAATCATACAATCAGACAACTCATACGGTCGCGCCTTCAACCAGATAAATCTGCATCATGGGCAATTTCTGCATGACCTTGGATTCAACGGGGCATCCAATCACATTGCTGTGCTCGATGCAGGATTTTTCAACTACCACAAATTATCAGCCTTTGACAGCATACGATTAAATAACAGGATCGTTGATACCTGGGATTTTGTGAAGAATGAATCCGAAGTGAAAGAAGATTTTTATCATGGAACGATCTGCCTGAGTATGATGGCTGCGAATATACCCGGAACATTGGTGGGCACTGCCCCTGGCAGTAAATACTATTTGTTCAGGACGGAGGATGTGAGTACGGAATATCCAGTGGAAGAACATTATCTCGCTGCAGGAGCTGAAAGGGCTGACAGTATCGGTGCGGATATCATCACCGCTTCTATTGGATATACCCGCTTTTCTGATCCTGTCTATGATTATTCTTACAGCGATCTGGATGGCAATACCACGATGAGTGCACGGGCCGCGGATCTTGCCGCGTCAAAAGGAATTCTCTTTTTTGCTGCCACCGGAAACGAAGGCAACACCTCCTGGAAGTACATTACTACGCCGGCCGATGCAGACAGTGTAATCTCTGTAGGCGCGGTAGACAGCCTTGGAAATGTGGGAAATTTCAGCAGTTTTGGACCGAGTGCAGACGGACAAATTAAACCAAATCTTGCTTCATTGGGCTGGAATGCGGTAGTCCCCAACACCGGTAACGGGAATCTTCAATTTTCCACCGGAAGTTCACTGGCATGCCCAAACCTTGCAGGCCTCGCCTCCTGTCTGTGGCAGGCATTTCCAGAATTAGGGAATATGCAAATCAAGGATCTGCTGGAACGTTCAGCGGACAAAGCAGATTCGCCGGATGTAAGAACAGGATTTGGAATCCCTGACATGAAAAAAGCCTTCGTGCTTGGAATTAGGGCAGGATACCGAAAAGGTAATCTCACCCAGGAGAACTGCATGCTGTACATTCCTGTTAAGGTAAAATCAGACAGCAGTATGAACATTTATCTGGAAAGAAGATTTCCGGAGATGAACAAATTTGAAAGAATTACATCCTACCGACCGAAAGGCCTTTTTGAATCAAATGAGTTGACGTTTAGTGAGAATCTAACCTACAGACCAAGAGGTCCTGTTTTTTACAAACTGATAATGGAGATAGGAACAGATACCAGCTTCACCCTTGACAGCTTCCGCATCGATTTTGAACAGGATTGTGCGGTGGAGAAGGATTGGGCCAAACTATATCAACCCTTTCCGGACTTTAAACCCATCACCCTCAGGATAGGCACCTTGCATCAAGCCAAAATAAACCATTCGCTCCATGATATGGGAGGTCATTTGATAGAAAAACGGTCCTTCGTGCACCCGGAAGGCATCTCCGTTTATCCTATTTTAATAGATCGCCTTCCTGCCGGCACCTATTTGCTCACCGTATGGATAGATAATAGGAAACAGTGGGTGAAAAAACTGATCAGACCCTGATCATTTTCTGAAAACCGCCACATACATACTGTCAGAATGCTCCTCCATTCCGCAAAGCACAGTTTCATTGACCAATTGAAGTCCAAGAGTTTTTATGAAATCCCGGTTATCCTCATTTTCCTTTTTAAAAACGGAGCAGGTAATGTATACTAAAATACCTTTCGCTTGCAACGAAGGTAGAACATGGCTTAGTATCAGTCGCTGACGGGTTTGGTAACTATCGATGGCATCTTTAGCAAAAAAATGCCACTGCTCAGGAGTCCTGGACCAAGTGCCGCTTCCCGAGCAGGGAACATCGGCAATAATCAAATCATACGCTTCCGAAACAGGATTAGCTTTAGTAAGGTCGGCCACCATAGTCTCGACCAGAGGCACTCCTGCCATCTTCATTCTTTTGCGGTAATTATGCAATATTGAATCCCGTATATCCGTTGCCGTTATTTTAATCTTACCCGGCAACATATCATTCAATAATAGAGACTTCCCTCCGCTTCCGGCACAACTATCCCATACACGAATCTTATCTTTCTCTGAAAAAAAGTCTGCCATACTTGCACCATCAAAAACCCTTTGCGACTGAAGATCCTGAACCACAGCTTCGCGGTCAAGAGCCAGTATTTGCTGCAATTTAACCTGAGGCTCAAGTGAAAGGGCATTTTGACCGATATCATGAAAGGTAATTCCTGCTTCTGATAATTTCCGTTTCACAATTCCTTCCTTGCCGGGCCTCATTCGGATGAACAGGTAAGGCTGGTACAGCAAGGAGAGGGAAAATTTCATTTTATCCATTCCAGTAGAAAGCTCCTGAAGGAAAGGGAGATTGTTAAGCGGATCGATTCCAAGCTTGGATAATTTTTCCGTCAGACTGAGATGGATTGCTGCATTCAAATCTTCCGACAATTCGGGGTGTCCCTCGCTTTCAGTAAGAAAAATGGCGTAAAGTACTATCTCGCTGAAAGTAAGGCCCGGGAATAGATTGCTTACTCTGAAATATATATAACAATACTTGCTTACCAGCCGCCTGTCCTTTGAACCAAACTTTGGATGCTTTGAAAAGTATTGCTTCAAATAGGAGGCAAACGGTATGCTTCCGTCGAATCCGGAAACAATTATTTCCGCGCTTTTGATATGGGATTGAAAAACACTCATGCCTCGGCGGAACGCCGGGAATTATCAATCTAAATTTCGAGCAAGCTGGCCACCGGATCCTTGCCCATGAGCAATAAGGATGGATTTTCCAGCATTTGTTTAACAGCTACCAGGAAACCTACCGATTCTCTACCATCTATGATACGATGATCATAACTCAGGGCAACATACATGACCGGCCTGATCACCACCTGACCATTGATGGCCATTGGCCGTTCAACGATATTGTGCATTCCCAGGATCGCCGATTGAGGGATATTGATGATAGGGGTACTCAGCATGGAACCGAAGATCCCTCCATTGGTAATAGTGAAAGTTCCTCCCGTCATTTCTTCAATGGTAAGTTTGTTTTCCTTGGCCTTTGTGGCAAGTTCCAATACCTTTTGCTCTATTTCTGCCATACTCAGACTTTCGGCATTTCTGATCACAGGCACTACTAAGCCCTTGGGGGCACTAACTGCAATGGAGATATCGCAATAATCATGATAAAGGATCTGGTCCCCATCAATATATGCATTCACAGCAGGAAACTTCTGCAGTGCGTAGCAGCATGCTTTGGTGAAAAAACTCATGAATCCAAGATTCACTCCATGTTTTTCCTTGAATGCATCCTTACTCTTCTTTCTGATTTCCATGATAGCGCTCATGTCTACCTCATTGAAAGTGGTGAGCATAGCGGTTGAATTCTTCGCCTCCACCAGTCGGCGACTGACGGTTTTACGCAGATTGCTCATTTTTTCAGCCCTATCATTCCTGTTGAATAATTCGATACCCGGCTTGCGACCCGGTCTGTTCATGGCTTCCAGTACATCCTGCTTCTTGATCTTACCATTTCCGGTAGGAATAATAGTTGAGGTATCCAGCTTATTCTCAGAAATGATGGCGGCCGCAACGGGTGTAGCCTTGATATCCTTGGTCGCCGGCTTTGAAGGAACTTGTGCAGTTGCTACTGCTTCTTTTTTTTCAGGTTTTGTCTCTTCTTTCTTTTCGACAACGGGCGCGGGAGCATCCGTGTCAATAGAGGCCACCAATGAGCCAATGGCAAGTGTGTCTCCTTCTTTTGCCAACTGCTTGATGACACCTGCTTGCTCGGCATTTATTTCAAAAGTCGCTTTTTCACTTTCCAGCTCTGCAATTACCTCATCACGGTCTACCCACTCACCGTCAGCCTTGATCCATTTAGCAAGGGTTACCTCGCTGATACTTTCTCCTACCGTGGGAACCTTGATTTCTACTGCCATGAGCTATGTATTTATGGTTGCAAAATTGCATAAAATAAACCATCGAAAAAAGCCATAAAATAAAAAGTCCCGCCTTAAGGGCGGGACCTGATATCAATTGACTTCATACTAAGTTCCTAGAAAATCTCTCAATAGCCTTGACCTTGCATTGGTCCTTAGCTTGGTGATAGCCTTGTCCTTGATTTGACGTACCCGCTCACGGGTAAGACTGAACCTATCACCAATATCTTCCAGGCTCATCGGATGATCAATCCCTATTCCAAAGAAAAAAGTGATCACCTCCTTTTGCCTGTCTGTAAGTGTGCTTAGGGAACGCTCAATTTCTGTTTTCAAGGAAGCTACTACTTCCAGCTCATTGTCAGTACGCGTGGCGTTTTCATTCACCAGTACATCAATCAGCGTACTCTCCTCTCCGTCCGATAAGGGCTGGTCCATGCTAACATGTCTGGCAGCCACACCCAGCGTGGCAGCGATTTCTTCCGTATCAATATCCAAAAGCGTGGAAAGCTCCTCCGGGGTGGGCTCGCGCTCATATTCCTGCTCCAGCTGAGAATAAGCTTTGGCTATTCTGTTGGTCAGACCTACCTTATTCAAAGGCAGTCTTACAATCCGGGACTGCTCTGCAAGCGCCTGCATGATACTTTGACGAATCCACCAAACCGCGTAAGAGATAAACTTGAATCCACGGGTTTCGTCAAAACGCTGGGCGGCTTTAATCAGACCCAGATTACCTTCATTGATCAGATCTGGAAGGGTCAAGCCCTGATTTTGATATTGCTTGGCAACGGAAACAACAAACCTGAGGTTTGCTTTGGTGAGTTTTTCAAGTGCCTTTTGGTCTCCTTTCTTGATCAGAACTGCCAGTTTAACCTCCTCTTCAGGAGAAATCAGTTCCACTTTGCCGATTTCCTGGAGATATTTCTCCAGACTTTGGCTCTCACGATTTGTAATGGATTTCGTGATTTTGAGTTGGCGCATGCTCATTAGCGTTTTTTTAAAGGGTTTAAGACGTTAAGCTTCAGGTTTCCCTGATAAAAGAATTGTTAAAATTCTAAAACGAAAATTAGGCCTTTTATTATATGCGATGAGTGGTTTTTTTATTAACAGGTGTGAAAAACCATTGTTTTTCAGCCAGATACCTTAAAGTATTTCTAAATATGAGGATAATTATTTTGTCAGGTAAATTAATTGTTTATACTTGCAGCCCAAGACCATTTATTGTTTAAACATAGAAAATGACGAAAAAAGTTCCCTACACCTTAGAATATCCTGTCAGGTGCTCACCCTCAATACTATTTGATTTTCTGAGTACTCCGGCCGGTTTGCAGGAATGGTTTGCCGATAAGGTGGACGAGAGAGATGGTGTTTTCAGTTTTTCATGGAATGGCACGGAGGAACAAGCCGAATTGATTGACAAGGAAGAAGACAAATTCATCAGATACCATTGGTTGCATGCAGCAAAGGATGAATTTTTTGAATTCAGAATTGAGAAATCAGAGGTCACCAACCAAACCATATTTCTGGTGAAAGATTTTGCTGAAAAGAAGGAAATCAAGGACCAAAGCCAACTTTGGGAGCATCAAATCAAAGAACTGTTTCACAGGATAGGAAACTGATTCCTTCCAACTTTTGAGCTTAACCGCAAATACCGGGAAGTTTAACTGTTTGAGCCTGTAATAGCCTGAAATTTTCAGCATATTCTGCCAAATACTGCCACTACAACCTGAATGAAAGGCTTAATTTCGTGTTAGGCAGCCCCCTAGGGTCCCAAATTTTCAAGAGTCGCCTCATTATGTTCAACAAACTGGACAAGCTCATCCTCAAGGCCTTTGTTGGCCCTTTCTTTGCCACCTTTTTCATCGCCTTTTTTGTTTTGATGATGCAGACCTTGTGGAAGTATATAGACGACCTCGTGGGAAAGGGTCTGGATATGATCACGATCCTGGAGTTTGTATGGTATGCAAGCTCAGGATTGCTTACCCTGGCCTTACCCATTGCCATATTGATTTCTTCCATCATGACATTCGGGAATCTCGGAGAGAGCTTTCAGCTGGTGGCAATTAAATCCTCAGGCATTTCTCTGCTTAGGTTCATGCGTCCTTTGATGCTTACTTCTCTGCTGCTTTGCGGCGTCACCTTCATCTTCGGAAATTATGTGATTCCTTTTGCCAATCTAAAATTTGTCACCCTATATAATGACATCTTCTACAAAAAACCGGCCTTTGACCTGAAAGAAGGCGTTTTTTTTACCCATATTCCCAACTATGCTATCAAGGTAGGTCGAAAGGATCCCGATGGCAAAACCATTCATCAGGTTCTCATTTATGAGCAGTCGAACGGCCCACAGGATGTTTGTATCACCGCCGAGAGCGGCGTAATGAGAGTCAGTAATGACAAACGTTTTCTTGAATTTAACCTTCGGAACGGTTACAGATATCAGGAAAAGGGCAATGCGCTTGATACCGGAACCGAATTCATTAGACTTAAATTCAGCGAATTCACCAAACTATTTGACCTGAGTGCTCTTCAAAAAGGAAAAACTCCGGACAGCATCTATCGCAATAGCGAAAAAATGCTCAGCGCAAGACAGCTTACCAGGAGAATAGATTCACTAAATCATTGGAAGGATTCATTCGCGACCCAATCTTACAGAAATCTGACCGGCAACTATGTCAGATACCTGTATCTTCCTGACAATATTCGAAAGTCAGTCAGCAAGTCTGATAAAGCCCGTGCTATTCCGGATTCTCTGAAGTATACTATTGATGAAAAATACATTGCCAGACTTAATGAAATAAAGAGCAGTGTTCAGTACAATGAGTATGAAAGAAAAGGCAAAGAGGATGCCGTGATGTATAGCAGAATAGAATGGCACAGGAAGTATTCCCTTTCATTAGCCTGTCTTATTTTATTTTTCATTGGGGCTCCGCTTGGTTCCATCATCCGGAAAGGAGGATTTGGTATGCCGCTGGTAGCAGCCATTGTTTTATTTCTTATTTTCCATCTCCTGAATGTGTTCGGAGAGAAATTCGTAAAAGAGAAACTGACAGATGTAGCCTGGGGAATGTGGCTTTCAATAATAGTACTGGCACCGGTAGGTATGTTTTTTACTTACCAGGCTATGCACGACTCACAGCTGTTCTCAAAAGAATTTTATTTCAGGCTCTGGAAGAAAATCAGATTAATAAAAACGTAATCAAATAACTATGAAGAAAAATACGCTATTCGGATTTTCTGTCCGACTATCAACAGCCCTCATCATGACTTTACTTTCCATTCAAGTAACACTTGGTCAGTTGCAACCGGGTTTCGATCAAAGTCCGCTCCCCTATGCCTACGATGCGCTGGAAGATGTAATTGATGCGCGCACCATGGAGATCCATTACAGCAAACATGCAGCCGCCTACTGTAAGAATCTGAAAGAAGCTGCAGCGGCTGAATCTGTAAGCACAACGACCTCGCTAGAGGATTTATTGAAAGGCATTTCCAAATTCACACAAAAAATGAGGAACAATGCCGGGGGCCATTATAATCATGAGATTTTCTGGAAAATGATGCAATCGCCCAAAGAGAACAATCTGCCTGAAGGGAAATTGGCTCTGGCCATTGAATCAAGATTCGGTTCTTTTGAAAAATGCAGGGCTGCTTTCACTGAGGCAGCCAAGAACAGATTTGGAAGCGGTTGGGCCTGGTTATATGTGGATGGAAACAAGACACTCCAAATTGGCAGCACCCCCAACCAGGACAATCCATTGATGGACCTCAGCGATATAAAGGGATTCCCTGTTCTTGGGCTGGATGTTTGGGAGCACGCCTATTATCTGAAGTATCAGAACAGAAGAGTTGATTACGCAGAAAACTGGTGGAAGACCGTAAACTGGGAATATGTTTCCCAACGATATGAGGCAGCCGTTAAATAGATTACACACAATGAACTAATTTCGAATAACAATAAACATCGATTATGGAAGCTTGGAAAGAATATCAGCAAAACAATAAGGACCGTTTCCTGGAGGAGCTATTGGAACTCCTCAGAATTCCTAGTGTAAGTGCAAAAACAGAGCATAAAGCGGATATGGTGCGTTGTGCCGAGATGGTAAAGCAGCGCCTGCTGGAAGCCGGAGCCGACAAGGTGGAAATTTATCCTGTGGAAAATGGCCATCCGATTGTTTACGGAGAGAAAATGGTGGACTCAATAAAGCCTACCATACTGGTTTATGGACATTATGATGTACAGCCACCCGAGCCACTTGATCTTTGGAAGAGTGGACCCTTTGATCCGGTCATCATTGACGGAAAAATTTTCGCAAGGGGAAGTTGTGATGATAAGGGTCAGGTCTACATGCATATCAAGGCTCTGGAGACTATGGTTAAAACCGGCACTGTTGGTTGTAATATCAAGTTTTGCATTGAAGGCGAGGAAGAGATCGGATCTCCGAATCTCGGAAAATTCGTAACCAGCCATAGAGAATTATTGAAGGCCGATTGCGTACTGATAAGCGACAGCGCCATGATCAGCCTGGAAAATCCCAGTATCGATATAGGTGTCAGAGGGCTCAGTTATATTGAGGTTGAAGTAACCGGTCCTAACCGTGATTTACATAGCGGCGTTTATGGTGGTGCGGTAGCAAACCCCGCCACTATTCTTGCCAAGATGATTGCCTCCTTGCATGATGAAAACAATCATATCACTATTCCGGGATTTTATGATGATGTGCTGGTAGCCACTGAAAAAGAAAGAGAAATGATGGCAAGGGCACCATTTGATGAGCAAGAGTATAGAGACGATCTGGGAGTTAAGGCGCTATGGGGAGAAAAAGGATTCAGCACCAATGAGAGAACCGGAATTCGGCCAACGATCGAAGTGAATGGCATCTGGGGAGGATACACAGGTGAGGGAGCGAAAACAGTGCTGCCTTCTAAGGCTTACGCAAAGATTTCAGCCCGTCTGGTACCCAATCAGCATTCGGATAAAATTACCAAGTTGCTGATAGACCATCTACATGCCATTGCACCTGATTGCGTTACCGTTAAAGCAGCATTGCATCACGGAGGAGAGCCTTATGTAACTCCGATCGACAGCAAAGCGTACAAGGCCGCTGAAAAAGCCATGGAAACCACTTTTGGCAAAACTCCCATACCTGTGCGCGGCGGGGGCAGCATTCCCATCTGTGCTTTGTTTGAGAAAGAGCTGGGGATCAAAATTGTATTCATGGGATTTGGGTTAGATAGTGACAATCTGCACAGTCCTAATGAGAAATTTAATGTAGATAATTTTTACAAGGGGATAGAGACCATACCTTATTTCCATAAATACTTTGCGGAGATGTAGGCGAATAATATTTTTCTACGCAATGAAGCTGCCTTTTACATGGGCAGCTTTATTTTTTATGGCAATGATACCATATGAGAGCAATAATGCATTTTAGATCTTCTACCAAGGGGAGCAAGATTTATCAGGATAGAAAAAGCCAAGTTTAACTTCTATGACTTTGAATCAAAAAATCCCAAACCCCAAATAGACAAAAAAACAATTAATCCCTGACAACACGCACAGAAAAACCGTACCTCTTATTGTTGCTGAACCTGGCCACGTAACTACTGCTATAGTACAGGTACCGGGCCCAGGCGCCTGCCGTGCCATACTCGCTAGCACTCCAGCAGCTTCCGAAGCCTGTAACATCGTTGAATGTACCATCGTAGAAACGGAAGCCACCGGGGAGACCGGCAAAACCACTACTATTCGTTCCATTGCCATTATTATACCACCCACTTGTACTTTTCATAGCAGTACCGGCAACATTAGTGCTAATTTGGTTAGTATCAGCGTTTACATCAATACACTTTGTTAATATATTCCACTCTGCATCGGTAGGTACATGCCAGCCCTGAGGGGCCAATCCTCTGGGGTCATTCACTGCATACCAATTGTACAATCTTCCATAAGTAGACGCATAAGTAGCACTATCATTATTATACCAAGACCAAGCTCCAGTTGTCAGATTTGCCCATTGAATTGAGTTAGTAACCTGAGGTATGATATCGCCATTAAGATAGCGGCTGACATTCAGATTTTTGGATGTCCAGGTTTGCCCGCAACTGGTAATAATGCTAGGGCAAACATTACCATCAATATCGGTAAAATTGGGTCCAGTTGTATAAGAATAAGTTTGAGTGGTAGTAGTAAACATTTGCTCATTTCCATACGCAGTACCTGCACTATTGGTTGCGTAAGCTCTTACATAATATATGGAATTAGCTGTGAGTCCATTGATACTGCTGGTAAAACTACCAGTTCCTGCACCATCAGTAGTTTTTGTTGAAAGAGCTACTGTAGGTCCTGAAGTTGTACTCCAACATACACCTCTAGCAGTGACAGGACTACCAGCATCATTAGTAATATTCCCACCACTAGTGGCTGAAATAGCTGTAGTATCAGAAATAGGTAGCGTTGCTAATATTGGAATAAGATTGGTGGTTACTGTCGCCTCGTTACTATACTGCAGAGAATTTCCAACAGAATTATAGGCAACTATCTTATAAGTATAAGTTGTGTTAGGTGTAAGATTAAGATCACTGTAAGTTGCAATATTTGACCCTGTACTAGCCACTTGAGAAAAATTTCCTCCAACAAGCTTCCTTTCCACTTTGTACCCAGTTTCATTGGTAGAGTTATCTGTCCATTGAAGATCTACTTGTGTTGTGGATATAACAGTAGCAACTAAATTAGTGGGTGCGGCAGGCACCGCCGTAACATTAGTTCCACCGTTATCGTTAGGATCACTACTACAGGAGGCAAAAAACTGAATGATAACTGCAAAAAGCAACAACTTTCTCATATTGGTACAAATAATTAATAAATATAGTAGGAAAAACTAACTGTGAGAAATAAAATGAGATCGACGATAAAAATCAGAGTTTCAGATCGCTCTCGCTCTCATTTTCGCTCTAACTTTTTGTACCGGAGTCCCGACAAATATCTAACGAGGTGATAGAAGGGTTGTTTATAATGCAAGCAATTGATGATTAGAGTATTGTATTTTGAATGACAGTTTTTTTTGTCTACAATTAACAATGAATAACTGACAGTGCAGCTTTTGACGAGCCCAACTTTTAATAGTGGACAAAATTTTGCATCCCATAAACACTTGGGAAGATTGCTGCTCTAATTTAATGCTCCGGAAACTTCGGTCGGAACAAGTCAGAAAACCGTACGAACCTAAAGTCCGTACCATTAGTGCATTTCCGTCCTGATTTTTGTCCTATTCATCGGTAATTTTAGATTTATCGAAATAAAGTGCACAATTTTAACACATGAAAGGAAAAAGTCCGGTAGTAATTCTATTTCACATATTTGGTTGGTTGTGTTTTTTCTTCCTGCCTGTGTTATTCATACAGCCGGATACTGGCTTTTCCAAATTTATAGCAGCCCGTTTTTCTCAAACCCCGCTGATCAATTTTCTCTTCCTGATTCTGTTTTTTTATTTGAATGCTTATTATTTTCTGCCTCAATTTTATTTCAATAAAAAGAAAATATATTATGTAGTATTTATTTTCCTGATGACTTTTCTTTTTTATTTACTACTTACTAAATGGAATGTAAGAAATTCTGTATTATCCAAAGGAAATTCTGATCCGTTGGTAAAAGTTTCCAATAATAAACTCAGACAGGTAAGACCCTTTCTGTTATTCATTATTTCCTGGGTTGTCAGTACCATTATACATTATTCGACAAGACTGCGAAGAGCGGAAAATAAAGTAATAGAATATGAAAAAGAGAAGGTAAAAGCAGAGCTTGCTTTTTT
>Ga0315906_10004250_pt1 | contig 18498 bp, 15 predicted proteins | sample LakEriMetagenome_4_FD_203526 | JGI IMG/M metagenome (GOLD analysis project Ga0315906, IMG submission 203526) | Freshwater fungal communities from buoy surface, Lake Erie, Ohio, United States - Buoy 2 MA122 | ecosystem: Environmental > Aquatic > Freshwater > Lake > Lake biofilm | place: USA... | reverse complement strand
CGCGCGACGGCGATCGCCCCCCCCTCCCCAACGGTGCCTGGCACGTGCCAACCGGTGCCTGGCACCGCCTGGCACGTGCCGTGCACCGGGTGTCCCCGGCCCGCGCGGCCACCGCAGCCGCGCCAAACCCCCAGAAATCTCGCCGTTTCCCATCCACCGCACCGGCCCGGCCGCACCGAACCGCGGGTGCCTGGCACGTGCCGTGCGGTGCCTGGCACTGCACGGCACGTGCCAGGCACCGGCGTCGGTTTGACGCAAGGCGAGGCAGGGCGGAGCACCCCCGACCAAACGAAAGCGGGACAGCTCGCGCCGTCCCGTCTCACCACCGGTGGAATCGTCGCCTATCGCGCGCGATGCGCGAGGTCGCGCACGAGCTGCATCGCCTGCATCCCGCGCTGCTCCTCGTCGCGGTAGATCCCGCGCCGCGCGAAGGTCGTCATTTTCGCGTCATGCGAACGGACGCCGCGCATCCGCATGCACATGTGCTCGCCCTCGACCATCACCACCGCGCCCGCCACGTCGAGATGCTCGACGAGCGCGTCCGCGATCTGATCGGTGAGCCGCTCCTGCAGCTGCGGCCGCCGCGCAAAGACCTCGACCGTGCGCGCGAGCTTCGAGAGCCCCACCACCCGGCCGTGCCGCGGCAGATACGCCACATGCGCCTGCCCGTGGAACGGCAGCAGGTGATGCTCGCACAGCGAGAAGAAGTTGATGTTCGTGACCGTGATCAGCTCGCCCGAGGCCTGCTCGAACGTCCGCGCAAGGTGCGTCCCGGCGTCCTCGGAAAGTCCCCGGAAGAGCTCGGCGTACGCCTTCGCGACCCGCTTCGGCGTGTCGAGAAGTCCGTCACGATCAGGATCCTCGCCGACAGCGATCAGCATCTCCCGCACCGCGCGCGCGAGGCGCGCCTGGTCGACTCGGCCAGTCCCTCGATGCGCGACGCTCTGGGCCGACGACTCGTGGTCGAGGCAATCGCATGCGTGGTCGGCGCAGGAATGGCCGTTGGTTCCGAGAAGCGCGCTGTGCGAGGCAATCATGGGGTCTCCTGCCGCCCGCAGCGCAGGCAGCATGGACGAATCGCCCCCCGGCGGCGCTCGGATTCACCGCGCGCCTCTCGCGGACGCAAGAAAGTGCATCTCCCGCGGCCTCGCTCACTTCGGGAAGGTGCCGTCGGCCGCTTCCTCGAGCTTGCGGTTGTACTCGGCGATGTCCTCGTCGACGAGCCGCTGGGCGCTCTCGCGGGCCTTTCCGAGGGCCGACCGCGCCGGAGGCTGCGCCGGATCCTTCTCCTTCGACGGCTCGGTGTACCCGCCGCCACGCGGCATGTCCGAATCGTCCTCGGCGCACCCGACCACAACCGCCGCGCAGATCGCGACCCCGCCGAGCGGCAGAAGGAACGGACGAAGTCGCGGGCGTCGATCGCTCATGAAACGGCTCCTTCCGGCCGGAAGCCGCGCGCCGCGCGCCGCGTCCAAGGCCGTCGCGCCGCGATGGTAGCATCCGGCCCCCGGAGACCAATCCATGAAGAGTTCCTTCGCCGCTTCGCTCTGCGCCCTCGCACTGACCTCGACGCTCGCCGCGCAGGTCGACTACACCTCGGTCCCGCCCGATCCGGCCGAGGTCGAGCAGCAGCTCGCCACCGCCAAGATCTCGATCGAGAAGGCCGTCGCAGCCGCCGAGGCCGCCGCCGGCGGCACCGCGGTCGACGCCCGCGCCGTCCTCGCCGAGCCGCTCCGCTACGAAGTCACCGTCGCCTCCGGCGGCATCACCAAGAAGGTGATCGTCGACGCCGCGACCGGCAAGGCCAGCGCGCCGACCCTCACGATGGCGTCGGCGATCAAGGCGGCGCTCGCCGTTCACGACGGCTTCGTCCGCTCGACGAACTTCAACTTCTCCGCCGAACCCCCCACCGCCACCGTCACCATCTTCAAGGCCGGCAAGATGCACGAGATCGTGCTCGACGCCTCCACGGGAACCGTCATGTCCGACACCGAACGCTTCCGCTTCCCCGGCGCCTCGATCGGCGGCGAACTCCAGAAGACCGAGTCCGGCCTCCAGTACTTCGACCTGAAGGAAGGCAACGGCGCCATGCCGCAGGGCCGCACCACCACGGTGACGGTGCACTACACCGGCTGGCTCACCGACGGCACCAAGTTCGACTCGAGCGTCGACCGCGGGCAGCCGGCGCAGTTCCAGCTCGGCGGCGTGATCCCCGGTTGGACGGAAGGCGTCGGCAGCATGAAGGTCGGCGGCAAGCGCAAGCTCGTCATCCCCTTCGCGCTCGCGTACGGCGAGCGCGGCCGCGGTCCGATTCCGCCGAAGGCGACCCTGATCTTCGACGTCGAGCTCCTCGAGGTCTCCGAGCCGACCGCCCCCGCGCCCGGCGGCCAGTAAGCCCCGGGATCGCATCGAACATTCGCACGAGGCGCAGGCGTTTCCCGCCTGCGCCTCGTTCGTTGCAACGCGAACGCATCCGCCGCGAACGATCCACCGATGCCTGCACCCGGCACGCGACCGACCCGCCCGCGCACGCGCGCGCTCACCCGCATCGCGCGCATGGCGATCGTCGGCTACGCGGCGTGGTGCCTCGTCCTCGTCCTCTCCGAGCCGCGGCTCGTCTACCTCCCCCATCTCGCCGGCGCCCCGCTGCCCGACGCGCGCATCGACCTCGATCCGCGCATCGAGAGGCGCTCGATCGCGCAGGAAGGCGGCGACGCGCGCACCGAGGCGTGGCTCCTGCGCGCACCGGCCCCCGCACGCGGACTCGCCTGCTTCCTCCACGGGAACGGCGAACTGATCGACGGCACCCTGCACGAAGCGGCCATGTGGAACGCGCGCGGCTTCGACGCGCTCCTCGTCGAATACCGCGGCTACGGCCGAAGCGGCGGCTCGCCGTCGCAGGAAGCGATCGTCGGCGATGTCCTCGCCGCGATCGACGGCGCGCTCACCGGCCGCGACGACGCGACGCTCGTCCTCCACGGACGGTCGCTCGGCACCGGCGTCGCCGCGCAGGTGGCTGCGCGGATCCCGGAGCGCGTCGCGGCGCTCGTCCTCGAGTCGCCCTTCACGAGCATCGCGAGCTTCGCGGCCGGTTTCGCGGTGCCGCCCTTCCTCGTCCGCAATCCGTACCGCACCGACGAGGTGCTGCCCACGCTCGACTGTCCGGTGCTCGTCCTCGCCGCGCGCGACGACGAGGTCGTGCCCTTCGCGCACGGCGAAGCGCTCGTGCGGATCGCCCGCGACGGCCGGCATGTCGCCCTCGACGGCACCCACAACTCGGGAATCTCGCTCGATCCGGCGTACTGGCGCGCCATCGACGCGCTGATCGACGGTCTCCCCGCGCCGCTCAGCGGGCGGTAGCGGGCGCTGCGCCCGAGGCGTAGCGCGCCTCGATCGCGATCACCTTCGCGAGGCGCTTCTCATGTCGCGCCTCGTGCGTGTACGACGCGCCGAGATACGCGCGCACCATCTCGCTCGCGACCGCGGCGCCGACGGTGCGGCCACCGAGCACGAGCACGTTCATCGCGTCGTGCTCGACGCCCTGGTGCGCCGAGTAGGTGTCGCTGCAGTTGCCCGCGCGAACGCCGGGAATCTTGTTCGCCGCCACGCTCGCGCCGATCCCCGAGCCGCAGAAGAGGATCCCGCGGTCGATCTCGCCGCTGACCACCGCGAGCCCGATCTTCTCGGCGAAGTCGGGATAGTCGACCGGGTCGGGCGAATGGGTGCCGAGGTCGAGCACCTCGTGCCCGAGCGCCTCGACTTCCTTCTTCATCGCCTCCTTGAGGGCGAATCCGGCGTGATCCGACGCGACCGCGATCCTCACCGCGCACCTCCGGCCGCCGCGCGGACGCGCGCGAGGCTCCTGCGCGCGGCCTCCGCCACGCGCTCGGGCGTGAAGCCGAAGTGGACGACGAGATCCTTCGCAGGCGCGCTCGCGCCGAAACCGGTCATGCCCACGGTCTCGCCGTCGAGACCGGCGTAACGGTGCCAGCCGCTCGTGCTCGCGGCCTCGACCGTCACGCGCGCGCGCACCGTCATCGGCAGCACCGAACCGCGGTACTTCTCGTCCTGCGCGTCGAAGAGCTCCGCGCACGGCATGCTGACCACGCGCGCGCGGATCGATTCCTTGGCGAGGATCTCCTGCGCCGCGAGGCAGAGGTGCACCTCGCTGCCGCTGCCGACGAGGATCACCTCCGGCGCGCCGCCCTCGGCCTCGGACAGCGTGTAGCCGCCGAAGGCGACGCCGGCCGCGGGCGCGAAGCGCGAGCGGTCGAGCGTCGGCAGGTTCTGCCGCGTGAGCGCGACCACCGACGGATGGTGCGTGAGCTGCATCACGATGCGCCAGCACTCGACGACCTCGTTCGCGTCGCAGGGCCGGAAGACATGCATGCCCGGCACGGCGCGCAGGCCGGCGAGCTGCTCGATCGGCTGGTGCGTCGGTCCGTCCTCGCCGACGAAGATCGAATCGTGCGTGAACACATGCGCGACCGGCAGTTCCATGATCGAGCTCAGGCGGATCGCGCCGCGCGCGTAGTCGCTGAAGATCAGGAAGCCCGAGCCGTACGGGCGCAGGCCCGACAGCGCGAGTCCGTTGCAGACCGCGGCCATCGCGTGCTCGCGGATGCCGAAGTGCAGGTTGCGCCCGCCGGGCGCATTGCGCTGGAAGCTGCCGGCGCCGTCGAAGGTGAGCAGCGTCTTCGTGCTCGGCGCGAGGTCGGCGCTGCCGCCGATCATCCACGGCACGTTCTTCGCGATCTGGTTCAGCACCTGACCGGAAGTGTTGCGCGTCGCGTTCCCCTTCGCATCCGCGGGGAAGACCTTGAGGTCCTTGTCCCAGCCCTCGGGAAGGCCGCGCGCGAGCATCGTCCGGATCTCGGAGGCAAGCCACGGATACGCCTTCTCATAGGCCTCGAAGCGCGCGGTCCACTCGGCGCTCTCCGCCGCGCCGCGCGCGCCGAGCTTCTCGGCGAAGCGCTCGCGCACGCCGTCCGGCACGAGGAACTTCGCGTCCTCGGGCCAGCCGTAGCCGCGCTTCGTCGCACGGATCTCCTCCTCGCCGAGCGGCTCGCCGTGCGCGCTCGCGGTGTCCTGCTTCTTCGGCGCGCCGTAGCCGATGTGGCTGTCGACGATGACCATCGTCGGCCGGTCGGTCGTGTTGCGCGCGGTCTCGTACGCCCGCACGAGCTGGCGCAGGTCGTTGGCGTCGCCGACGCGCAGCACGCTCCAGCCGTATCCGGCGAAGCGCGCGGCCACGTCGTCCGAGTAGGAGAGGTCGGTCTTCCCCTCGATCGTGATGCGGTTGTTGTCGTAGATCCAACAGAGGTTCGCGAGCCCGAGGTGCCCCGCGAGCGACGCGGCCTCGGCCGAGATTCCCTCCATCAGGCAGCCGTCGCCGCAGATCGACCACACGCGGTAGTCGAACAGCGGATAGCCCGGACGGTTGTAGCGCGTGCCGAGCCAGCGCGACGCGATCGCCATGCCCACGCTCGTCGCGAGTCCCTGCCCGAGCGGTCCGGTGGTCGTCTCGACGCCGGTCGTCAGGTGCGACTCGGGATGGCCCGGGCAGCGCGAACCGAGCTGGCGGAAGCGCTTGATCTCCTCGAGCGGCACCGAGAGCTCGCCGGTCGCCGCTCCATGATGGTCAAGCCGCGGCACGCCGGCGAGATGCAGCAGCGAGTAGAGCAGCATCGACGAGTGCCCGTTCGACAGGACGAAGCGGTCGCGGTTCGCCCAGTTCGGCCGCGCGGGGTCGTAGCGCATCACGTCCTGCCAGAGCGCGTACGCGACGGGCGCGAGCGCCATCGGCGTTCCGGGATGCCCCGAATCCGCGGCCTGCACGGCATCCATCGACAGCGTGCGGATCGTGTTGATCGCGAGGTTGTCGACCTCGGGCGTACCGACAGGGGTTCCGGCCTTCTGCAGCGAATGGACGGCGTTCTCGGAAGCGGTGGTCACGGGGGTCTCCTCAGTCGCGGCCGATGTGGCGCAGGGCGAATGCGTGCGGCTCCGCGGCCCTGCGGAGCGCGGCGCGATGGTACGGCCGACGCGAAAAACGCGCCCGGCTCCGAAGCCAACTCCCCCGGACACGCTTCCTTTCCGCGCGGCGCCCTACTTCGAGCCCGTCCACGCGGCAAGCAGCGCGGCGAGGTCGCCGCCACCGACCCGTCCATCGCCGTCGATGTCGGCCGCGCGCACCAGCCGGTCCGCGCGATCGACCTCGCCCCACGACTCGAAGAGGATCGACGCATCCGTGCCGTCGACCTCACCGTCGCCGTCGAGATCGGCCGCAAGCGGGGCGAACACCGTAGTCCGCGCGTTCGCCGCGACGCCCTCAAGCCGCGTCGTCTGCCCGCTCGGCCACTCGATCACGAGTTCGTCGACCGTCGTCGCCGCCCCGAGCCCGAAGTGGACGACCGGTTCCGAACTGCCCTGGTAGCCGCTTCCGGAATGCACGAACCGCCGCTGCCACGCGCTCCCGGTCCGCGCCGACACGACGGCGCCGAACCCATGCGCCGCGCATCGCGACGCCGCGCCGGCCACGAGATCGAGCGCGAGCCACGACCGCTTCGCAGGCGCGTCGTTGCGATAGAGCCGCACCGGCCCCGCGTTCACCTGCACGAGGATGTCGAGATCGCCGTCCCGGTCGTAGTCGAGGCTCACCACCGACCGCGCGTCCGCCGCCAGCGTCAGGCCGCTCTCCGGGCCGAGCCTTTGGAACGACCCGCCGAGGTTGCGGAAGACGTACTCGGGCTCGTTCGCCCATTCGCTCGCGTTCCGCCCGTTGACCTCGACGATGTCTTCCCAGCCGTCGTGGTCGAGATCGGCCGCGATCGCGCCCCAGCCCCAGCCGCCGTCGTTGCAGCCGCGCTCGTTCGAGCTCTCGCGGAACACGCCGTTGCCCGTCGAAAGGTAGAAGGCGTTTCCCGTCCAGTCGCCGGGGTTGGGCACGTTCATGTGCACGCTGGTCACGTACCAGTCCGGCAGTCCGTCGCGGTCGAAGTCGGCGACGCACGACCCCATGCCGTTGTCGTCGATCCCGACGCCCGACACGACCGTCGCATCGACGAACGTCCCGTTGCGCTGGTTCCGGTAGAGCCGGCTCGTCTCGAAGTCGGCCGCGAGCAGCAGCTCGGGGAATCCGTCGCCCGTCATGTCGACGATGGTCGGCTGAAAGCCCCAAGTGGGCAGGATCTGGATCGCGGAACCGGTCACGTTCGCGAACACGCCGCCGTCGTTGCGGAAGAGCCGGTTCGCCTGGTCGTTCACCGTCCACGCGGCGACCGCGAGGTCGAGGTCCCCGTCGAGATCGATGTCGCCCCACGCCGCGCCGTTCCCGGCGCTCACCGTCGACGAAAGCGTCGCGACGCCGAGCGCCGTCGCCACGTCGGTGAAGGTGCCGCCCTCGTTGCGATACAGCCGGTTGCGCCCGACCTGCCCGAGATTCGTGGTCGCGGTGCCGTAGCTCGTCACGTACATGTCGACGTCGCCGTCTCGATCGAAGTCGGCGCAGGCGACGCCGTTCCCGGCATGCGCGAAGGCGACGTTCCACTCCGCCGCGCGATTGGTGAACGTTCCGTTCCGGTTGTTGATGTACAGCCGGTCGGTGCCGGTGCCGCCGCGGGTCAGGAAGATGTCGGGCCAGCCGTCGCCGTCGAAGTCACCGACGCCGATCCCGCCCATCGTCCACTCGTTGAGCCCGGGCACCGACAGCGCGTTCGGGCTGTGCGTGAAGGTCTCGAGCCCGCTCCCCTGCGTCACGTCGACAAGCGCGACATCGACGGCCGAGGCCCGCGACGCCGCAAGCACCGCGCCGAAAAACGCACAAAGCGTGGGATACGCCTGCCACCGGACCATGCTCCGAGCGTACCGCGCGATCGGCGAAGTCGAAGCGGATGCGCCCTTTTAGGCCTTCAAATCCCGGTTTTCCCTGCGCCCGTGCTCCGGACCGTCCTCGACGGCGGGCGGCTCCCCCATGCTCCCGCCACCCACGCCCGGCCGGCGGTCGACAGGAAGATCCTCGAAGAGGGCGCGCCGCGCCGGAGTGTCGAGATCCTCGAACTGGTCGTCGCGCGCGGCCCAGACGAAGGCCGCGAGCGCGGCGCCCGCGATCACGAGCGCGACCGGAAGCGCGACGTAGACGAGTTCCATCAGCGGGTCTCCTCGAGTGGCGAGAGTTCGAACGATGGGATCCGCATCGCGAGGACGAGCACCGTCAGCCCGCTGATCGGCATGATGATCGCGGCGACGAGCGGATTCACGAGCCCGAAGAAGGCGAGCGCGCCGCCGAACGCGTTGTAGGCGATCGAGATCCCGAGATTCACGCGGATCGCGCGCATCGTCGAGCGTGCGCCGGTCACGAACCGCTCGAGCGGCCGTAGCCCGCGCGCGGCGAGGCAGACGTCCGCCACATGATGCGAGGCCTGCGAACCGTTGCGCACGGCCACGCCGACATCCGCGGCCGCGAGCGCGGCGAGATCGTTGACGCCGTCGCCGACCATCACCACCGGCCGCGCGAGATCCGCGCGCCGGACGAACGCGAGCTTGTCCTCCGGCGAAAGACCTCCGTGCGCATCCGCGGGCTCGATGCCGACCGCGGCCGCGACGCTCGAGGCGACGAGCTGGTCGTCCCCCGACGCGAGCACGACGCGCCATCCGCCGCGACGCAGCCGCGCGATCGTCTCGCGCGCGTCGGCACGCACCGGGTCGCCGATCCCGAGCACCGCCTGCGCGCGCCCGTTCACGGCGACGAAGACCGGCGCGAGCCCGCGCGCCGCGAACTCGACGCCGCGGGCGCGCAGCTCGTCGGGCACGACCGTCGCGCGCTCCTCGAGGAAGCGCACGCTTCCGATCCGGACGAGCAGCTTGCCGATGCGGCCCTCGATGCCGCGCCCGGGAATCTCGCGAACGTCCGACGCCTCGCAGGAACCACCGGTTCCGAAGCGATCGACGATCGCGCGAGCGAGCGGATGCACGCTGCGCGCCTCGATCGCCGCGGCCGCCGCCAGCGCCTCGTCGCTTCCCTCCGACGCGATCACGGCGGTCCGGCCCTCGGTCACGGTGCCGGTCTTGTCGAGAACAAGCGTGCCCGGCCGCGCCGCGCGCTCGAGGATGTCGCCACCCTTCACGAGAACGCCGCGCCGCGCACCCTTGCCGATCCCGGCGACGACCGCGAGCGGCGTCGCGAGCCCCAGCGCGCACGGACAGGTCACGACGAGGAGCGCCACCGCCCGCGCAAGCGTCTCCTCGCCGTCGAGCCGCGGCCACCAGAAGGCGACCGTGCCCGCGGCGAGCGCGATCACCGCGACCAGGAACCACCCGGCGATGCGGTTCGCGAGCTCGACCACCGGCGCGCGCCGCTCGCTCGCGTCGCGCACGAGTTCAAGCAGCCGCGCCGCGCGCGTCTCGCCGCCGGCGACCTGTACCTCGATCCGCGCGGGCGCACCGATCGTGCGCGCCCCCGCATAGACCGGGCCGCCCTCATCGATCCGCACCGGCGCCGATTCGCCCGTCAGGTGCGCGAGGTCGAAGTGTCCGCTTCCGCCGACGAGCCGGCCGTCCGCGGGCGACGGCTCGCCGGCAGGCACCTCGACGAGGTCACCAGGCCGCAGCGCCTCCGCGAGCACCTCGACGGTGCGCTCCCCCGCCTCGCCGCGCTCGACGCGCCGCGCGACGGTGGGCACGATCGAAAGCAGCAGCTCGACCTGCTCGCGCGCACGCCGCTGCCGCCGATACTGCACGAACCTGCCGACGAGCAGCAGGAAGACGAGCATCGACGCACTCTCGCAGTAGATCGATCCGCGACCGACCGCGGTGGCGACGATCCCGGCGAGCACGGCCATGAAGAGGCCGAACGCCACGGGAACATCCATGTGCGGCGTGCGCGCGCGAATCGCGGCGACGGCATTCGCGAAGAACGTCCGCCCGGGTCCGACGAGCGCGACGACCGCGAGCGCCACCGACGCCCACTGGAAGTAGAGCCGGTACGACAAGCTCATTTCGGAAAGCAGCCCGCCGTAGAGCGCGAACGCGATCGCCATCGCGTTGGTCGCGATCGCACCCGACACGCCGATGCGCACGAACCATGCGCGGTCGATCGCCCGCTCGCGCGCGATTCCCTCCGGGTCTGCGAACGGCAGCAGCTGGTATCCGAGCCGGTCGAACGACCGCGCGATCCGCGACAGCGCGACGGCCTCCGGGTTCCACGCGACGCGCGCCGTGCCGCGCACCGAGTCGATCCGCACCGAGGTCACGCCGCGCACGACGCGCGGCATCGCCTCGAGCAGCCACACGCACGCGCCGCAGCGGATTCCCTCGACGCGCAGCTCGGCCGCGACCGACCCGTCCTCGCGCGCGCGCACGTTCCGCCCGGTGAAGGCCGGATCGTCGAAGTGCTCGAAGCCGCGCCCGGTCACGACCGCAGGCGTCGCCTCGGCCGGCGTCGCCTCCGCGCGCTCGGCCTCGCGCAGCGCGTAGTAGTCGGCGAGCCCGCACTCGTGCAGCGCGCCATGCACCGCCCGGCACCCAGGGCAGCAGAACTGGAGCGGCGCCTCGACCGCGAGCTCCGCAGTCGGAACGGGAAGCCCGCAATGGGCGCAGCAGATCGCAGTCCGTGCCTCGGGCATCACTCGCTCCTCCGGCAGCAGGGTGGAACTTCGTCGACGGCGTTCGCGGCATCCGCCTCGAGTCCAGCATCGCCGTCGTGCAGCGACGCGAGCCGTGCGGTCCGCTCGCGCGCCGCATCGGCGACAACCGGCGCGAGTTCCGCGCGGAAGAAGGCGGCGTGCAGCCCGATCGCGAGCATGCCCACGCCGAGCGCGACCGGCGCGAACCGGCCGAGCCGAGCGAACACAGCACGCGCGCCGTTCGCAGCGACGACGACGGCGGGAACGGTGCCCGCCCAGAACGCCGCCATCACGGCCGCCCCCGCGAGGACGCCCGCGCTTGCCGCCGCGATCGCGACGAACGCATAGAGCCATCCGCACGGGAGCAGCGGAGTCGCGAGCCCGAGCGGCACGCCTCGCCACGCGGGCGGAAGCCGAAGCGTGCGCGCGTGCACGCGCTGCGCGAGCGCAACGAGCGGCCGCGGCACCTGCGCGTGCGGGATGCGCGCACCGAAGGCGCGCAGCAGCGCGACCAGTCCGAAGCCTGCGATCGACAGCCCGGCGACCATCGCCGCGACCCGCTGGACGCCGACGAGGACGCCAGCATCATCGACCGCGGATCCGGCGAATCCAGCGAGCGCGCCGACGAGCGCGTAGCTCGCAAGTCGCCCGCCGTGGTAGCCGATCTGCTGCGGGATCCGAAGCCCGCTGCCCGGGCCGGCGGCCGCGAGCGCGATGCCGCCGCACATCCCGGCGCAATGCGCGCTGCCGAGAAGGCTCGCGGCGAGCACGGTTCCGGCGAGCGAGAGCACGGCCGCGTCAGCCACGAGAACCGCCCTTCGCCGCAGCGGCCGCGCCCGTCAGGAAGCGCCGGAAGGAATCGGTGTAGACCTCGCCGTCGCGGTCGACGCGCACGCGGAACTCCCACTGCCCGCCGATCGGCGAGGTGAACTCGCCGCGGTAGACGCCGGGCTCGATCTCGACGAGCGTCGCGTTCGCGCGCGATTCGGCGGCCCGGTTCGGAATGCACTCGACGACGACCGAGGCGTGCTCGATCCGCGCGGCGTGCTTGTCCTCGATCCTCACGACCAGCGTGCGCCGCACGCCTGCCGAGTCGATCTCGGGCGTCACGACCCAGCGCAGTCGGTCGTTCGCGGCCCGCTGCATCCGCTCGGCATCCCACGACGCCGCCTTCGCGTCGTACGCGGGCTCCATCCCGAGCGGGTGCCCGACCACGGCCGACATCACCGTCGCCGTCGCGATCGCGACCGTCGCGCCGAGAAGCGCGACCGGCGCGAACGCCCATCGGTTTGCGACCAGTCGTCCGAATGCGCTCATCGTCCACCTCCCTCGACCGGCGCGAGGACAAGCGGGCCGAGCACATGGGTCTCGACCTCGCCCGCAAAGGCACCGTCCCGTTCGCCGAGTTCACGCACCACGAGCGTTACGTCGCGGCGTCCGCGGGCAAAGTCCGCCTTCGCGCTGCGTACGACCACGTCGATCTCGCCGCTTCCATCGCCCGCGACCTCGATCCGCTCCTCACGCACGAGCGCGACGCCGTCGCCGCCCGCCACCGCGTAGACCCGAGCTCCTCGCGTGCGATTGTCGATCCTCAGCCGCACGATGCTCTCGACGCGCTCATCGGCGCCGCCCTCGTCGCGAATCGCATAGGGAATGCCCTGCGTCGGCAGCACGGCGACGAAGGCGTCGGTCCGGCGCATGAGCAGCACCGCGATGCCCGCGACGAGCACCGCGAGGAGCAGCGGATAGACCACGATCCGCATCCGGCGTCCGGCGCGCGGCGCGCGCTCGAGCGCGCGATGCGACGAGTAGCGGATCAGCCCGGTCGGGCGGCCGAGCTTCGTCATCACCGCGTCGCAGGCGTCGATGCACTGCGTGCAGTGGATGCACTCGAGCTGCAGGCCGTCGCGGATGTCGATGCCCGCCGGACAAGTCTGCACACAGAGCGTGCAGTCGATGCAGTCGCCGCGCGCAGGCTGCGGCTCCTCGTGCGCGTGTCCCTTCCCGTCGCATCCACCGCCGCTGCCGCAACCGCCCTTCCCGTCGCACCCGCAACCCCCGCCGCAATCGGCCGACTGCCGGCGCGCGGAGGCCCGCCCGCGCGGCTCGCCCCGCAGACGGTCGTATCCGACGACGAGCGAGTCGCGGTCGAGAAGCGCCGACTGGAAGCGCCCGTACGGACAGACGAGCGAGCAGAGCTGCTCGCGGAAGAAGGCAAAGTCGAAGAGCATCAGCAGCGTCGTCGCCGCAAACACCGCGAACGCGACCGGATGCTGGAACGGCGTGCTCGTGAAGATCCACGACGTCAGCCGGTCCGCACCGACGAACCAGGCCAGGAAGGTGTTCGCGAGGTGCGCCGACACGACGATGAACGCCGCGTACATCGCGACCCGCCGCCACGGCGCGACCTCGGCCTTCGGATTCGCGTAGCCCTTGCCGAGGAAGAGCCGCTCGAGCGGCCGGTACACGAACTCGAGGTAGACCGTCTGCGGGCAGGCCCAGCCGCACCAGACGCGGCCGAAGATGGCGGTGAGCAGGAAGATCCCGACGAACACCGCGAGGAAGCCGAGTCCGAAGAGCAGCGACTCGGTCGGCCGGAAGACCGCGCCGAAGAAGACGAACTTGCGCTCGACGATGTCGAGCAGCACCGTCGGAAGCCCGTCGTAGGTCGTCCACGGCACCGCCGCGAACACAAGGATCAGCATCCACGCGACGGCGAGCCGACGACGCCACCATCGCCCGGGCGACGGCTTCGGCCGCAACCACCTCCGGCGGCCGTCCTCCTCGAGGGTGGCGAGCACGCGCCCCTCGGGACGGAGGAACGGACCGTCGTCGGTCGCGCGCGTCGCCTCAAGCTGGGGAAGCTGGATGGTGCGTGCCATCGGCGTTCGTCCGTCAGTTGCCTGCGCCGTGCGGTTCCGCCGACGCGCCGGCACCGGCCTGCACGGCCTTCTCGGGAACCGGCCAGGCCGCGACCTCGCTGCCCTGCGGCTCCTTCGCCGAGGCAGGCGTTCCTCCTCGAAGGCTCACGACGTAGGCGGAGAGCAGCACGAGTTGCGGCTCGCTGAATCGCTTGCCCCAGTCGGGCATGCCCTTCCCAGGCACGCCGTCGCGCACCACGCGGAAGATGTCCGTCGGGCTTCGCACGTTGAGGTAGTAGTCGTCGGTGAGGTTCGGCCCGGTCTTGCCGCCGCCGTCGGGCGAGTGGCAGGTGCCGCAGTTCGCCTTGAACATCGTGCGTCCGCCGAGCAGCTTCTCCGCGTCGGTCGAGAGCGCGAGGATCGTCTCGTCGTCGCCCTTCAGGTCGCCGAGCTTCGCGGCCTGCATCTCGTAGAAGGCGCCGACCTCCGACTCGTAGTCCTCGGCAAGCGTGCTGCCGATGCCGCCGAAGTGGTAGAAGACGAAGTACGGGACCGACGCGATGATGCTCAGCCAGAAGATCGCCGACCACCAGAACGGCATCGGGTTGTCGTACTCGCGAATGCCATCGCACTCATGGTCGAGGACCTTCGGTTCGGGGCGGTTCGGTTCAGACATGGTCGTTGCCTCGGGTGTTCGGGGCCTCGCCGGGGGCGGAATCGTCGAGCGGAATCCGCGCCGCGGACTGCCAGCGCGCGGCCTTCGAGAAGACGAGCCGCACGACGAGCGCGATGAAGAGGGTCAGGAAGAAGAGAAGCGAGATCTCCGGCCAGCTGAGGCCGGCGATGGCTGCGAGCGTCATTGCCCACCGCCTTCCGCTGCGCCCTGCTCCGCCGCGCCGACGGTCGCGATCCCGCTCGGCGCCTCGGGCGCGCTCTCGACGGGCTTGTCGAGATCGGTGCCGAGCCGCATGAGGTAGGCGACGAGCGCGACGACCCTGCGGTTCTCGAGCCCGGTCGGTCCGGCCTCCTCGACCACCTGCCGGGCGATGCGCGCGGCCTGCTCCCGGGCGAGCGTCTCGGCGCTTCGCACGGTTTCGTCGGAGTAGGGCACGCCGAGCGCCTGCATCGCCGCGACCGAATCATGCGCCTGCGCGAAGTCGAGCTCCTTCTCGAGGAGATGCGCGTACGCGGGCATGATCGAGCCAGGGCTCGTGTCGTTCGGCTCGTTGAAGTGCCGCACGTGCCAGAGCGGCGACGGCAGGCGGCGCCCCGCGCGCGCGAGGTCCGGGCCGATGCGCCGCGACCCCCACTGGAACGGGTGGTCGTAGACGAACTCGCCCGGCTTCGAGTACTCGCCGTAGCGCTCGGTCTCGGCGCGCAGCGGGCGGATCATCTGCGAGTGGCAGTTCACGCAGCCTTCGGAGATGTAGATGTCGCGCCCCACGAGCTCGAGCGGCGTGTACGGCTCGACGCTCGCAATGCGGGCGATGTCCGACTTCCGGGCGAAGAGCGGCACGATCTCGCCGAGGCTCGCGACCACCACGCCGAGAGCGACGAGGATCGAGAAGACGATCGGCAGGCCCTCGTACCTCCGGTGCCAGCGGAGCTGCGCGAACACGTCGAGCTTGCGCGCGATCGGCAGCACGTAGCCCGGCGGCAGGTCGGAGCCCGGGATCGGACGCTCGACGAAGTCGCGCGAGAGCGGCGCCGCCTCGTAGACGGGAACCTCGTAGGTCTTCGGCCGGTTCATCCAGGTCAGGACGAGGTTCGCGCCCATCAGCACCGCGCCGAGGAGATAGAGCGAGCCGCCGACGACCCGGATCCAGTAGTACGGGACGAGCACCGTCACCGTCTCGAGGAAGTTCGGGAACTGCAGCAGCCCGTCCTGGTCGAACGCGCGCCACATCAGCCCCTGCGTCAGGCCGGCCCAGTAGATCGCGCCGACGTAGAGCAGGATGCCGATCGTCGCGATCCAGAAGTGCAGCCCCACCCACGACGGCTTCGCGATCGAGGTCTGGAAGAGCCGCGGCGCGAGCCAGTAGAACATGCCGAAGCACATGAAGCCGACCCAGCCGAGCGCACCCGCGTGCACGTGCGCGATGGTCCAGTCGGTGTAGTGGCTGAGCGCGTTCACGCTCTTCACCGAGAGCAGCGGTCCCTCGAAGGTCGACATCCCGTAGAAGGTGATGCCGACGACGAAGAACTTGAGCACCGGATCGGTGGCGACGCGGTTCCACGCGCCGCGCAGCGTGAGCAGCCCGTTGAGCATGCCGCCCCACGACGGCATCCAGAGCATGACGCTGAAGAGCATGCCGAGGGTCGACGCCCACTCGGGCAGCGCGGTGTAGTGCAGATGATGCGGACCGGCCCAGATGTAGAGGAACACCAGGCTCCAGAAGTGCACGATCGACAGCCGGTACGAGAAGACCGGCTTTCCCGCCGCCTTGGGCAGGAAGTAGTACATGAGGCCGAGGAACGGGGTGGTCAGGAAGAACGCGACCGCGTTGTGCCCGTACCACCACTGCATGAAGGCGTCCTGCGACCCCGCGTAGACCGAGTAGCTGCGCAGCCAGCCCGCCGGCATGACGATGTTGTTGAAGATGTAGAGGACCGCGATCGCGATCACCGTCGCGATGTAGAACCAGATCGCCACGTAGAGATGCCGCTCGCGCCGGCGCAGCAGCGTCCCGATGTAGTTCACGGCGAAGACCACCCACACCGAGACGACCGCGACGTCGATCGGCCACTCGAGCTCCGCATACTCCTTGCCCTGCGAGAAGCCGAGCGGAAGCGTGATCGCGGCCGCGACGATGATCGCCTGCCAGCCCCAGAAGTGGATCCTCGAGAGCAGGTCGCTGAACATGCGCGTCTTCAGCAGCCGCTGCGACGAGTAGTAGACGGCCGCGAAGATCGCGTTGCCGGCGAAGGCGAAGATGACCGCGTTCGTGTGCAACGGCCGCAGACGGCCGAAGCTCGTCCACTCGAAGCCGAGGTTGAAGCGCGGATCCGCGAGCTGCAGCGCGACGAGCACGCCGACGAGCATCCCGACGACACCCCACAGCATCGACGCGCCCATGAAGAGCCGCACGATGCCGTCGTCGTAGGAGAAGCGGTCGAGCAGCGCTGGTCCGCGGTTCGCGGCGCCGCTCGGAGACGCCGGGACCGTTCCGGCGCCCGAGGCCGCCGAAGCACTTGGATTGTTCGCCATCGACACGCTTGCTCCTCTGCATGGCTGCCGGCGATGCGCGGCGGCCGCTTGCGACTCGAATCCGGCCGACAGACCCGATCGCTCGGGCTGCCGGGCCGGCTGCGGGTTGCGGAGGCCGCCCCCGGAAGGTCGGCCTCGCAAACACCACAATACGGATACAGATATCTTTATTTCGGCAGAAGGCAAGCCCGCAGCCCCGCCGAAGGGGTGGGGCATTCACCTGAATCGCAATCGAGGCGACTCGAACGGATCGGTCGGTCACGCCGATGCAGCGTCGATGCGGTGTCGCGGCGCTCCTGATCGACGCCGGCGTGCTGAGCAGTCGAGAGGCTCCCGAAGTTCGCCGAAGCGATCCAGGCCAAGATCGTTGCCGCGATGCCGTCTCCTCGCAGCGCTCGACGCAAGCCACGGCATGCATGTCGAGACGACCTTGCACGCCGCGTTGCGTGGTCCAGGCGAGCCGCGGAACACCCCGATCAGGCTTGAACGCGTGCACAGACGCACGACGCGAATCGATGTCGTCGGCGAGCGGACCACCCACCTCGGCCTCGCGGCCCGTCCATGTGCAGGGCAGCCGAACTGGAGCAGGTTGGGAAGGAAGCTGCGAAGGAGGTTGGGAGAGCGGCGCGAAGAACGATCAGGACGACCCGGCTGCAGGTCTCGACTGACCGATGTGACAAACCCACCTTCGAACCCGTGGAGAGTCACAGAAGAAAGCAACAACGAAGTAAGACACGGAAAAAGACAACCAGCCCGACGCAGAGCGCCGGGCTGGTTGTTGTATATCAAGCAGCAGTTGGAAGCCTTCACCGGCTGTTTCCAGTCCGGCTATCCCCGTGAGGGGACGAGGTTGTCTTGACGGTTGCACGGTCCGGATCTCTCCAGAACCGTGTCTAAGTACATTCCCTTAGAAAGGAGGTGATCCAGCCGCAGGTTCCCCTACGGCTACCTTGTTACGACTTAGTCCCAGTCACCAGCCTTGCCGTGGACACGCATGAATTTGCGCGGCTTCGGGCACTGCCAGCTCCCATGACTTGACGGGCGGTGTGTACAAGGCTCAGGAACATATTCACCGCGGCGTAGCTGATCCGCGATTACTAGCGATTCCGACTTCAAGCAGGCGGGTTGCAGCCTGCTATCTGAACTGGGGTGAACTTTAAGCGATTTGCTCCACCTCGCGGTCTTGCATCGTTCTGTATTCACCATTGTAGCACGTGTGCAGCCCCAGGCATAAGGGCCATGAGGACTTGACGTCATCCCCACCTTCCTCCGGTTTGACACCGGCAGTCTCGCTAGAGTCCTCAGCATTACCTGTTAGCAACTAACGATAGGGGTTTCGCTCGTTGAGGGACTTAACCCGACACTTCACAGCACGAGCTGACGACAGCCATGCAGCACCTGTCCTAGTTCCGGTCTTGCGACTGTCATCCTACTTTCATAGGACTAATACTAAGATGTCAAGCCTGGGATAAGGTTCTTCGCGTTGCTTCGAATTAAGCCACATGCTCCACCGCTTGTGTGAGCCCCCGTCAATTCCTTTGAGTTTTAGCCTTGCGACCGTACTCCCCAGGCGGCGCACTTAACACTTTTGCTTCGGCCAGGAGGGCGTCAAACCCCCCCGACCCAGTGCGCATTGTTTACGGCGTGGACTACCGGGGTATCTAATCCCGTTTGCTCCCCACGCTTTCGTCCCTCAGCGTCAGGACGAGCCCAGCGACCTGTCTTCACCTTTGGCATTCCGATAGATATCTACGCATTTCACCGCTCCACCTATCGTTCTGATCGCCTCTACTCGCCTCAAGAACTG
>Ga0315906_10004248_pt1 | contig 18506 bp, 11 predicted proteins | sample LakEriMetagenome_4_FD_203526 | JGI IMG/M metagenome (GOLD analysis project Ga0315906, IMG submission 203526) | Freshwater fungal communities from buoy surface, Lake Erie, Ohio, United States - Buoy 2 MA122 | ecosystem: Environmental > Aquatic > Freshwater > Lake > Lake biofilm | place: USA... | reverse complement strand
TCGACCCACGCCGCTATGGTCCGTACACCAGCAAACGCTTCGTCGTCACCAAGAACGAAGAGACCTATCGCAACGTCTTCACGGTGCACTACCCCGACGAAGAGCGCGCCGATGCGCGGCCGCTCAAGACGAGCCCAATCTATGAGCGCCTGAAGAGCATGGGCGCCGTGTTCGGCCAACGCTACGGCTGGGAGCGCGCGAACTGGTTTGCGCCGAAGGGCGTCGAGCCGCGCGACGAGTGGAGTTTCCGCCGCACCAATTATTTCGAACACGTGGGCAACGAGTGCCGCCGACTGCGCAGCGCCGTGGGCGTCATCGACCTGACGCCGTTCACCAAGCACATCGTGCGCGGACCGGGCGCCGAGGCCTGGCTCGATCGTCTCGTCGCCAATAAGGTTCCGACGAAAATCGGGCGCATGGCGCTGTGCCACGCGCTGACGCGGCGTGGCGGGATTCGCAGCGAGTTCACCATCACCAAACTCGCCGCCGATGAGTTCTACGTTGTCAGTGCGGGCGCCGCCGAACGCTACGACAGCGACTATCTGCAAAAGCACCTTCCCGCCGACGGCTCGGTGCAGATGAGCAACGTGACGATGCAGCGTGGCTGTTTCGTGGTCGCAGGCCCTCGCTCACGCGAGGTACTCGCAAAGCTCGTCGATGCGCCGCTCGACAACGCCGCCTTCCCCTGGCTCACAGGGCAAGTCGTCGAAGTCGGCATGGCGACCGACGTGTATCTGCTGCGGGTCAACTTCGTCGGCTCCCTCGGCTGGGAACTTCACTTCCCGATCGAATATGCGCACCACCTATTCGAAGCGCTGTTCGCAGCGGGTGCGGAGTACGGCATCGGCATGGCGGGTATGCGTGCCATGGAGTCGCTGCGCATGGAGAAGTCCTACCGCATGTGGAGCAGCGATCTGACCCGCGACTACACGCCCTACGAAGCGGGACTCGATCGCTTCGTGCGTCTCAATAAGGGCGACTTCATCGGCAAGGCTGCGCTCGAGGCGCAGCTGGCGGCCGGCGTGCCTCACCGCTTCGTCACTCTTGAAGTGCACGGCGTCACCGACGCGGACCCGCTCGGCAACGAACCGCTGTTCGATGCGCAGGGAACGATGGTCGGTCGCGCCACCGCGGGCTGTTACGGTCACGTGCTCGGCAAGAGCCTCGCGATCGGTTACGTGAAGCCCGAGCATGCGGCGATCGGCACCGTGCTCGAGATCGAGATTTTGGGCGAGCGCAAGCAGGCCACCGTGGTGGTTGAGTCGCCGTACGATCCCGCCAACAACGACCTGCGCGCCTGAGCACGGATCCAGCATGACGCGTCAGCGCTTCTCGGGGCTCTCCTTGCTGTGGAACAGCCTCGGTGGTCACCGCAATTGGCGCGCGCAGTGGCGGCGTGCTGCGCCGCAGGCCGAATACGATGCGGTCATTATCGGTGGCGGCGGTCATGGCCTCGGCACTGCGTACTACCTCGCCGCCGAGCACGGCTACACGCGCGTGGCGGTGCTCGAGAAAGGCTGGATCGGCGGCGGCAACACCGGTCGCAACACGACGATCATCCGCTCGAACTATCTGTTCGACGAGAGTGCTCGCCTCTACGACCATTCGGTCAAGATGTGGGGCGACCTGTCGCAGGTACTGAACTACAACGTGATGTTCTCGCCGCGCGGCGTGATGATGCTCGCGCACACCGTGCATGACGTGCAGGTCGCCAAGCGACACGTCCACGCCAACCGTTGCAACGGTGTTGATAACGAGTGGCTCTCGCCCGAGGAGGCGAAGGCCTTCTGTCCGCCGCTCAACATCGAGCCCGGGCTGCGGTACCCGGTGCTCGGCGCGGCGCTGCAGCGCCGAGGCGGCACCGCGCGCCACGATGCGGTGGCCTGGGGGTATGCACGCGCGGCCGATGCGCTCGGCGTCGACATCGTCGAGAACTGCGAAGTCACCGGTATTCGCCGTGACGCGAGCGGCGCCGTCGAAGCGCTCGAAACTTCGCGCGGACTTATCCGCACGCGCAAAGTCGGCGTCGTCGCCGCGGGCAATACGAGCGTGGTGCTCGGCATGGCGGGCGTGCGCGTGCCGCTCGAGAGCTTCCCGCTGCAGGCGCTGGTCTCCGAGCCCATCAAGCCCGTGTTCCCCTGCGTGGTGATGTCGAACGGCATTCATGCCTACATCAGCCAGTCCGACAAGGGCGAGCTCGTCATCGGCGCGGGCACGGACGTCTACACTTCATACACGCAGCGCGGCGCGCTGCACGTGAACATGCACACGCTCGAGGCGATCTGCGAACTCTTCCCGATGTTTCGTCGCATGCGCATGCTGCGCAACTGGGGCGGCATCGTCGATGTCACGCCGGATCGCTCGCCGATCATCGGCAAGACGCCTGTGCCGGGCCTCTACGTCAACTGCGGCTGGGGCACCGGTGGGTTCAAGGCCACGCCCGGCTCCGCGCACGTGTTCGCCTGGACACTGGCCCACGATGAGCCGCATCCCATCAATGCGCCCTTCACGCTGGAACGTTTCCGCGAAGGTCACCTCATCGACGAAGCCGCTGCCGCTGCCGTCGCTCACTGACCCCTGCCATGCTGCTCATTCATTGCCCTCACTGCGGAACGCGCCCGGAACTGGAATTCAGTTACGGCGGCGAGGCACACATCGCTCGGCCCGCCGACCCATCTCAAGTCAGTGATGACGACTGGGCGAGTTACCTCTACCTGCGCAGCAATACGAAGGGCGTACACGCAGAACGCTGGCGACACGTTCGTGGCTGCGGGCGCTTTTTCAACGCGCTGCGTGATACGACAACCGACCGGATACTCGTCACCTACAAGGCGGGCGAGAAGCCGCCAGGAGAGGCGCGATGAGTGCCTGGCGCCTACCCTCCGGCGGACACATCGATCGCAACCGTCCGCTGCGCTTCACCTTCGATGGTCGGTCCTACACGGGATACGCCGGAGACACGTTGGCGTCAGCGCTGCTCGCCAACGGCGTCCACCTGCTTGGTCGCTCGTTCAAGTACCACCGTCCGCGCGGCATCATGACGGCAGGTCCGGAAGAGCCCTGTGCGCTCGTGACCGTGCGTCGTGATGAGGCGCGCTGCACGCCCAACCTGCGCGCCACGCAGGTCGAACTGCACGAGGGTCTTTGCGCTTACAGCCAAAATCGCTGGCCGAGCCTCGCCTTCGACGTCGGACAGGTCGCGGAGTGGTTTTCGGCCTTGCTGCCCGCAGGCTTCTACTACAAGACGTTCATGTGGCCGCGCAGCGCGTGGCATAAGCTTTACGAGCCGCTGATTCGCCGCACCGCAGGCCTCGGCAAAGCGCCCACGGTCGCGGACCCGGACCGCTACGCGCAGCAATACGCCCACTGCGATGTCCTGGTCGTCGGTGCCGGGCCCGCGGGCCTCGCGGCGGCGCAGGCGGCGGCAGCGCGCGGCGCGCGAGTGATCCTCTGCGACGAGCGCGCGCAATCAGGCGGTTCGCTGCTGGCGGACGACCGGGTTCGCATCGACGGTCAAACGACTGCGGAATGGGTCGATGGGGCGATGGCGCAACTACGCGCCAATCCGCGCGTGCGCGTGCTGCAACGGACAACCGCCTTCGGTTATTTCCCGCACAACCTCATCGGTCTCAGCGAGCGGCTGACCGATCATCTGGCCGCACCGCCCCCAGGTCTTGCGCGCGAGCGTCTGTGGCAGGTGCGTGCTCGCGAGGTCATTCTCGCCACCGGCGCCATCGAGCAGCCGCTGGTGTTTCCGGGCAACGATCGCCCGGGAATCATGCTCTGCGGCGCGGCATTGCACTACCTCAAGCATCACGCTGTGCTGCCCGGTCGGCGTGTAGTGGTCGCGACAGCCTGCGACAGCGCCTATCGGGTCGCGCGAGCCCTGCATGCGGCGGGCGCACAGATCGTGCAATTCATTGATCTGCGACCGCAGACGGATCGCCCCGCGTTGGCTGCGCTGCGCGAACTCGGCATTCGCTTTGACGGCGATCTGCGCATCGTCGGCACTCGTGGTGGCAACCGCGTCACCGGCGTCGACATCGCACGGATCGATGCCACGGGCGCAGCCCGCGAGCAACGCTCGATCGACTGTGACCTCGTGCTGATGTCCGGCGGCTACGTGCCGAGCGTGCACCTGTTCTCCCAGTCGCGCGGTCGGCTGCGCTACGACGACACCTTGCAAGTGTTCGTACCCGGCGAGTCTGCGGAGCGCGAGCGCTCGGCGGGCGCGTGTCGCGGTATCGCGGGACTCGCCGACGCCCTGCAGGATGGCGCCCGCGCCGGCGCCGCGGCGGCGAGTGCCGCACTCGGCACGGCGGATGCGTCCGCCGCAAACCCGGCGTTCACGGTCGATGCCGCCGCCCCGCCTCCCGCGCCGCTCGATGTGCCGCGCGCCGCCATCGCCATGCATGGCACTAAGGCCTTCGTCGATTTCCAGCACGATGTCACGCTGCGCGATCTCGATCTGGCCGTGCGCGAAGGGTTCCGCTCGATCGAACACATCAAGCGCTACACCACCACCGGCATGGCGACCGATCAGGGCAAGACGTCCAACCTCAACGCACTGCATCATGCGGCACGGGAGCTGGGCCAAGCTGTGCCCGCGGTGGGCTTGACGACCTTTCGCATGCCGTACACGCCCGTCACCTTTGCGAGTTTCGCGGGGCAGGCGCGCGGCGAGCTGTTCGACCCCGTGCGTCGAACACCCATGCACGATTGGGCCGTGCAACACGGCGCGGTGTTCGAAGACGTGGGCCTGTGGAAGCGTGCCCGCTATTTCCCTCGCGGCAACGAAGACATGCATGCAGCCGTTGCCCGCGAGTGCCGTGCCGTACGCGAGCACTGCGGCATCTTCGATGCCTCCACGCTCGGCAAGATCGCCGTCGTCGGTCCCGATGCAGTGGAGTTCATGAACCGCATGTACGTCAACGAGTGGAGCAAGCTCGCCGTCGGTCGGAGCAAGTACGGCGTGCTGCTGCGTGACGACGGCTTCGTATATGACGATGGCGTGGTCGCGCGGGTGGCCGCAGATCGCTTTCACGTGACCACCACAACAGGCGGTGCAGCGCGGGTGCTCGCCATGATGGAGGACTACCGGCAAACCGAGTGGGCCGACCTCAAGGTGTGGCTCACCTCCACCACCGAGGAGTGGGCCGTGATTGCCCTGCAGGGTCCGCGGGCGCGGGACCTCCTGGCGCCACTGGTCGATGGGCTCGATATATCGGCGGCGGCCTTGCCGCACATGGGTGTGGTCGAGGGCACACTGCAAGGCGTGCCCATGCTGCTCTTCCGCGTCAGCTTCACGGGTGAACTCGGCTTCGAGGTGAACGTGCCGGCTGCCGAGGGCGCCAAAGTTGTCGCGGCACTCCACGCGGCGGGTGAGCGTTTCGGGCTTACGCCCTACGGCACGGAAACCATGCACGTGCTACGCGCGGAGAAAGGTTTCATCATCATCGGCCAGGATACCGACGGCACCGTGACCCCGGACGATGTGGGCCTCACCTGGGCAATCGGCAAGAACAAGCGCGACTTCGTCGGCAAGCGAGCGCTCGCGCGCCCGTCGATGCAGCGAAGCGATCGCAAGCAACTGGTGGGTCTGCGGACCCGCGATCCGCACATCGTTCTCGAGGAAGGCGCACAAATCGTCGACACTCCCGGACAACGCGCGCCGATGACGCTGATTGGGCATGTGACCTCCTCCTACGCGAGTGCCACGCTCGGGCATTCGATCGCCATGGCAGTGATCGCCGGGGGTCGGGCGCGCATGGGGCACACGCTGTACGTGCCCATGCCGGGTGGTGAAATTCCGGTCGAGGTGTGCAGTCCCGTGTTCTACGATCCGCAGGGAGCGCGCCTCAATGTCTGAGTCGAACACCGCGCCGCGCACACCCGGCTGGTTGTCGGTCGCGAACCCTGTCAGCCGATTTGTCCTGCAAGGCGAATTGCCGGCACTCGCCGCTGCCGCGAGCGCCTTGGGCTTCGGGTCCGACGTCAGTACGAACGAGGCGCGGGATAACGGTCAGTTCGCGCTGCTGTGGCTGGGCCCCGACGAGCGGCTGATCCTCGCCTGGCAGGAGGGCGCGCGGCAGCTGGCCGCGCGCATGGCCAGCGCTCTGGCCGGCCACGCACACTCCCTCGTCGAAGTGACCCATCGGCAGGTATCGCGTTGCGTGCGGGGCGAAGGCATCACGGAATTGCTCAACTGCGGTTGTCCGCAGGATCTAGACATCACGCAATTCGCCGTCGATCGCTGCAGCCGAACGCTCTACAACAAGGCGGAGATCGTGCTCTGGCGCCGTGGCCCGAACGAGTTCCACGTGGAGATCTGGCGGTCCTACGCCGATTATTTTGAGCGTTGGCTTATCGAAGCTGCGCAGGATCTGCCCGTCTCAACGCTGTGAAGCGTCCCAGCCCTCGGCGACGTGGTAACCCACGCTCGCCGGCGGCAGCAAACCCCGACCCAGTATGTGATCGGCGGCTTTCTCGGCCAGCATGATCGTCGGCGCATTAAGGTTACCCGTCGTCACCGACGGCATGATCGAGGAGTCGACGACACGCAGCCCCGCAAGGCCGCGCACGCGGGTCTGCGGATCGACCACCGCCATCGCGTCCTTCTCATCGCCCATGCGACACGTGCCGCAGGGATGGTAAGCACTCTCGACGTGTCGACGCACGAACGCATCGATCTCGGCATCGGTCTGCACGCCATCGCCCGGCTGTATTTCCCGTCCCCGATAACGATCGAAGGCCGGTTGGGCAAAGATTTCGCGCGTCAGCCGAACGCAGGCCCGCATCTCAAGCAGATCGTCGGGCTCGCTCAGATAGTTGAACAGGATGCGCGGGGGCTCGGCAGAATCCGTCGAGCGCAGACGCACCCAGCCGCGGCTGCGCGAACGCATCGGGCCGACATGCGCTTGGAAGCCGTGTTCGCTGGCCCCGCTCGAACCGTCATAGGCCACGGCCAGCGGCAGGAAGTGATACTGGATATCGGGATAACGCACGCCCGGGCGACTGCGAATGAAGCCGCCGGTTTCGAAATGGTTGGTGGCGCCGAGACCCGATCGCGACAGCAGCCAGCGCGCACCGATCCAGGCCTTCGACCACGGTCGGGTCGCCGAGTAGAGACTCACCGGTTCGCGGCAGGCATGCTGGAAGTAGAACTCGAGGTGGTCCTGCAGATTCTCGCCGACACCCGGCAGGTCGTGCACCACCTCGATCCCGAGCGCGGCAAGCTCCGCGGCGGGGCCCACACCTGAGAGTTTGAGCAGTTGCGGCGAATTGATGGGGCCCGCACTCACGATTACTTCGCGCGCTGCGTGCACCGTGTGTCGGTGCGAACCCTGTCGGTACTGCACGCCGATCGCCCGTCCGTTGGCCACGAGGATGCGCTCAGCCAGTGTGCCCGTGCGAACGGTGAGGTTGGTTCGGGAACGTATCGGATGCAGATAGGCGACCGCCGTGCTGCAACGTTGCCCGCCGCCTACCGTCATGTCGAAACGACCAAACCCCTCCTGTTGAAAACCGTTGATGTCGTCGGTCAGCGGGTAGCCTGCCTCGCGTCCTGCGGCCAACCACGCCGCATGCAGAGGATTCTGCAGCGACCCGTAGCGGGTCTGCAGCGGCCCCGAGTCGCCGCGGTAGTCGTCACCGCCGCTCGCCCGAGTTTCAGCCCGGCGAAAGTACGGCAAGACGTCGGCGTAGCCCCAGCCGCGCGCGCCCTCCTGCTGCCATCGCTCGAAATCGAGCGGGTTACCGCGGATGTAGACCATCCCGTTGATCGACGAGGATCCACCCAGCACCTTGCCGCGCGGCGTATGCACACGCCGGCCGTCGAGTCCCGGCTCAGGCTCAGTGTGATAGAACCAGTTGTAGCGCCGACGGTTCATCGGAATCGCGAGGGCCGAGGGCATGCGGATGAACACCGAGCGATCGGAACCGCCGTACTCGAGCAACAGCACGCGTTGCGTGCCGTCTGCGGTCAGCCGGTTCGCCAGCACGCAACCCGCCGAGCCCGCACCGACGATGATGTAGTCGTATTCCTCGTTGCGCATGCTGCCGTCTCAGTAAGGCGAGTCGATGTTGCCCTTGGCCACGTACACGCTCTTCAACTGCGTGTAGTACTCCATGGTGATGCGGCCGTTCTCGCGGCCGATACCGGAGTGCTTGTAGCCACCGAAGGGCAGCTCCATCGGACAAATGTTGTAGTGATTGATCCAGCAACTGCCAGCCTGCAGCTTCTCGATCACCCGATGCGCGCGATTCAGATCCTGCGTGAACACGCCCGCAGACAGACCGAACTGCGTGGCGTTCGCTCGTCGAATCGCTTCCTCTTCATCGTCGAACTCGAGCACCATCATCACTGGCCCGAAGATTTCTTCGCGTACGATACTCATGTCGTCGTCACATTGATCGAACACGGTCGGCGTCACATAAAAGCCGCGCTCGAGCGCACCTTCTGTGACCCGCTTGCCGCCGATCAGCAACCGTGCGCCCTCGGCCTGCCCGCGCTCGATGTACGACATGACCTTGCGCAGATGTTCCTCCGAAATCAACGATCCCACCTGGGTCGCGGGATCGGCCGGATCACCGATCTTCATCACCGCGACTCGTGCCAGCAAGCGACGCAGGAACTCGTCCTTGATCGAGCGGTGTACGAACACGCGCGTGGCGTTCGAGCACACCTCGCCTGCCGAGTAGAAGTTGCCAAGCAGCGCGCCCGAGACGGCTTGATCGATTTGCGCATCAGAAAAAATAAGCAACGGCGACTTGCCGCCAAGTTCGAGCGTCAGATGCTTCAGTGTGGACGCGGCATCGGCCATCACCGCCTTGCCGGTTTCCACTGCACCCGTCAGTGACACCTTGGCGATACCCGGATGCTGCACCAGCAGTCGGCCCGTGTCGGTGCCGCCCTGCACGACCTGGAATACGCCGTCCGGCACGCCGGCTGCGCGCATGATGGCCGGCAACTCCGCCGCGCTGAGCGGAGTGAGTTCAGCCGGCTTGAAGATCATGGCGTTGCCGAATGCGAGTGCGGGCGCGGACTTCCAGCACGCCGACTGCATCGGGTAGTTCCAGGCACCGATCCCGGCCACGACACCGAGCGCCTCGCGACGGGTGTAGCCGAACGCGGCCGGACCGAGATCGATGTGCTCGCCCGACGCGCCCGTCGCCATGGCGGCAAAGTACTCGAAGCACTCGACACCGGAGACGATGTCGACAACGCGAGTCTCCTGAATCGGCTTGCCGGTATCGCGCATCTCGATCAGCGCCAGTTCGTCGTTGCGCTGACGCAGGATGTCGGAGACGCGACGCAGAATGCGCGCCCGCTCGGTGCCGGTGAGCGCAGCCCAGGCGGGCTGTGCAGCCCGCGCGCGCGCCACCGCCTCGTCAATTTGCGTGGGCCCCGCCACCGGTACCCAGGCGAGCACCTCACCGGTGGCCGGGTTGTAGCTCGGCATGCGCTCGGGTTCGCCAGCGCCATCCGCGGAGACGACCCGCGAGGCGGGGACACGGGAGGGCGGCAGACGCTCACCGAGGGACGCCGTGACGTGCCGCAGCACGCGATCACACAGGACCGTGCTTTCGCTCGAGGCGGCACCCGCCAGTGCCGCCTGCAGCCACGTACCCTCAAGTAGAGCTGCGATGCTGGCGGCGCGCTCGGCGAGCTCCTCGGCCGGAACGAGCGGCCGCAACGCCGCGCGCAGGCTCGAGAGCATGCGGCGCTGGTAGACACGCTGGATGCGCGCGAGCGGCGCCGATTGATGCACGAGACTCCAGAACGCGAGCCAGGCCCGGCTGTCGCTGGCGCGCAGACCCTCGGGAGACAAACAGGCCTCGACGCAGGCCTTGAGCCAATCGCTCGCCTCCCCCGCCGCGGTCAAGCGCCAACGTAACTGATTACGATGCTTGGCCAGCAAGACGCGAAATGCCGCCTCCAGCAAACCTTCCTTGTCGGTGAAATAGTGCGCGACGAGTCCGGCGGACACGCCGGCTTGGCTGGCGATGTGGGCCAGGGTCGTGCCCTGCGCACCGACTTCTGCCAGACTCGTGAGCGTGACTTCGATCAGTTGCAGACGGCGGTTGGCGTCGGCCGAGCGGCCATTGGAGGCACCACCAGAGGGGGCTGCTGTGTCGTTCAATGTGTTCTCCCAGTCGTTCGATCAGACGTCCTTATAAACCTCGAAATAGCATAAAGAGTCCGAAAATAACTTAGCTTTAACATAGATTTAAAGAATAAATCGAGGGTTCAATGACAGGTCTTGAACGTTTGTTCAAATGCCTATTCTCAAGGGCGCATACTGCCCCGGTATATCGCCTTGGGTCAAGCCTCGCTGCCCTAATCGCAGCGATGCTGGTGAGTCTCGTGGTGCCCCTCGGCCTCGCCCAAACAAGCCAGGGTCAGGCGAGTCAGAGTCAGGCCAGTCAGGCCCTGGCGAGCGAGCCCGCCGCCTGCCGCAACGTCCGCTTCGCCGACATCGGCTGGACCGACGTGACGGCGACGACCGGCTTTGCCAGCCATCTGCTGCGACAGCAGGGCTACACGCCTCAAGTGACGGTGCTGTCCGTGCCGGTGACCTTCGCTGCCCTGCGTAATCGGGACATCGATGTCTTCCTCGGCAACTGGATGCCTTCCATGCAAGCCGATCGTCAGCCCTACCTCGACGATGGCTCCGTGCAGATCGTCGGCGCCAACATGCCCGACGCGCGCTACACACTCGCCGTACCAGCGTACCTGCACGAGCAGGGGCTGCGTGACTTCGCCGATATCGCCCGATTTGCGGGGCCACTGAAAAGCAAAATCCACGGCATCGAGCCGGGCAACGACGGCAATCGCCTGATCCTCGATCTCATCAAGGGCAATCGTTTCGGGCTCGGCGGATTCACCCTCGTTGAGTCGAGCGAGCAAGGCATGCTCGCCCAGGTCGAGCGCAGCGTGGCCGCGCGCGAACCGATCGTGTTTCTCGGTTGGCAGCCCCACCCGATGAATTCGCGCGTCGACATGCGCTACCTCACCGGTGGCGACGACAGTTTCGGGCCGAACTTCGGCGGCGCAACGATCTACACGTTGGTGCGATCGGGGTACCTCGAAGAGTGCCCCAACGTCGGCCGACTGCTGCGCAACCTGACGTTCACGGCCGCGATGGAAAACGAGCTGATGGACGGCATCCTCAATCGCAAGCTCGACCCTGAGGTGGCCGCGGCCGAGTGGCTGCGTGCCAATCCGCAGGCATTGCCTCGATTCCTCGAAGGCGTACAACGCTTCGGCGGCGCCTCGGCCGCAATGACGGAGACAACCACCGCCGCAGCCTCTGACGCTCAATCAACGAGCTTCGAGGGGCGGCTTGCCGCGCACAAAATCCCGTTCGGTCAGAGCATCGCCGAGGCCATCGGCTACGCCCAAGCGAACGGCAAGCCGTTCTTCGATGCCATATCGATGGCAGTGGGCGGTGCGGTGGACGCCGTGCACGCCGTGCTGCGCGCCCTGCCCTCCTGGTTGATCGTGCTGGCCGCCGCGGCACTGGCCTGGCTACTGCAGCGCTCCTGGCCACTCGTCGCTTTCGTCACTCTGGCGCTGCTGTTCATCATGAACCAGGGCTATTGGGCCGCAACCATCGAAACCGTAGCTCTGGTGGCCGTAGCGACCCTCGCTGCGACCGCCATCGGCGTGCCGCTCGGCATCGCAGCCGCTCACCGACCGCGCCTGTACGCAGCCCTGCGACCCGTGCTCGATTTGATGCAGACACTTCCCACGTTCGTCTATTTGATTCCGACGCTGGTGCTGTTCGGTCTCGGCGTGGTGCCCGGTCTCATCTCCACGGTCATCTTCGCCTTGCCCGCACCGGTGCGTCTGACCCATCTTGGGATCAGCAGCGTGCCGCGCGCTCTGCTCGAGGCCGGTGACGCCTTTGGTGCCACGCCGTGGCAGCGTTTGCGCACCATCGAGCTGCCAGCCGCGCGAGCCTCGATCCTCGCCGGGATCACCCAATGCATCATGCTGAGCCTCTCCATGGTGGTGATCGCCGCGCTCGTTGGCGCGGGCGGACTTGGCGTGCCGGTCGTGCGTGCGCTCAACAGCGTGCAGGTTGACGTCGGCTTCGAGGCGGGTCTCGCCATCGTGCTGCTCGCCATCATCCTCGATCGCTTGAGTCGCCCTCGAGATGGGAGGACATCCTCGTGACCGCCGCACTCGAGTTTCGCGATGTCGACGTGATCTATCCGCGCCGCAGTGGACGTGCCGCAGCGGTAGCCGTCCAGCAGGCCTTGCAGCGTCTGGACGCGGGCGATGACCCGGCCCTGGTCGCTGCCGAGGACGCGGTCACGATCGCGGTCCGGGGCGCGACTTTGCGCCTTGCCGAGGGCGAGATCTGCGTACTGATGGGCTTGTCCGGTTCAGGCAAGTCGACGCTGCTGCGCGCGGCGAATGGGCTCGCACCGGTCACGCGTGGCAGCGTGCTGCTCGGCGCCGGCGGGCCGGTGCTCGATGTGGCGCGCTGCGATGCGGTCAGCCTCGCTTCCGCGCGACGGCAGCGGGTCAGCATGGTGTTTCAGCATGCCGCCCTGTTGCCTTGGAGAACGGTGGAGGAGAACGTGGGTCTCGGACTCGATTTGCGCGGTGACCCCGTCGCCGAGCGCGAGCGCATCATCGCCGAGAAGCTGCAATGGGTGGGTCTGGCCGATTGGGCCAAGCGATCTATCGGTGAATTATCGGGTGGCATGCAGCAGCGCGTCGGACTCGCTCGGGCGTTCGCCACTGAGGCGCCGCTGCTGTTGATGGACGAGCCGTTCTCGGCTCTCGACCCGCTGATCCGCAGTCGCCTGCAGGAGGAGCTGCGCCTGCTGCAGCAACGCGTGCGCAAGACCCTGCTGTTCGTCAGTCACGATCTCGACGAGGCGCTGCGGCTCGGCGATCGAATCGCCATCATGGACGGTGGGCAAATCGTGCAAACCGGTACACCACAGGACATCGTGCTGCGACCCGCGACGGCGCGCGTGGCGGAATTCGTGCAGCACATGAATCCGTTGACCGCACTCACCGCAGCCATGGTGATGCGGCCGCTCGCCGCGCTGCCGCAGGCGGACGGACTCCGTCTCCTGGACGAGGCCGGCACCTACAGGCTGAAGCTCGACGCAGCGACATCGACGCCGACCGTGACCCGCGAGGGGCTCACCATTCAGCTCGAGCAGGCGCCGACCACGATGTCGTTACGCGAACTGGTGCGGCTCCGACAGCCGTCCGCTCATCCGCTGCTTGTCAGCGAGGCGGGACAGGTAGTCGGGGTTTGCGATGGCACCGACATCCTGCGCGCACTCGGCCAAGCCGGCGCACGCTGAGCGTCTCGTCGCGCTGACGTCCGGCGCCTCGCGGGTCTCAACGTTCGACGGGCTCGAGCACCGCCACGGCCGCCCGAGCAAGCGGATGCAACCCCTCGGCCTCGCCGCTCGCCACGGCCGCGAGCAGTTGCGCACGCATGCGTGGCTCCCAGAATTTCTGCAGATGGTCGGCCACGCTGAGCGGCGCTTTTTCTGCACCCTCGTGGGCAAAGAAGGTGGCGATCTGATTGACCATGCGAACGAGCTTTTCCGATTTCATTTGCCTACCCTCTGCGGTGCACTAAACACCTCGAAACCGTCGTCGCGCGCCACGGCGATCAGCGTAATGCCGGCCGCTTCGGCCGAGCGCACGGCCAATGCGGTGGGCGCCGATACCGCAACCAATATAGCCGTACCCATCATCGCCGCCTTCTGCACCATCTCGACGGACACGCGACTCGAAATCACCACCACGCCGCTCGAGGCCGACTCGCCCGAACGCGCTATCGCACCGGCCAGTTTATCGAGCGCATTGTGCCGACCGACGTCCTCGCGAACCAAGACAAGCCCGCCATCAGCGCGCCAAAAGCCGGCCGCGTGCACGGCGCGCGTGCGCCGATTGAGCGGCTGCGCGGCCGACAGTGCACCGACCATGTCCCGAATCTCCGCGGGAGACACCACGAGCGAGCCCGACACGCGTGGCAAAGGCCGCAGCGCCTCGGCCAGACTCTCTATGCCGCACAGGCCGCAGCCCACCGGGCCCGCGATTCGACGGCGCCGCTCGAGGCTGCGCTCGCTGGCCTCGCCGCCCAGGCTCATGCGCAGCTCGAGACCCAGTTCGTGCCGACACAGCTCGATTTCGGTGAGCTCACCGACGCGACTGATCAGACCCTCGTTGAGCGAGAAGCCGACGCCGAAATCCTCGAGATCGAGCGGTGTTGCCATCATCACCGCGTGCGAGTCGCGGTTGTAGGTCAAGGAAATCGCCACTTCCTCGGGGACAGTGCGCTCGCCCCACTCATCACCGACGCGGCCAACGGCCAGCCGCCGCAGATCAACTGCGGGCGGCGGCAGTTCCATTGGAGGGCAGCACCTGCACTGCAGTGACCTTGTATTCGGGACAGTTGGTGGCCCAGTCCGAGAAATCCGTCGTGACGACGTTGATGTGCGTATCCGGATGATGGAAGGTCGTGTACACGACGCCCGGCGCCACACGATCGGTGATTTCCGCGCGCAACTCCGTCGCCCCGGTGCGACTCGCCACGCGCACGCGATCGCCGTCGCGGATACCGCGTTGCTCGGCGTCGTGCGGGTGGATCTCGAGCAGATCCTGCTCGTGCCACTGGGAATTTGCCGTACGGCGGGTCTGCGTGCCCACGTTGTACTGCGAGAGGATACGTCCCGTCGTGAGCAGCAAGGGGAACCGTGCCGTCGAACGCTCCTCGGTGGGTACGTACTCGGTAACGATGAAGCGACCCTTGCCGCGCACGAAGCCGGCCGAATGCATCACGGGAGTACCGGTCGGTGCCTTGTCGTTGCAGGGCCACTGTATCGAGCCAAGTTCGTCGAGCTTCGCGTAGCTGACGCCGGTGAACGACGGCGTGGTGCGGGCGATCTCATCCATGATCTGCGACGGATGCTCGTACTGCATCGGATAGCCAAGGGCCTGGCACACAGCCATCACCGCCTGCCAATCCGCAAGACCCGCTCGCGGCGGCATGACCTTGCGCACCCGACTGATACGCCGCTCGGCATTGGTGAATGTGCCGTCCTTCTCGAGGAACGAGGCGCCCGGCAAAAAGACATGGGCGTACTTCGCCGTCTCGTTGAGGAATAGATCGTGCACCACCACACATTCCATGGCCGACAGCCCGGCCACGACGTGCTGCGTGTCGGGATCCGACTGCGCGAAATCCTCGCCCTGGATGAACATGCCCTTGAAGCTGCCCTCGAGCGCCGCATCGAACATGTTGGGAATACGCAGCCCCGGCTCGGACGCCAGCGGCACGCCCCAGATATCTTCAAATAATTCCCGAGTCGCTTCATCGGATACGTGACGATAGCCCGCGAACTCGTGCGGGAAAGAACCCATGTCGCAGGAGCCCTGCACGTTGTTCTGGCCGCGCAGAGGATTGACGCCCACACCCGGCCGCCCGATGTTGCCGGTCGCCATCGCGAGATTCGCGATGCCCATCACCATCGTCGTGCCCTGGCTGTGCTCGGTGACACCGAGACCGTAGTAGATCGCGCCGTTGCCGCCTGTCGCGTAGAGACGGGCTGCCGCGCGCACGGTCGCCGCCGGCACGCCGGTGATGCTTTCGGTTGCCTCCGGGCTGTTGCGCGCTTCGGCAACGAACTGCGCCCAAGTACTGAACTCCGGAAGGTCACAGCGCTCGCGCACGAACGCTTCGTTGACGAGGCCTTCGGTAACGATGACGTGGGCGAGCGCATTGATGATCGCGACGTTGGTGCCCGGTCGCAGCTGCAGGTGGTGACTCGCCTCGATGTGCGGCGTGCGCACCAGATCGATGCGGCGAGGATCGATGACGATCAGCTTCGCGCCCTGCCGCAACCGGCGCTTCATGCGCGAGGCGAACACCGGGTGACCATCGGTCGGATTCGCACCAATAACAACCATCACATCGGCCTGCATGACCGAGTCGAAGTCCTGCGTACCCGCCGAGGTTCCGAAGGTCTGTTTGAGTCCGTAACCCGTGGGCGAGTGGCAGACACGGGCGCAGGTGTCGACGTTGTTGTTGCCGAACACTGCGCGCACCATCTTCTGCACGAGGAAGGTTTCCTCGTTGGTGCAGCGGGACGAAGTTACGGCACCGACAGAATCTTTGCCGTACTTCGATTGGATGCGACGAAACTCACTGGCGATACGACCGACCGCCTCCTCCCAGCTCGCCTCACGCCAGGGCTGATCGATGCGATCGCGCACGAGCGGCGTGAGTACCCGATCCGGATGCGTCGCGTAACCCCAGGCGAAGCGGCCCTTGACGCAAGAATGTCCGCGATTGGCCTTGCCGTCATCGTGCGGCACCATGCGCACGACCTCATTGCCGCGCACTTGTGCCTTGAAGCTGCAACCGACACCGCAGTAGGCACAGGTGGTGAGCACACTGCGCTCGGGCTGGCCAATCTCGATGACAGTTTTTTCGGTCAGCGTCGCAGTCGGACAGGCCTTGACGCAGGCGCCACAGGAGACGCACTCGGAATCGAGGAACGACTGATCGGCGCTCGCTGCGATCTTTGACTCGAAGCCGCGACCCGACACGGTCAACGCCAACGTGCCCTGCACCTCATCGCAGGCTCGCACGCAGCGCGAGCAGACGATGCACTTCGAGGCATCGAAGGTGAAGTAAGGATTCGACTCGTCCTTCGGTGCCGACAGATGGTTGGCGCCGTCGAAGCCATAGCGCACTTCGCGCAAGCCCACGGCCCCTGCCATGTCCTGCAACTCGCAATCGCCATTGGCCGAACAGGTGAGACAGTCGAGCGGATGGTCGGAGATGTAGAGTTCCATCACGCCGCGACGCAGCGACTTCAACTTGTTCGTCTGCGTATGAATACGCATGCCCTCCGCCACCGGCGTGGTGCAGGAGGCGGGCGTTCCGGCGCGCCCATCGATCTCGACGAGACACAACCGACAGGAACCAAACGCATCGAGCGTATCGGTGGCGCAGAGCTTGGGGATCGAGACTCCCGCCTCTGCGGCGGCTCGCATCACCGAAGTGCCTGCCGGAACCTCGATGCGCATGCCATCGATCTCCACCGACACTCGCGTCTCGCTCGTCGAGGGGGGCGTACCGAAATCCCGATCCAGCATCGCGTTCATGGGCGGTGAAAGTCCTGCGGAAAGTGGCGCACGGCGCTCAGCACGGGAAACGGCACGAAGCCGCCGAGTGCGCAGAGCGAGCCTAGGCGCAGTGTATGACACAGATCCTCGAGCAGGGCGAGATTGCTAGCCACATCCCGCCCGGCAATGATTTTATCGACGACTTCCATGCCGCGTACCGACCCGACACGGCAGGGCGTGCACTTGCCGCAGGATTCCGTCGCACAGAATTCCATCGCGAAACGCGCCTGACGAACCATGTCGACGGTATCGTCGAACACAACAACGCCGCCGTGACCCACAAGCCCGTCGCGCGCGGCGAAGGCCTCGTAATCGAGCGGCGTGTCGAACAGCCCTCGCGGGAAGTAAGCGCCGAGAGGGCCGCCCACCTGCACGGCGCGAACCGGACGACCGGAGACCGTGCCGCCGCCGATGTCATCGACAAGTTCGGCGAGGCTGATGCCGAAGGGTGCCTCGAACAGACCACCGTGGCGGATATTGCCCGCGAGCTGAATCGGCATGGTGCCGCGGGAGCGACCGTAGCCGAGTGCCGCGTAGCCCGCGGCGCCCCGCACGAGGATCGACGGCACGGTGGCGAGCGTCAGCACGTTGTTCACCACGGTGGGCTTGCCGAATAAGCCGGCATGCGCAGGCAGCGGCGGTTTGGCCCGAACCTGTCCGCGCTTGCCTTCAAGGCTCTCGAGCAGCGCCGTTTCCTCGCCGCATACGTACGAGCCCGCCCCGATACGCAACTCAATGTCGCAGTCGGCGAGCAGGCCGCGCGTCCGCGCGAGTTCGAGCGCCTGCTCGAGCACCTGGATCGCGCGCGGGTACTCTGATCGGATGTAGATGAAGCCCTTACGTGCGCCGACCACGAAGCCGCAGATCGCCATCCCCTCGATCAGCGCGAGCGGATCGCCCTCCATCAGCATTCGATCGGCGAAGGTTCCGGAGTCTCCCTCATCAGCGTTGCAGACGACGTAGCGAATGTTCGCCTGCGTCTCGCGTACGGTGCGCCACTTGATGCCCGCCGGGAACCCCGCGCCACCACGCCCGCGCAGACCGGATTCGATCAACGCCGCAAGAGTCGCCTCGGCTCCGAGCGCGCGTGCCTGCGCGAGCCCCTGTCCGCCGCCATGAGCGACGAAGTCTTCCCAGGACAGTGGATCGACGATGCCGCAACGCTCGAAGGTCCAGCGTGTCTGGCGCGCCATGAACGGGTGCGCCTCGGGCGGGCCGATGCACAGCGCATGGGCGGCGCCCTCAAGCCAGCCGGCCTCAAACAAACTCACCACATCGGCGAGACCCACGGGGCCGTAACCGATGCGACCGGAGGCGGTGTCGACCTCCA
>Ga0315906_10004246_pt1 | contig 18510 bp, 11 predicted proteins | sample LakEriMetagenome_4_FD_203526 | JGI IMG/M metagenome (GOLD analysis project Ga0315906, IMG submission 203526) | Freshwater fungal communities from buoy surface, Lake Erie, Ohio, United States - Buoy 2 MA122 | ecosystem: Environmental > Aquatic > Freshwater > Lake > Lake biofilm | place: USA... | reverse complement strand
GCGCCAGATGCGCCAGAGCCGCAGGAACGACAGGAAGTCGCTCGCCGGATCGCGGAACCGCGCGTGGGCGAGGTCGGCGGCGTCGCGCTGCTTCTCTGGCCGCATGCGCGGATCCTGCACCGCGAGCGCCGCGCAGACGACGAGCGCGTCGTTGGTGCAGCGCTCGTCGACCGACGCGAGGAGCACGCGGGAAAGCCGCGGATCGAGCGGCAGCAGGCTCATCGCGCGGCCGGTCTTCGTGAGCCGTCCTTCGACGGTCGACGCGCCGAGCTCGACGAGCGTCGCGCGGCCGTCGGCGAGCGCGCGCCCGGAAGGCGGATCGACGAAGGGGAAATCCTCGGCGCGGCCGAGGTTCAGCGCCTCCATCTGGAGGATCACGCTCGCGAGGTTCGTCCGCAGGATCTCGGGCGGCGTGTAGGCGGGCCGCTCGGCGAGATCCTCCTCGGAGTAGAGCCGCACGGCGATGCCGGGGCCGAGGCGACCGGCGCGCCCCGCGCGCTGGCGGGCGCTCGCCTGCGAGATCGGCTCGATGGGAAGGCGCTGCACGCGCGCGCGCGCGCTGTAGCGGAGAAGCCGCGCCATGCCGAGGTCGACGACCGCGTGGATGCGCGGCACGGTGAGCGAAGTCTCGGCGACGTTCGTCGCGAGCACGATCCGGCGCGCGCGGCCGGGCGAGAAGACGCGCTCCTGCTCCTCGAGGCCCTGGCGCGCGAAGAGCGGCACGATCTCGGTCGACTTCGCGCCGACCCCGGGAAGGCGTCCGGAGAGGAAGCCCTCGACCTCGCGGATCTCGCGCTCGCCCGAGAGGAAGACGAGGATGTCGGGCGAGACGACGCCGCCCGGGCGGCGCTCGGCGAAGCTCGCGTCGATCTCCTCGATCGCGCCGGCGACCGCCTCGAGCATCTGCGGATCCTCTTCGTCGAGCCCCTCCGTCGCCGGCGGGCGGTGGCGGATCTCGATCGGATGCGCACGGCCCGGGATCTCGACGACGGGTGCCCCGCCGAAGTGCGCGGCGAGCCGCTCCACGTCGATGGTGGCGCTCGTGAGGATCAGCTTCAGGTCCGGTCGCTTCGCGAGCAGCCGCCGCAGGTAGCCGAGCAGGAAGTCGATGTTGAGGCTGCGCTCGTGCGCCTCGTCGACGATCACCGTGTCGTAGCGCTCGAGGCGCGGATCACCGCGGGTCTCGGCGAGCAGCATGCCGTCGGTCATCACGCGGACGAGCGTGTCGCGGCCGGTCTCGTCGGCGAAGCGCACCTTGACGCCGACCTGCGCCCCGAGTCGCACGCCGAGTTCCTCGGCGACGCGCCGGGCGACGCCGCGCGCCGCGATGCGCCGCGGCTGGGTGTGGGCGATCTGCCCGTCGATCCCGCGCCCGAGCTCGAGGCAGAGCTTCGGCAGCTGCGTGCTCTTTCCCGAGCCGGTCTCGCCGGCGACGATCACCACCTGGCTGTCGGCGAGCGCCTTCCGGAGCGCGTCGAGCGCCGCCGTGAACGGCAGTTCCGCCGGATATGAGACCTTCGGCACGAGTGCGCGCCGCCGCACCCGCTCGGCGATCGAGCGCTCGATCGCGTCGCGCACGGCAGCCATCGCGCGCGGATCGGCCGCGCCGCCCCCGCGCATGCGGCGTCCGAGCCCCCCGAGGCGCGCCCTGAGTTCGCCGCGTTCCGACGGAAGAGCCTCCTCGAGGCGGGTGAAGAGGTCGCTCAGCTCCGACACGGCCTGCGACGATAGCGCAGCCGGCCCGGGCCCTGTTCGCCGTCGCGCGGCGGAGCCGGGAAACGCGATACACTCGCGCGCCGCGGGCGCTTAGCTCAGTCGGTAGAGCACCGCCATTACACGGCGGGTGTCGCAGGTTCGAGTCCTGCAGCGCTCACTCCCGCGACCTCACGATGCCCGCCATGCCCAGCACCCCCCTGACCCGATCCCGCGTCCGCAACCGCCTCGCGCTCGTGCTGTCGCTCGGATGCCTCGGAGCGCTGGTCGCCGGTTGCGGCGAAGTCGTCGAGAAGGTCCCCGCGCGCCCGAAGCAGGATCGCGTCGACGCGACGAACTTCGTCCTCGAGGTCGATCCGATCATGCGCGGCACGGTGGCGAGCGAGACCGCGGTCGAAGGCCTCACCCCCGTGGTCGCGCGCGGCTACGGCCTTGTGGTCGGCCTGCGCGGCACCGGCGGTCGGCTCATGCCGGCCGAAGTGCGCGCCATGATGATCCAGGAGCTCGCCCGGCGCGGAATCGGCAATCCCGCCACGAGCCCCGAAGGCTGGACGCCCGAGAGCATGCTGAACAGCCCCGACACCGCGGTCGTCGCGGTCGAGGGCGTGATTCCGCCGGGTGCGACGAAGGGGACGAAGTTCGACGTGCGCGTCAGCGCCCTGCCCGGCACCGACGTCACCAGCCTCGAAGGCGGACGGCTCTACACCCTCGACCTGCGGCCGGGTCCGCTGCTCGTCGGATCGCGCCAGGCGCAGATCATCGCCGCCGGCAAGGGCAACATCTTCATCAATCCCTTCGTCGAGCCGGGCGCGACCCGCAAGGACACCGTCAACCGGACCGTCGGGCGAATCCTCGACGGCGGCGAGGTGACAAAGGACATGCCGCTGAAGCTGAAGCTCGCGACCTCGAGCCACACGCGTTCGCGCACGATCCAGTCGGCGATCAACTCGGTGTTCCCGCGCGAGCCGAAGCAGAAGAACGAGACGGCGCGCGGCGAGAACGCCGACTCGATCGAGCTCACCGTGCCGCCGTCCTTCAAGGGCCGGACCGAGGAGTTCATCCAGCTCGTCCGGCATGTGCCGCTCGACATCACCGCGACCGAGGCGACCGCGCTCGCGGTGCGCAACGCGCTCGTCGCCAATCCCGGCTCCGCGAACAGCGCGATGTGGCGCTTCCGCGCCCTCGGCAAGCGCGCGCTGCCCGTCATCCAGGACCTCTACGCCTACGGCGAGGAGAACCCGCGAATGGCGGCCCTCGAGGCCGGCGCGGCCCTCGACGACGCGCTCGTCGTGATCCCGCTGCTCGGCATGGCGAAGACGGCCTCGCTTGACAACCGGCTGAAGGCGATCGAACTGCTCGGACGGATGGGCTTCAACCCCGACATCGACATCGGCCTGCGGCCGCTGCTCGACGACGCCGAGGTCGATGTCCGGCTCGCCACCTACGAGGCGCTCGCGAAGCGCAAGGACCCGATCATCGCGACCTCGGTGGTCGACACCAAGTTCGACCTCGCGCTCGTGCCGAGCTCGGTGCCCATGATCTACGTCGTCCAGAGCGGCCGGCCCACGATCGCGGTCTTCGGTTTGGCGATCGAGGTCGAGCGCCCGCTCACCCACTCGGCCTGGAGCAACCGGCTCCTCCTCAAGGCGGACGCCGACGACGAGCAGGTGCAGGTCTTCTTCCGCTCGTCGCCCGAAGTGCGGCCCGAGATGCTGATGGCGGACCCGATCCTCTCCGAGTTCATCCCCTTCCTCGGTCACAAGACGACCGTCGAGAAGCCCTTCCCGGGGCTCGGACTCAGCTACGGCGAGACGATCGGCGCCATCCACCAGCTCTGGCGCGCCGGCTACATCAAGGCCGATTTCAAGGCCGAACAGGACCGCATCCTCGCCGCCATCCTCCGCAGCCAGAAGGACGAGGAGCAGGTGATCCGCCCCGACTTCGACCCCGAGCAGGCCGCCGCGCCCGCCGCGGGATCCGAGGCCGGCCAGAGCGACCTCGCGACCGTCGCGCCGCCTCCGGTTGAAGTTCCGCCCGTCCGGCGCGACAATGTCCCCCGCTGACGCGGACGCGTCGGTACCTGAAGTTCCGCGGCTCCGGCCGCCACCCGTCCGGCGGAGTCCGGACCGCCCGCGGCGACGCGCGGCGATGAGACACGGAGGTCGAGTTCGATGCGTCTTGCCAAGCTGGTCCTGAGCGGGTTCAAGAGCTTCGCGGATCCCACGGAGTTCCGCTTCGATGCGCCCATCACCGGCATCGTCGGCCCGAACGGGTGCGGCAAGTCGAACGTCGTCGACGCGATCAAGTGGGTCCTCGGCGAGCGCAGCGCGAAGAGCCTGCGCGGCGGCGCGATGCTCGACGTGATCTTCGCGGGAAGCGCCGCCCGCAAGCCGGCGGGCATGGCGAGCGTGACGCTCGCCTTCGAGAACCCCCTGCTCGCGCGGGCGATCGAGCGCGCCGAAGACGAGACGCCGCTCCTCGAGCCCGAGACCGATCCCGAGACCGGCGAGCCGATCGAGCGCGTCGTCGACCGCCGCGCCGTGCGCAACCGCGCGCTTCCGATCGACGCCGACCTCGTCGAGGTCACGCGCCGGCTCACGAGCGACGGCAAGAGCGACTACCTGATCAACGGCCGCAAGGTCCGTCTCAAGGACATCCGCGACCTCTTCCTCGATACCGGCATCGGCAACGACGCCTACTCGATCATCGAGCAGGGCAAGGTCGACGCGATGCTGCTCGCGAATCCGGTCGAGCGCCGCTCGATCCTCGAGGAGGCCGCGGGCGTCGCGCGCTTCCGCGTGCGCAAGGTCGAGGCGACGCGCAAGCTCGAGAGCGCCGAGAAGAACCTCGTCGCGACGCGCGAGCAGCTCGCGAACACCGAGCGGCGGCTGCGCATCGTGCGCGGGCAGGCCGACAAGGCGAAGCGGTTTCAGGAACTCGACGGCCGCCGGCGCTTCCTGCGTCGCGAGCTGTCGCTCGACCTCTTCCACGAGCTCGAGGAGCGCCTCAAGGGTCTGACGAGCGAGCTCGCGAGCCTCGAGGCCGAGCGCGCGCAGGTCGCCGCCGAACTCGCGGCGACCGAGGACGCGCGGCAGGACGCCGAGATCGGGCGCCACGCGGTCGAGACCGAGCAGCATCGGCTCGAGCAGCGCAGGCTCGAGCTCTCCGCGACCGAATCGCAGGCGCGCCAGCGCGCCGAGTTCGCTGATCGCACGCTCGCCGATGCGCGCGGATCGCTCGACTCGGAGCGCGCGCAGCTCGCGACCCTCGAAGGCGAGAACGAATCGCTCGGCGCGCAGGCGGGCGCGGCGGCGGCGGCGCTCGCGGCGGCGCAGGAGTCCGCGGCCGAAGCGGACCGCGTCGCGCAGGAGGAGAGCGAGCGGCGCCAGCAGGCGCAGCAGCAGGCGTTCGAAGTGCAGCGCTCCGCCGACATCCTCGGCGAGCAGGCCGCGCGCATCGAGCGCGAGCGCGGGTCGATCGCGCAGCGCGTCGCGGGAATCGAATCGCGCACGCGCTCGCTCGGCGACGAGCTCCGTCGCCTCGAGACGCGTCTCGAGCCGTTCGCCCGCGAACTCGACGCGCACCGCGCCTCGCGCCTCGCGCAGACCGTGCGGGCGCTCGTCGCGCAGGACGAGATCGAGCGCATCCAGCGCCAGCTCGACGAGCGGATGCGGATGGCGAGCTCGCTGTCGGAGAACCAGTCGCGGCTCGCGCGCGAACTCGCGCGCGTGCGCGACGAGCGCACCGCGGCCGAGAGCCGCCGGCGCGTCCTCGACGAGATGGACCGCGCGCACGAGGGCCTCGGCTCCGGCGTGCGCACGGTGCTCGCCGACCGCGCGCGCTTCCCCGGCGTCGTCGGGGTCCTCGCCGACCTGATCGAGACCGACCGCGCGAACGCGGACGCGGTCGAATCGGCGCTTGGCGAACTGCTCGAGCTCGTCGTCGTCGCCGACGACGCGCCGCTCGCGAGCCTCGCGCAGGCCGCGCTCGCGCTGCGCGTCCGCGTCGCCTTCACCCGCGCCGGCGCGGCCGCGGGCTCCGCCCGCACGGCCGGCCCGAGCGGTCCGGTCGCCGGCGCGACGCCGCTCCTCGAACTCGTGAAGGTCGACGCGCGCGTGCGACCGCTCGTCGAGCGGCTGCTCTCGACGACTTTCGTGGTCGACGCTTGCGAGCATCCGGTCGATTCGGCGCTTGCGCTGGCGGCCGGCCCGCTCGCGGGATGCCGGATCGCCACGCGCGAGGGCGTCCTGATCGACGACCGCGGCCGCGTCATCGCGAACTCCGCCGCGCGCGCCGATGCCGCCGCGGGCGGATTCCTCGCACGCCGCGCGGAACTCGCGGAACTCGTCTCCCGCTCCGCGGCGCTCGCCCACGAGGTCGCGGTGCTCGAGGAGCAGTCGCTGCAGCTCGAAGTCGAATCGAAGGCCGCGCAGGAGCTTTCGCGCGCGTCGAACCAGGCGCTTGCCGAGGCGCGCCGCGCCGCGCTCGACGCCGCCCATCAGGGCGAGCGGCTCGAGCAGCTCATGCGGCAGATCGAGCGCCAGCGCGAGTCTGCGGTCGCCGAGCGCACCCATCTCGTCGAGCGCGTCCGCACAAGCGAGGCCGAGGCCGGCGTCGCGCATGCCGAGCTCGATCGCAAGACCGCGGAGGCCGCGCAGGCGGCCGGAGCGCGCGACCACGCGCGTGCGGGCGTCGAGCAGGCGAAGCAGCGGGCCGCCGAGGCGAGCGAGAAGGTCGCGGCGGCGCGCGTACGCACGGCCGAGGCGCAGGCGGCGCTCGACGCCGCCCGGCGCGAGCAGCGGCACATCGAGTCGCGGGCCGGCGAGATCGCGCGGCAGACGGGCGCGCTGCAGGAGTCGATCGTCCGCCGCCTCGCGGCGATCGAGCGCGCCGAGGCGATGCTCGAGGAGAGCGGCGCGGAGCTCGCGGGCGCTTCGCAGGGCCTCGCGGGGCTCGTGGCCGAGTTCGCGGCGATCGCGGAGAAGCTCAAGAGCGCGCAGGCCGCCGTCGAGCAGGTCTCGAAGTCGGTCGAACAGGCGCGCATCGAGTCCTCGCGCGTCGAGCGCAACGCGCATGCGGTCGAACTTTCGCGGCGCGAGCTCGAGGTCCGTCGCGAGGCGCTCGAGGAGCAGACCCTCGCCGAGATCGAACTCGATCTGCGCGCGACCTACGAGGCGTACCTCGGCGAGCGCGCGGTGGAAGGCTTCGCCGCACTCGACCGGGAGGCCGGGCAGTCCGAGGCCGACGACCTCAAGGAGGCGATCCGCAAGCTCGGGAACGTCAATCTCGACGCGATCGACGAGCTCTCGCAGCTCGAGGTCCGCAACGAGGAGCTCGTCCGTCAGCTCGCCGACATCGACAGCGCGAAGACGAGCCTCGAGGCGCTCGTGCAGGAGCTCGACGACGCGAGCCGCACGCGCTTTCAGGAGACCTTCGAACGCGTGCGCGAGACCTTTGCGGGGCCGACCGGCATGTTCCGCCGGCTGTTCGGCGGCGGCAGCGCCGACATCTACCTGCTCCCGCTCGAGAACGGCGAGACCGACTGGCTCGAGTCCGGCGTCGAGATCCGCGCGAAGCCGCCGGGCAAGGAGCCGCGCGTCATCAGCCAGCTCTCGGGCGGCGAGAAGACGATGACGGCGGTCGCGCTGCTCATGGCGATCTTCCAGTCGAAGCCGTCGCCGTTCTGCGTGCTCGACGAGGTCGACGCGGCGCTCGACGAGGCGAATGTCGAGCGCTTCTGCAAGGCGCTCGAGCCGTTCCTCGACGTGTCGCACTTCATCGTCATCACGCACCACAAGCGCACGATGCAGGCGTGCCACCAGCTCTACGGCGTCACCATGCCGGAGCGCGGCGTGAGCCGTCGCGTGGCGGTGAAGTTCGACGAGGTCGGCGTGGATGGGCGGCTGTCGAAGGCGGCGGCCGAGCGCGCGGCGACCGAGCAGCAGGCGGAGGTCCCCGACGACGAGTCGCCCGAGCCGGGCACGACCGCGCGCAGGCCGTCCGTGCTCGCGAGCGTCGAGATCGAGACGCTGCCGCAGTCCGCGCCGCAGAACGCGCCGAGCGCTTCCCTCGCCAAGGCTTGGGAGTAGCGGCGGGGATCTGCCGCAATCCCGCGCGTCGCGGCGGGACTGAGCGCTGCGCCGCGGCTCGCGCCGCAGCTCCGCTCTGGTGCCGCGCGCGAACGGCGCGAAGTGCACTCTTCAACCGTCGGGGCGGTAGCTCAGCGGCGTGTTTGAGCGCTGCGCGGCGGCTCGCGCCGGCGCTCCGCTCTTGTGTCGCAGGCGAAGGGCGCGAAGTACACTCTTCAGCCATCGGGGCGGTAGCTCAGCGGTCTAGAGCCGTCGACTCATAATCGATAAGACGCTGGTTCGAATCCAGCCCGCCCTACTTCCCATCAGCGGCCGAAGGCCGCGTGCATCTGATAGGCGCGCGCGAAACTGGCGCGCCGACCGGTTCAGAGTGAACGCCCCGGCCTCACGGCCCCAAACTGAAATCATGCGTTCGCGTTTTGCGGCGTGCGTACGCGATTTTGCGGCAAGGGGTTGCGTGCGTGGAGGTCTCTTGGGGTGGGCCAGAGGAGCAGCGTGGCCGAGTGCCTGGCCGACCGTCGCGGGCGTGCTCGCGGATTGTCTCTCCGCGCATCGAGAGACCTCGCGCCCCGAAAGGTCTCTGGTTCTCGGTTCCAGCATCCGAAATGCACGAACTCATAAGCAACTGAGTCGCTTCGGCCAAAATCCGGACGGCGCGGAGGCCGCGGAACGCGGAAGTCTCGGGTGATGAGTCGGAGTCAATTGCTCTCGCGAGCGGCGCAGTGGAATATGGTGCTCCCTCGGCGTGGCAACCCGGCGAGGGCGGTCCGCCGGAGAATCAGCAAGGAGCTCAGCGCATGATGATCGTCAACACACCCTGCTGCCTTTCCTCTGCCTGCGTTGCCGCGCTTCTCTGTGCCGTGTCCTTGACCATCGGTTGTGTCACGCCTCGGGAATCTGCGCGAAGAGCCGACGCGCCCGGAGAACCGGCTCCGATCGTGATCGACGTCGATCCTGCCTCCGAAATCAGCGGAGTCGTGCGAGTGGTCTTCGAGGACTCGCGCGGAACGATCTGGCTCGGCGGCGAGTGCGATCTGTTCCGCTACGACGGACGAACTCTGACCAGTTATGTCATCAAGGACGATCTCGGCCGTGGGGTCACGATCAAGAGAATCGTGGAAGACAAGGCTGGCAACATCTGGTGCGGAACCACGGGCGGCATCACCCGATTCGACGGCACGTCCTTCACGAGCTTCGGCGAGAAGGACGGGTTGATCAGCCAGGACGTGTGGAACTTGACCGTCGACCCGAGCGGTGCGATTTGGATCTGCACCCTCGAGGGCGTGTGCCGATTCGATGGGAAGACATTCACCCCCTTCGCGCTTCCGGAAGCGCCGCCCGACCCGACCCGGGGCGTGACCAGCAGCAGGATCGTGCATTGCGTCATGGTGGACCGCAAAGGCCAGGTGTGGTTCGGCACCAACGGTGGCGCGTACATCTACGACGGAACGACCCTGACGAACCTGTCCGAACGCGATGGCCTGCCCAACAACGCGGTGGGCGGCATTCTCGAAGACCGGTCGGGAAACATCTGGTTCTCCACGACTCATGGAGGCATCAGCCGGTTTGACGGCACCGCCTTCATGAACTTCACCGAGTTGGGCATCATCGAAGGCCAGGAGATCTGGTGCTTGCACGAGGGTCGATCCGGAGACATCTGGATCGCAGGCAAGCGCTCTCCCATGTACCGATACACAGATCGAAACGGCGGCCACGAATTCATCACCGTGCCCGAGCAGGATGAAATCACGACGCTCGCGTTCACCATCCTGGAAGACAGCGCGGGACGAGTCTGGCTGTGCGGAACCAACGGCCTGTTTCGACGCGACGGCGAGTCGTTCGTGAAAGTCACGAAGGACGGTCCGTGGCGGTAGCCCCATCTTTTTGGGACCGGGCGGGGGCTTGGGAGCACGGAAGTCTCGGGTAATGAGTCGGGGCCAGCTCCTGTGGCCGTCCGAACGACGCCACAGCCCATGCATGGGTTGCCATCGAAGATTCTGAAGCCCTCCGCCAAGAAAGCGGAGGACTTTCGTTTCGGCTGCGGAGATTGAGGGATGGAGGCGTGCGCCTCCGACCCAACCCTCTGACTTCGGCATGTCCCACCCAGACGAAGACCCCATCCCCCACGCCGCCCGCATGCGCGCGATCGGCGACCTCCTGGCCCGCGGCATCCGCAGGCTCCAAGCCGCCAGACTCCGCAACATCCGGCGGCGGTAGGCGAAAGGGAGTTCTGCGGGGCGATTCTCCTTGCATGTCGTATCCACTCGGATACAATGATGCCGTGATCGAGGTCATCCAGACCGAACTCTTCCGGCGCTGGCTTGAGCGCCTGCGGGACCGCCGCGCACGACTGCGCATCGCCGCGCGGATCGTCGCGGTGCAGGAAGGACACTTCGGCGACTGGAAGGCCATCGATCGCACCGTGTCCGAACTGCGCGTGCATGCGGGGCCCGGGTATCGCATCTACTTCACGCGTCGCGGCGACACCCTCGTCATCCTGCTCGCAGGGGGCGACAAGCAATCGCAGCGGCGCGACATCGAGTCGGCGCGACGACTCGCGGCGGAACTCAGTGACCCCAAGGAGCCAGGACGATGACCTCGAAGCAGCGCAACACTTCCCCCAAGCGGCCGACCCGCAAGGCCCAAGCCCCCGCGAAGCCTCGCCAGAATGTGAAGCCCCACAACGACGCGAAGCTGTCCGCCTTCGACGCGGCCAAGTTCCTCGACTCCGAAGAGGCGGTGGCAGAGTTCATCGACGCTGCGCTCGAGACGGGCGAGCCAGCTGTGCTCATCCGTGCACTCGGCGAAGTCGCCCGTGCTCAAGGCATGGCGCAGGTCGCGAAGCGCTCGGGCCTGGGGCGCGAGAGCCTGTACAAGGCGCTGCAGCCCTCCTCGCATCCGCGCCTAGAGACCATCATGCGTGTCGCTCAGGCGCTCGGCGTCCGTCTGCATGCGTCGGCCGCATGAGGCGGCGTTCGGTGAACTCAAGCGATCTGGAACCCTGATTCCAGTGCGCCACGACGGGTCATCCAGCCCTCTCTGCAGCCTAGATCCCGCCAGCCGTTCGAAACCCGCCCAGCCCGCCCTACTTCCCATCAGCGGCCGAAGGCCGCGTAAAGCTGATGGGCGCGCGCGAAAGCGGCTCGCCGACCGGGTCAGAGTGAACGACCTGGCCTCACGGCCCCAAACTGAAATCACGCGCTCGCGTTTTCCGGCGTGCCTACGCCGTTTTGCGACAAGGGGTTGCGTGCGCCGAGGTCTCTCGCGGTGGGCCAGCGCGGTGGCGCGGCCGAGACACTGGCCGACCGTCGCGGGCGTGCTCGCGGATTGTCTCTCGATGCATCGCGAGACCTCGCGCCCCAAAGGTCCCTGGTTCACCATTCCCGAGGCCGAAGTGCACGAACTCAGAAGCAGCTGAGGTGCTTCGGACGAACTCCGGACGGCGCGGAGGCCGCGGAAGGCGAAAGTCTCGGGTGATGGGTCGGGCCTGAGCACCGCCCAATCGCTGGAAGTGCGCGCTCCGCGGGTGCGCGGCCACGCAGGGACTCTCGGCCGTCTGCAGCCTTGCGACCGCGCCGACGGGTTCAGATACTGCAGGTGATGCCCCACGCGAGACGCCTCACCCGCGAAGATGCCGGTCGCCTCCACCTGCTTCGGCGCGAAGCCATCCGCGGGGAGCCCGCTGCGTTCGGATCGTCGCCGACCGACTGCCGTTTCCGCGAGATCGACGCAGTCGCGGAATGCCTCGCGGATGCCAACCGCGCCGTCTTCGCGATCGCCGATCCCGATGACCCGGAGCGACTCGTCGCGATGGCCGGCATTTCTCGCGAGACCCGGGAGAAGCAGCGACATCGCTCGAGCGTCTGGGGCGTGTATGTCGCACCATCCTGTCGAGGACGGGGATACGGGCGTTCGGTCGTTGCCGCGTGCGTCGACCATGCACGGACCTGGCCGAAGATCGAGTCGGTGACGCTGAGCGTTTCCGCAGAGGGAGAGGCCGCGAGGTCGCTCTACGAGTCGCTCGGCTTCACCACCTGGGGGACCGAACCCGATGCGCTCCGGATCGACGGCGTTGGAATCACGCAGCATCACATGACGCTCCGCCTGAACACCGAGACGACGGGGTGAACTTCCATCGGCCGTCGCGCCGCAATGGCGCGCCGGGTCCGCGGCCATGCTTGCGTCGCCACGCGACCACGCCCAACGCCCGTCGTGGCGGCCGCACGCCGCTTCGGCGATCATGCGGATCCCCTGCAGCGCCCGCCCCACGGAAACCCGCTCCACCATGCCCCATCTCCACGAACTCATCGACTTCACCGTCGCGATCTTCATCGTCCACGAAGGCAAGGTGCTCGTCGTCCATCATCGGAAGCTCGACAAGTGGCTTCCGCTCGGCGGTCACATCGAGCTCGACGAGGACCCCGAGCAAGCGGCGCTGCGCGAGGCTCGCGAGGAGAGCGGGCTCGAGATCGAGCTCGTGGGCGAGCGTCCGCCGACGACCGGCCCCGGCACGCGCGCCCTGATCGCGCCGCGGTTCCTCGACATCCACCGCATCAGCGACACGCACGAGCACATCGGCATGATCTACTTCGCTCGCGTTCGGCGCGGCACCACCACGCTCGCCGCCGAGGAGCACCACGACATCCGCTGGTGTTCGGCGGACGACCTCGACGCGCTCATGCCGCCGATGTCGGCGGCGGTGCAGTGGTACTGCCGAACGGCGCTGCGCGAGCTGGAAGGCTCGTAAGACCCTTCCCCGCCACGCCGCGCGGCGCGCGCCGAATGCGGAATCAGGCGCTGCCCCACGCATAGAAGTCGATGCTGCAGATCTCGCGAAACCCGAGCTTGACGCAGATCGGCGCGGAGGTCTTGCGGTCGCCCTGCAGCACGGCCGCCTGCTTGCCCATCGCGCGAGCATCGGCCAGCCGTGCCGCCATGAGCGCCTTGTAGGTCCCGCGGCCGCGGTGGGCCTCGAGCGTGGCCGCGCCCTGCAGCACGATCACGCTGCTCCCTCGAGGCGAGAACATGCTCGAGACCGCGACCGGCCCCTCGACGCCGTCGAGATGCGCGAGGTAGTGGTTTCCGCAGTCCGTGAACGGCAACACCTCGCAATAGGCTGACGCCAGCGCCTCGGGCATCGGATAGCCCTGGGCATAGAGGCGGACGACATCTGCCCGGTCGCGATCGGTCGCGCGTCGCACGGTCACGGCCGGGTTGCACGGGATCGCGTGCCCGAGATCGGTCAGGACGAGGCCGGCCTGCTCGAGGATCTTCGAGAACCCAGCGGCTTCGAGCCTGCCGACCAGATCGATCGGCGTGGACGAGGGATTCAGCCACCAGCCCACCACATGACGACGCTTTCCGAAGAAGTCCTTCACCCGTTCGATGACCGGGTCGGCGTTCGCCTCTGTCAGCGTCGAGACGCCCACCATGTTGCCGAACGGATGGGAGACCTCGGGCGTGGCATGGGCCCGGACGCCCGGAAAGTCGAGGATGTCCCAGCGACCAGGCAGTCCGGGAAACTCGAACATGCTGTTCTCGACGGCATGCAGGATCGATCGCTCGCTGACGGCCATGGCGGACTCCCTCGGGTCGCTGGGGCCGGTCCGCCCGCGCGACATTCGCTCGGAGGTGGCCACCTGATCGCGTTCTGACCCGGGTGGAGGGTAGCGCAGTCTCGCTCGAGAGGTTCCCGAACCACGCGCGGACGACGAACGCTCGGGTGAACCGACGCCTGGCGACTTCGCGAGAGGCCGTGGCATGGCCGCTTCGGCGTGGAATGCTTCGGTGAAGCGGCGTGCACGCCGACCGAGCAGGAAGTCGTTCGGAACGAACCGCGTGCACTGACGACATCGGGTCAGGTCCGCAAGAAGGACAGCCACGCTCGCCATGGGGCGAGTTCCCACGGTCCGATCGGTTCCCGCGCCGCACCGCCTGCATCTCCGCGATCCGACGACCACATCGAACACTCAACGATTCATCCGGCGACTAACATCGCCGCATGGCGATGGGCCGCGAGCCCCGGCTGCCTCCCCGCGGACGACGCTCCGCGACGCGCAACCCCGAGCGGATGCCGCTCGAGTGCCGGGAGTGGCCGGATCAGCGCGGCGGCAGTCCGCATGCTGCCGTTCTCCATTCCCGAATCGAGCCCACTTCCCGTCTCGCAGCGCACATCCAGTTTCCGGAGGCATCATGGTGACGAACCCCACGATCGCGTCGAACTCCCTCTCGCCTGAAGCGAAGCCGGAACTGCCGGATCCGGTGGTGCTCGCACTCGCGCTCGAGGCGCCTCCGCTGCCCGACGCGCCGATGGAGCGTCCCGGCGTCGCCGCGCAGGTCGGCAGCGTGGTCGCGATCACGATCCCCTTCCTCGGCCTGATCGCCGCGATCATCCTCCTCTGGCACACGCCGTTCAGCTGGCTCAACCTGTCGCTCTTCTTCGGCGGCTACGTGGTCACCACGCTCGGAATCACCGTCGGCTACCACCGGCTCTTCACGCACAAGTCGTACAAGACCACGCCGGCGGTCGCCGCCATCCTCGGCGTGATCGGCTCGATGGCCGTGCAGGGCTCGATCCTCCAGTGGTGCTCGACGCACCGCCGCCATCACCAGCACACCGACCGGCCCGAGGATCCGCACTCGCCCTACGCGTTCGGCACCAGCGTGGGCGGCATGCTCCGCGGCATGGTGCACTCCCACTTCGGCTGGTTCTTCGCCAAGTCGCCGCCGCGGGAAGTGATGCAGCGGTATGTGCCCGACCTCCTCGCGGATCCGGTGGTGCCCACGGTCAGCCGCTGGTTCGGGCTCTGGGCGGTGCTCGGGCAACTCATCCCGGCCGCGATCGGGCTCGCGGTGACCCAGTCGCTGGCCGGTGCCCTCATGGCGTGGATCTGGGGCGGTCTGCTGCGCGTCTTCTTCGTGCATCACGTGACCTGGAGCGTCAACTCGGTCTGCCACCTCTGGGGCCGCCGGCCCTTCGACAGCCACGACGAAAGCCGCAACAACCTGATCATGGGGATCCTCGCCATGGGCGAGGGATGGCACAACACCCACCACGCCTTCCCTGCATCGGCTCGCCACGGACTCTCGTGGTGGGAGTTCGACGCGAGCTACTGGGTGATCCGCATGCTCTCGTGGATCGGGCTCGCGCGCGACATCAAGCTGCCCTCGCCCGCGCGCATCGAGGCGAAGCGCCGGCGTCCCGGCGGACCCGCAAGCGCCCGGAACTGAGCCTCAAGGCCGAGCGTGACCACACGCGCGCGCCGCACCGCTCGGATCGCGGAGCCACTCCACCGTCCGGGATCCTCCGTCAGGGCGCGAGCAGTTCCTGCCGCACCACGATCGGCACGAAGCCGACCTCCATCCCCTGCGGTGGCGTGACGAACAGATTTCGATCGAAGGCCGCGAGCGAACCCGCCCTCGGGGGCGCGAGGTACTCGCCATCGATCGGCCAGGCGCGGTGCATGCGCTCGATGAGCGCCTGCAGCGCGGTGCGCTCGGATTCCGTGAAGCCGCATTGCGCGAAGACCGGCTGGTCGATGAAGCGATACCAGTGGTAGGTCACGGTCGAGCCGTCGACGAGCGACGCGGTGAACGGGCCCGCCGCAGGGCCTGGCTTCGCCCATGCGCCCGCGAGCGGCTCGGCGCTGTAGGGAGCGGGCCTCGCGTCCGGCGGCGGGAACTCGCGCCCGCGCAGTCCGAGCGCGGCGGGAACCTCCTCCGCCTCGACGGCGACGCGCCTCCCGTTCCCTTCCCCGCCGTCGCGGAAGTACTGGGGAAACCGCGCGAATCCGTCCGCGGACGGCTTCCTCCACTGGAGCCCGAACGAACCATCCTCGAAGATCGTCGGCGTGGCGAGCTCATGGATGCCGTCGATCTCCTTGCCATCCTGCCGGTAGCCGACGCGACCGGTCTTCACCTTCGGACGCACCGTACCTGCCGCCGCGAACGCGCCCTTCGGCGCCTCGCCTCCGCGCCGCCATGCGAGCACGGCGTCGTAGAGCGCCGCCTTCGAATAGAGCGCGACATCGCGGACGAGCGTCGTGCGACCCGACGTGTCGACCGGGAAGCGCAGCTCGGGAATCCTCGTCCACGCCACGCCCCGCTCGTCGCGCGCGACGAACTGGGGCACGGTGTTGATCTCCATCGAGCCGTCGACGCGACCCGACGAGGCGCGCGCATCGAGCCCGCGGCCGGAAGCGGTCGGGTAGTCGCGCGAGATGCGGCTCCAGCACTCGGGGATGTAGTAGGCGAGCGGCCCCTTGAAGTTGGCTGCGTTCAGGAAGAGCGTCCAGCTGAGCTCGCCCGTCGCCTGCGGAGCGTTCCGCGCATCGGTCAGCGGGAGCGCCATGTAGGCGTAGCCGAGCAGCTCGCCGTTCGGCGCACCGCTGAACGGCAGCCCGTCCGGCGGGATCAGCAGGCGGTTGCTGATCTGCGCGATGCCGAGGCGGTCATCGGCGAGCGGCCTGCTGCTGTAGAAGAACGACCAGCCCGGCGACGCGACCTCGTTCGTGTAGCAGTCGGTCGTGCCGTTCATGCTGAACTTCGGCGGTCCGTAGTGGAAGCGGTTCCCCCTCCAGTAGCCGAGGCCGCCCTCGAGCGTCTGGAACACCGTGTCGTAGGTCGGCCCGCGCTCGGGCCAGCTGTCGCGGGGCAGCGTCCCGGGCGGGCAGAGCGGCTCCGTCTTGTTGTCGGAGTTGTCGGGAAGGATCCAGGTCGACGGCAGTCCGATCTGGAATCCCCCGATGGGCCGCCCGATCAGCGGCCAGACGGTCGCGTAGAAGCCGGCGCCGTAGTGGAACTCTGCGGGCACGCGCTCGGCCTGACTCGCGATGTAGCCATGCAGGCCGCTGCCCGAGAGCGCCGGTTCGCCATCCGACTGCGCGCGGGCGCCGTTCGGAGCGACAGAGGCGGAGAAGGCTGCGACGATGGTCCACGCGGACGATGCAAGGCGTGATGCGGTCATGTCGAGCGCCACGGTAGTCGATGCCGACGCGAACGGAGCCGACGCACGGCTCATCTGGCGGCGAATCGCTCCATCCTCGCCCGCCGACGGCCGTCCAACCTCGGCGCGCGCGACGGATGCGCTGCGCGCGGCTCGACGGGGAAGGCGGTCGTCGTGAGGCCAACGCGACTTCCGCGGCACGCGGAGTTCGAACGCATGCGACGTCTGGCCCGCCCCGGTCCGCGGCCCGGCGACCGATCGATCAGTGGCGCTCGAGTTCGCCCACACCCTCGTCGGTGATCGAAGGCCCGTGCTCATCGGTCACGGCGTCGCCCGAGGCTTCGCCCGTGGCGAGTCGGGGCTTCCCGTGCGCGAGTCCGACGCCGGCCACGTAGATGAGCGCGAGCGGCTTGGCAGCCTCCCCGCCGAGCGCGTTCAGACGCGCCTGCATGGCGGCCACCCGCTCCGGATGCGCGCTCGCCAAGTTCTTCGTCTCATACGGATCGTCGGCGAGGTTGTAGAGCTGAACGCTGGAGGGAATGAGGGCGCTCCAGATCAGCTTCCAGTCTCCCTGACGGACGGCGCCGCGGAACGGCTCGACGTTGTAGACGACTTCGGTTCGCGGCGAGGAACTTCCATCCGCGATGCTCGACCAGATGTTCACGCCGTCGAGGGGCTTGCACTTCGCCGTGGACGCGGACGCGAGCGAGGCGAAGGTCGGATAGAGATCGACCGCATGCATGACCGCATCGACGGTCTGCGGCTTGATCCGCCCAGGCCAGTTGGCGAACGCCGCGACGCGGCATCCACCCTCGAACAGCGATCCCTTCCCGCCGCGGTACGGACCGTTGTCGCACGGAATCTTGATCTTCGAGAGATCGGTCATCTGTCCGGCGAACATCGCGTTTCGGGTGCCGCCGTTGTCGCTATGGAAGATGACGAGGGTGTTCCCGCGAAGACCCTTCTTCTCGAGAGCGGCGATCACGCGCCCGATCTCGTCATCGAGGCAGGAGATCATGCCCGCGTAGGTGCGCCGGGTCGGATCCTCGATCGACTGGAAGCGGTCGACATACTGCTTCGGCGCCTGGTACGGCGTATGCGGGGCGTTGAAGGTCAGGTAGAGGTAGAAGGGCGACTTCGGGTCCTGCGCATCGATGAACTCGACCGCCTCCTTCCCGATGAGCTGGGTGGTGTAGCCCTCCTCGCTCACGGGCTCGTTGTTGCGGAACCAGTCGACCACGCCAGCGTCGCTATGGGTGAAGTAGTCGAGCTCGCCGATGATCGCGCCGTACTGATGGTCGAAACCGCGCTGCTTCGGCCAGTACTTCTTGTCGGCGTGGCCGAGGTGCCACTTGCCGATGATCGCGGTCCCGTATCCGGCGTCCTTCAGGCATTGAGGCAGCAGCCACTCCTCGGTGTCGAGGCCGTAGTCGGCGGGTCCGGGGATCACGATCGTCTGCAGGCCGTACCGGAACGGATAGCGGCCCGTCAGCAGCGCAGCGCGCGTGGGCGTGCACATGGGCTGGACATAGAACTGCGTGAACTTGGCGCCACCCGCTGCGAGCGCGTCGATGTTGGGCGTCCGGAGGTCGGTCGCGCCGTTGAAGCCCACATCCTTCCAGCCGAGGTCGTCGGCCACGATGTGGACGATGTTGGGCTTCTCACCAGCCCGCGCGGCCGCCGTGATGAATCCGAGAACGAGCAGAAGGATCGTGACGACCGTGCGCATGCGTTTCCTTTGGTTGACGCGAACTGCGACCCATC
>Ga0315906_10004245_pt1 | contig 18512 bp, 14 predicted proteins | sample LakEriMetagenome_4_FD_203526 | JGI IMG/M metagenome (GOLD analysis project Ga0315906, IMG submission 203526) | Freshwater fungal communities from buoy surface, Lake Erie, Ohio, United States - Buoy 2 MA122 | ecosystem: Environmental > Aquatic > Freshwater > Lake > Lake biofilm | place: USA... | reverse complement strand
GCCCGTCTGAGCCCGACTCAAACGTTCACTTCACCGAATTCACGCATCTCACGCTCGATGCCGCGGCCGCGCAGCCAGTCGCGCAGCGCCTGCCCGGTGCCTGCCGTCCAGGGCTGAACCTTCTCGATGTGAATCCACTTGTGGTCCGCAATCTCGTCCGGCGGGCACGTCACCTCATTGGAATCCACGGTGACGTGGTAACAGATGAGCAACTGGTTGCGGCGATGGAACTCATACATACCGACATAGGACTGCAGGGTGCCGTCCAAGCCGGTCTCTTCCTTCACTTCCCGCACCACCGCCTCTTCCGGCATCTCGCCCGCTTCGAGGAAGCCGGTGCACAGGCCATACCAGGTCGCAGGCCAGCCGACATTGCGCAGCAGGATTACGTGGTCATTCCATTCCACGATGCCCGCCACCACCGGCACGGGGTTGTTCCAGTTCACGAAGCCGCAGCGATTGTCCATGCAGACATCGCGCGTTTTTCCGCTCAGTTCCAGACGACGCAGGGGCTGTGCACATTGCGGGCAAAATCGCATGCAGAAAATCCTCGACGGTTGAACAGTTGGATCAGGCCACGTGGCGCAGCGCGGTGTCCACGCGGGACACCAGCTCAGAGAGCTGACTCTCGGTAGCAACGAGCGCGGGACCTATTGCGATGATGTCACTGGTGTAGCGCACCAGCGCACCATGGTCGAAACAGTGATGAAACACTTCCATTGCCCGGGTGGTGGGTGCCCCGGGTCTCGGCTCCAGTTCGATCGCGGCCGCCATACCGAAGTTGCGTACGTCGATCACATGCGGCGCGCCGCGCAGGCTGTGAATGGCATCCTCCAATACCGGCGCGAGCGCCCGGGCCCGTTCCATCAGCCCTTCCTCGCGATACACCGCAAGCGCCGCAAGGCCTGCGGCGCACGCGAGTGGATGGCCGGAGTAGGTATAGCCGTGGAAGAACTCCACCAGATGTTCGGGCCCGGTCATGCAGGCTTCATGGATGTGCTTCTGCACCAGCGCACCGCCCAGCGGAATGACACCGCTGGTGATGCCCTTGGCGAAAGTGATGATGTCCGGCACCACACCGAGCACGTCCTGCGAGAACAGGCCGCCCATGCGTCCAAAACCGGTGATCACCTCGTCAAAGATGAGCAGGATGCCATGGCGGGTGCAGATTTCGCGCAGGCGCTCCAGGTATCCCACCGGCGGCACGATTACGCCTGCCGAGCCCTGCATGGGTTCCACGATGACGGCTGCGATGGTGGAGGCATCGTGCAGCTGGATGATCTTTTCGAGTTCGTCCGCAAGGTGCGCGCCCCAAGTCGGCTGGCCGCGCGAGAACGCCATGTGCGCCAAGTCATGGGTATGCGGCAGGTGATCCACGCCAGGCAGCAGGGCGCTTGCGAAGGCCTTGCGGTTGGCCACCATGCCACCCACCGAAATACCGCCGAAGCCCACACCGTGATAGCCCTTTGCACGACCGATGAACCGGAAGCGGCCGCCCTCGCCACGCGCCTTGTGATAGGCCAGCGCGATCTTGAGCGCGGTATCCACCGCCTCGGAGCCGGAGTTGGTAAAGAACACCTGATCGAAGCCACGCCCGACGGTGCGGGTCAGTGCACCCGCAAGCTCGAAGGCCTTGTCGTGGTTGGACTGGAAGGGCGGGGCGTAGTCCAGCACATCCAGCTGGTGCTTGATCGCCTCCACGATGCGGGGATGACGATGGCCCGCATTGCTGCACCAGAGACCGGAAAGCCCATCCAGAATCCGGCGACCATCAGCTGCGGTGTAATACATGCCCTCGCCCTGCACCACCGTGCGGGGATGCTTGCGGAAGTAACGGTTGTGGGTGAAGGGCATCCACAGGGCTTCGAGATCCTCCGCAGTGGGACCGGCCTGGAAGTTCTCGCTGGGGCTGGGGCGGTTCATGGGCGTGTCCTGCCGGGAATGCGGCGCTGTGCCGCTGGGCGCATAGCCTAACCGACCCGCTACAATCCCCGCCATGCGACTGCTGTTGGCGGAAGATGATGCGATGGTCGGGGCGGCGCTCCGCAAGGGCCTGCAACAGGAGGGCCACAGCGTGGACTGGGTGCGCGATGGCGAGGCCGCAGACCTTGCCCTGCGCGGCACGGCCTACGATCTCCTGGTGCTGGACCTCGGCCTGCCCCGCCGCGATGGCCTGCAGGTGCTGGCGGAGCTCCGCCGGCGCGACGTTCCCTTGCCCGTGATCATCACCACCGCACGTGACCAGCTGGACGACCGGATCCGGGGTCTCGACCTCGGCGCGGACGACTACCTCGTCAAACCCTTCGACCTGGACGAGCTCGCGGCGCGCATCCGGGCGGTAGCCCGGCGCTCTGCGGGACATGCGCGCCCACTGCTGCAGCACCAAGGGGTGAGTCTGGATCCCGCCACCCATGAAGTGCGGCGTGACGGCAAGAATCTGGGCTTGTCGGCCCGCGAGTTCGCCGTGTTGCAGGCCCTGCTGGAGCGGCCGCAGGCCGTGCTGTCGCGCGCTCAACTCGAGGAACGCCTTTATGGCTGGGACGAAGAAGTGGCCAGCAACGCCGTAGAGGTGCACATCCACCATCTGCGCAAGAAGCTTGGCGAGGGCTACATTCGCACGGTGCGTGGCCTCGGTTACACCCTCGGACCATCCTCATGAATGCACCGTGGCGTGGTGTGTCGTTGAGATCCCGTCTACTCGGCGTGCTGCTGACGGCCGTCGTGCTGTCCACGGCGGTCGCCACCGGGGCAACCTATTACTGGGCGCGGCACGAGATCGATCAACTGCTCGACTATCACCTGCGCCAGCAGGCACTGGCCCTGCGCGACAAGGCCTTCATGCTGGGCACCGTGGTGGTGCCGGAACCTGACCCGGACCAGGATTTCGTCATTCAGGCCTGGGACTGGCGTGGCCAGCGGGTCTATCTCTCCCATCGCGGGGTGGTACTCCCACGCAGTGCCGAGCCCGGCTACAGCGACATTCAGGCCGGAAAAACCGCCTGGCGAGTCTACGCCATGGTGCTCGGCACCCATCTCGTGCAGATAGCCCAACCCATGCGCCTGCGGCGTGAGCTCGCAACCCAGGCCACGCTCAAGATTCTCTATCCGCTGCTCGCGGTCCTGCCCATTCTCGCGCTGCTCGTGTGGTGGAGCGTAGGGCGGGTGCTCTCTCCCCTGGGACGTCTGGCAAGCACCATCGCCAGTCGCGACGCAGCCACGCTCGCCCCCATCAATGCGACGAACCTTCCCTATGAGGCGCGACTCATGGTGGAGGCCTTGAATGAACTCATCGCACGCCTGCAGCAGTCGCTCACCCGTGAGCGTGCCTTCATGGCCGATGCCGCGCACGAACTGCGCACGCCGCTGACAGCGCTGCAGCTGCAGGCACAGCTGCTCGCCCGTGCCGACAGTGCAGAGGAACAGGCTGAAGCCGCTACGGCCCTGCGCGCCGGTGTGCAGCGGGCAGCGCATTTGATCGACCGCCTGCTTGCCTATGCGCGGGCGGATCTGGCGGACGAATCCGCGTCTCGCGAACTGCTGGATTTCAGTGCACTGGTGGAAAACTGCGTGCAGGACTTCGCCGAACGCGCCCAGGCTGGGGGGCTGGAGCTGCATGCCGCAATCATGCCTTTGCTCCAGGTGTCCGGCCATGCTGTGGCGCTGCGCAGTGTGGTGAGCAATCTGCTGGACAACGCGCTGCGGTATACCCCTTCACCCGGCCGCATTGCGCTCGATCTCACTGCGGAGGATGACGCGTGCGTCCTGCAAGTGACGGATACCGGGCCCGGCATTCCGCCAGATGAGCGTGAGCGGATCTTTGATCGCTTCTACCGGATTCCCGGCGCGAGCGCGGAGGGCAGTGGGCTTGGTCTTGCCATCGTCAGACGGGTCATTGAGCGGCATCAGGGAGAAGTGACGGTTGCCAGTGGTCCGGGTGGGCAGGGCGCGTGCTTCCGGCTGCGCCTGCCGCTCAGCGCAGGGCCCTCCGCACCCGGATCTGCCACCTGAGGGACGCTTAAGTCTGGTTTAAGGCGCGCGCCTCAGAGTTCGCTACCAGAGGGCATGTGCCCGCAACACTCTGGAGGCCATCATGTTCAAGCGCAGAATCCTTGCCGCAGCCGTGGCTGGCGCGGCCATCGCCACCCTGTCCGCCACTCTCATTCCAGATCAGAGCACCGCCCAGGCCGCGGGCGCCGCGTCGAGTCCGATCGGAACGGTAGCCTATGGGTTACCCGACTTCACGGATCTGGTGGAGCGCACTGCTCCAGCGGTCGTCAGCATCCAGGTCGCGCGTGCCGTGCCGACTGGCCGTGGACCCATGGGTGAAGGGATGCCTCCAGAATTCGAATTCTTCCGGCGTTTCGGCCCGCCGATGGGGCCGGGCGGAGAGCCCGATGAAGACCCGATGCAGCAGGGTCAGGGTTCGGGCTTCATCATCAGTGCCGATGGTCTGGTTCTCACCAATGCCCATGTGGTTGAAGGAGCGGATGAAGTCACCGTGGTGCTGGCTGACCGGCGTGAATTGAAGGCCAAGGTCGTGGGTCTGGACGAGACCACGGATGTGGCTGTGTTGCGCGTGCAGGCCAAGGGCTTGCCGACGCTGGCCGTGGGCGACGCGGAGGCTTTGAAAGTGGGCGAGTGGGTGCTCGCCATCGGCTCACCCTTCGGTTTCGACCATACGGTGAGCGCGGGTGTGGTGAGCGCCAAGACACGCTCCCTGCCGCGGGGCGGCTATGTGCCCTTCATCCAGACGGATGTGGCGCTCAATCCGGGTAATTCGGGTGGGCCGCTGCTCAACCTCAGGGGTGAGGTCGTCGGCATCAACTCCCAGATTTACAGCCGCAGCGGCGGCTACATGGGGCTGTCCTTCGCCATCCCCATCGATCTCGCCATGAACATCCAGCAGCAGCTGGTGGCCGACGGCAAGGTTACGCGGGGGCGTCTCGGCGTCAGCGTGCAATCGGTGGATCAGGCGCTGGCCGATTCCTTCGGACTGGACCGGCCTCGGGGTGCACTGGTGGGCGCCGTGGAACCGGGCCTCGCGGCGGACCGCGCCGGGATCAAGGCTGGCGACATCATTCTCTCGATCAACGGCAGAACTGTCACGGATTCAGCCATGCTGTCGCGGGTGATCGCCGAGCAGAAACCGGGCAAGGACGTGAAGCTCGAGCTGCTGCGTGAGGGCAAGCAAAAGCAGCTGTCGGTGGCGCTGGGCGCTGCGGACGACGCCCAGGCGGTGGTGGCGGACGCGGGGGCAGGACCCAAGTCGGAAGGCCGCCTCGGTGTGGTGGCCCGCGCACTCGAGCCCGCCCAGCAGGAAGCCGCGGGCGTGCGCTCCGGTGTGATGGTCGAAGCCGCCAGCGGACCGGCCGCCAAGGCGGGTCTGCGGCCCGGAGACATCATCCTCGCTGTGAATTCGAGCCCGGTCAGTGGCCCCGGTGAACTCGCCAATCTCATCGCTAAAGCGCCCGCCAAGGTGGCCCTGCTGGTCAAGCGTGAGGGGGGTGAAATCTTCGTGCCGGTTGATCTCGGCTGAGGGCAAGGTAAGCGGACGAGGGCCGAAACTCTGGAGGGACGCCTGCACGTTCCTCCAGATCTCGCGGGCACATGCGAGACCATTGGTCTTTGCAGGACGATGGGGTAAGTTGCCGGCCTGTTGGCCCTCATAACCTGTTTCGGGGAGCTCCATGTATTCCTTGCGATTTCGTCTTGCCCGCTGGGTGCTCGCCCACCGCAAGACTGCCTGGTTGTTGTTTGCCCTGATCACCGCCTTCTTTGCCGCAGGTTTACCGCGTGTGCGACTGGAAACCGTGTTCTCGGATTTGCTCCCCACGGATGACCCTTTCGTGCAGGCTTTCCAGGACCACCCCGACTTTGGCAATCCGCTGTCGGTCGCGGTGATGGTCAAGCGCAAGCAGGGCGACATCTACAACGCGGAAACACTCCAGAAGGTCTACCAGCTCACACGCGACATCGATCTCGCCCCGGGCGTGGACCACGACATGATCCTCTCCATCGCGAGCACCAAGGCGCGTTACAGCGAGGCCACCGCGGAAGGCATCGACATGCGCCCGCTGATGGAGGATCACGCCCCCACCACGGACGAGGAGGTCACCCGCTTCCGTGCGATGGTGGACAAATCCCCCAACGTGCGGGTGTTCCTGATTTCCCGCGATGACACGGCAACCCTGATCACCGCCACCTTCATCGAAAAGAAAGTGGATTACGGCGAGGCTTTTGCCTTCGTGCAGGATCTGGTGGAGAAGGCTCGCGACGCCGAGCACGAGGTGTATCTCGCTGGTCAGCCGATACTCTTCGGTTGGGTATACAAGTATGAGCACCAGATGTTGCTCATCTTCGGAGTGACGGTGGTCGCGCTGGTGCTGGCATTGGCGCTCTACATGCGCAATGCCGTCGGCATCATCACACCGATCATTACCAGCGCCACGGCCGCCATCTGGGCGTTCGGGCTGGTGGGCTGGCTGGATGTTTCCATCGAGCCCCTGCTCATGGTCGTGCCCTTGCTGCTCACGGCACGTTCATTCTCGCACTGCGTGCAATTCACCGAACGTTTCTATGAGGTGTTCGCCGAGGTGAAAGATCGCGTGAAAGCCGCCGAGATCACCATGGGTGTGATGATGGCGCCCAGCATCCTCGGCATCATCACGGACATCCTCGGCATCTTCATCGTGGGCTTCGCTCCCATCCCGGCGATGGTGCGGCACGCTATCTTCTGTGGCATGTGGGCGGTGTGGCTCATTCCCACCGGGGTGGTGATGATCTCGCTCCTGTTGGCCTCGTTACCCGCGCCCGGCAACGTGGATCAGATGATTGGGCGGGGTCGGGAGTCCGGTGTGCACCGGCGTTTCCAGTCTGCTCTCACTGCCATTGCCGGCATTACGTTTGGCCCGAGAGCCCGGATCACCACCGCACTGGTGCTGGTGCTCACAGTGTGGGCCACGTGGACGGCCTCGCAGATCAAGATTGGCAATCCCGTCGAGGGCAGTGGCCTCCTCTGGCACGACTCGGAATTCAATACGGCCGTGCGCGCGATCAACCGCCACTTCCCGGGCGTGAATACGCTGGAAATCGTGCTTGAGACCAAGGCAGTCAAGAGTTCCGACCTGGAGGTGCAGAAGGTCGAAACCATCCAGACCATGCAACGCCTACAGCGCCTGCTGGAAGCAGATCCTGACCTGCCGCCACGCGCCACGCTTTCCTTCGCTGACTACATGGAGGAGGGCAACCGTCTCTTCAACGGGGGCAGTCCGAAATGGATGTCGCTCGATCCCACACAGATGGCCATGAGTGCGGCCGGCTTCGCCGTCACCATGGGCACGAGCGCGAAGAACTTCAACAATCTGGTGGACTTCCGCTGGCATGACGGCACGGTTTCGCTCTGGTATCCCGACAACAAGCAGGAAACCGTGGATGCCGCGCTGGCCTCGGCGCGTCGCGCCGTGGAAACGGTGGGCGTCGATCACGAGACTTTCATCGTGCGCCTGGGAACCGGCACCATCGCCCTGCAGCAGGCGGTGAACCATGTCATCGAGCGCTATTACGGCATCTGCATGGCGGTATTGAACCTGCTCATCCTGCTGGCGGCATCCTATGCGTATCGCTCACTGGTGGCGGGGATATTGCTGCTGGTGCCGGTGAACATTGCCCATCAGGTGATGACTGCCGCCATGCACCTTCTGGGTGTAGGACTGGACGTGAATTCGCTCATCGTGGCGGCCATCGGCGTGGGTGTCGGTATCGACTACGGAATCTACCTGCTGTCGCGAATTTGCGAGGAGCATCACGCCCATGAAGGAGATTGGGGCCAGGCGATCACCCAGGCCCTGCGCACCACGGGCAAGGCCATCATGTTCACGGCCACCATCATGGCCATCGGCATCGCGCCCTGGTACGTGATGTCCGACCTCAAATTCGTGGCGGACATGGGCCTGCTGCTGATTGTTATCATGGCGATCAACATGGCCACCGCGTTGGTGGGTGTGCCCCTGCTGGTCTGGCTGGTCAAGCCGAAGTTCGTCTCGCGGCGGGATCTGCTGGTTGGCGAGAGTGTGGACTTGAGCCAGTTCATGTCGGCCGAGGGACAGGCTCAGGCACGCTAGAGGAAGGGCAGGGCCCGATACTTATCCGGGCCCCGTTCAGGTGAGGATGGGATGCGGCCCATCAGGGCCGTCGATGATTGCCGCCGAGCGCGTCAGCCGACGGCGCCGGAGGTCTTCAGGCTTTCAATCTCAGCACCGGAGAATCCGAAATCCGCCAGCACTGCCGCGGTGTGTTCACCCGGCAGCGGCGGCGGTAGATCGAGCTTCGCCGCGGTGCGGCTGAAGCGCGGCGCGGGTGCCACCTGCTCCAGGCCATGATGCTCGACAAAAGCATGCCGCGCCCGGTTGTGCGGGTGTTGCATCGCTTCTGACGTACTCAGTACCGGCGTTGCACAGGCATCCTCATGTTCCAGAATCGCGGTCCATTCGGCGCGCGTCTTCGTCTTGAAAACCGCTGCGAAGCGCGCCTTCCAGGCCGGCCATTTCGTCTTGTCGTGCTGGGGCTCGAATTCGGCCGGATTCAGGCCCATCAAGCTCAGCAGCTTCACGTAGAACACCTTCTCGATCGCCCCCACGGCGATATAGCCGCCGTCGCTGGTTTCGTAGGTGTCGTAGAAATGGGCGCCACCATCCAGCACATTGTCGCCGCGTTGCTCCGTCCAGCTCCCCGTCGGGCGGAAGCTGAAGAACATGTTGGCAAGCATGGCGGCGCCTTCCGTCATGGCGGTATCCACCACCTGCCCGCGGCCTGACTGCCGCGCTTCCAGGATGCCGCACACCATGCCAAAGGCGAGGAACATGCCGCCGCCCCCGAAATCCCCCACCAGATTGAGTGGCGGAACGGGCTTGCGGCCGCGTTCGCCGATGGTGCTGAGCACGCCTGCGAGCGAGATGTAGTTGATGTCATGCCCGGCCACACTGGACATGGGGCCATCCTGTCCGTAGCCGGTCATACGCCCGTAGATGAGTCGCGGATTGCGGGCATGGCAGACGTCCGGCCCGAGGCCGAGACGCTCTGTCACGCCGGGTCGGAAGCCTTCGAGCAGGCCATCCGCCTGTTCGACGAGACGCAGCACCACCTCGCGACCCGCCTCGGATTTGAGATCGACCGCCACCGAGCGCCGACCACGATTCATGATGTTCATGCGCGGCGGCAAGGCCACGCCCAGATCGGCGGCTTGGGTGCGGTCTACGCGAATCACGGTGGCGCCCATGTCTGCCAGCAGCATCGCGGCAAACGGTCCCGGTCCGATTCCCGCAAGTTCAACGATTCTGACGCCTGCCAATGGTCCCATCTGCGCTCTCCCCTGCCACCTGTTGATGAAAAGACTCCCGGATGCCCTGCACGCTAAACCACACGCACCCCTGCCGCCAGATCCCAGGGGATTCCGGCCTCAGCCACCACGCCGCACATGTACTTCCAGCAGGGAAAAATCATCGTCGAAGGGGCCGGGCGTGCCCTTCATTTCGCGCATGTGGGTCAGGATCCGCTCCGCATCGTTCACCGCCATGTCCTGGTGATCGAGCAGCGCGTTGGCGAAATCGAGGCATGAGAGCTCACCCTTCTCCGGCGTCTCGAACTCGTACACCCCATCACTGAACACGAACAGCTTGGCGAAAGATCCGATGGCCTGCACACCTTCCTCGAATTCGGCCCCTGGAATCCAGCCGATGGAGAAATTGGGGGTGGACAGGAGATGCTGGGTGAGATGTTGCGGGTCTTCCCCCGTGAAGAGCACTGCAGGCGGATGGCCCGCACTGGCGAAGGTGAGTTCGCCTTTCTGCCGGTCATACACGCCGTACCAGAGGGTGAAATACTTGTTGTCGTGATCTTCCATCGGATAGGCGTCATTCAATGCTGTCAGCACGCTGGACGGCCGCAGGAAGTCGGCATTCAGGGTGCGTGTGCGCAAGGCGTTCATCGCAGAGATCGAAAGCAGGGCTGCGCCGACGCCATGCCCGCACACGTCCAGCAGATAGATCGCGAAATGGTCCGGACCAATCCAGTTGTAACCAAAGGCATCTCCTCCGAGTGAGGTCGAAGGAATGTACTGCCAGCTCGTGCTGATGTCCCCGGTCAGGGGGGGCGGCAGCAGGGCTCGCACATATTCCTCTGCTTCGCGCAGCTCGGCGGCGAGCAGTTGTTGGCTTTTCCAAAGGGCCTGCCAGGCCGCATTGCGCTCCAGCAGGCTGATGTAGCCGCGCGCATGATGACGCAGGCGGGCAATCATCTCGATGGGATCGGGAAGCTTGACCAGATAGTCGTTGGCACCTTCGGTAAAGGACGCAGCCTTGGTCTTTGGCTCCTCGCGCGAGGACAGCACCACCACCGGCACGAGCTTCAGTTCCTCATCCTCCCGATACTGCTTGACCAGGGTGAGCCCATCGGTGCCGGGCATCACGAGATCCTGCAGGATTACATGCGGTTTGACTTCGCGCGCCTTGTCCAGCGCCTTGGCCGCATCGGTGCAGTAGTGCAGGCGGATATCCGGTGCTTCCTCCAGCATCTTGCGCACAGCAGCGACCACGATGGCCTGGTCGTCCACCAGCAGGACTTCGATTCGGCTCTCCTCGATCTGGCCTTCCGGCAATACCGATTTTTCCTGTTGCATGCGGAGTTCCTGGATTTCGAAAAAAAGGAAAGAGGGGATCAGGGGCCAGCGCAGGCGTCGCGCAAGGCATCGGCAACGGCTTCCAGTGGCAGGATTTTTTCGGCTGCCCCAAGTTCAATCGCCGCGCGAGGCATGCCGAACACGAGCGAAGTCTTCTCGTCCTGGGCAATGGTCTGGAAACCTGCGCGCTTCATCGCAAGCAGCCCACGGGCGCCGTCCCGACCCATGCCCGTGAGCAGCACGCCGAGACTGCGGCCACCCCAATGTCGGGCGATGGATTCAAAGAACACATCCACCGACGGGCGGAAGGGTTCACTCGCAGGCTCCACGCTGTAATCGAGCGCACCATCGCTACGAATCACGAGATGATCATTGGTCGCTGCGAGCAGTATTGCCCCGGCATGCGGTCGGTCGCCGGGGTTGACGAGCGCGACCGGCAAAGGGGTGACACTGGCCAGCCAATCCCGCAGGCCCGGCGCAAAAGCGCTGTCCACATGCTGCACCACGACCAGAGAGCCCCGAAAATCCTGGGGCAGCCGCGCAAAAATGTCAGCCAGCGCGCGTGGTCCGCCGGTTGAACAGCCAATGGCAATCAGCAGATCAGACGGTGAGACACGTGGAATGGGGGTGGTGGATGCGTGCTTGCCGAGCAAGCGCGCCAGCATGCGAATCTTGGTGGGCAGGGGGTTACTGTCCGGAACTCGCCCATCGCGGCCCGGCACGGGCATGTTGACCGCATCCAGCGCACCAAAGCCCATGGCCTCGTAGACCAGCGAGAGATTGCCGGCCACGGTAGCCGTGACTATCAGGATTGCGCACGGCGTCCGCGCCATGATCTGGCGGGTGGCTTCCACCCCGTTCATCACGGGCATCAGCAGATCCATCAGAACGATGTCGGGCGGGTCTTCCCGGCAGCGGGCCACTGCTTGCGCGCCATCCGCCGCCGTCCAGGCCAACCGGCATTCAGGCATGCCGGCAAGCGTGCGCTTCAGGACTTCGGTGGCAATCGGAAGATCATTGACCACGCCGATGCGCAGTTCAGGTGGCACCAATCAGATCCTCCACCACGCGCACGAGAGTCTCGTCCTGGAAGCTGCTCTTGGCGAGATAGTAGTCCGCTCCTGCCTCCAAGCCGAGGGCACGATCCTCCGGTCTGTCCTTGTAGCTCACGATCACCACGGGCGTGTTCGCGAGTCGGGCATCCCCCTTGATGAGACCGACCAGCTGGATCCCATTCATGCGGGGCATGTCGACATCGGAGACCACCAGGTCATAGTGCCCCGCGCGCACCGCATTCCAGCCATCCATGCCATTGACGGCCACATCCACCCGGTAGCCATGTCTCTCCAGCAGGCGCCGCTCAAGCTCGCGTACGGTCAGCGAGTCATCCACCACCAGGATGCGCTTGCGTGCATCGAGCACTTCTGCCCCTGCTGAGGCTACTGCACGTATCGCGCGGTCGGGACTGACCACTGCATCCGCGGATCGCACCAGATCATCGATATCGAAGATGAGCAGCGGCGAGCCGTCCTCCATCACCGAGGCCGCAGAAATGTTGCGAATCTTGCCCAAGCGACGATCCAAAGGATGGACCACGATGGTCCGCTCACCCAGGAAATCATCCACAACCACCCCATAGCGGGCATCCCGATCGCTCACGAACACAACGGCGATCTCGTCCGAGCTCTCCGCAGGGCTGCGCCCCAGCAGCTGGCGCGCGGAGACCAGTCCGATGTTCTCGCCGTTGTGGATGAGGAAGCTGCGGTTATCCAGCACCTGCACATCGCGCCGCGGAATGCGCAGGGATTGATCGAGGCGCGCCAGAGGAAAGGCATAAGGCTCGGCATCGATCTGCACAAGCAGGGCGCGCAGCACCGACCGCGTGACGGGCAGCTGCAGCTGGAAGCTGGTGCCCTTACCCAACTCGCTGTCAACGCGAATGGTGCCAGAGACTTCCTGCACGGTGCTCAGCACCACATCGAGTCCTACGCCGCGACCCGAGACTTCGGTCACGGCGGCGGCGGTGGAAAACCCGGGTAGGAAGAGGAAGTCATATAGCTCTGAGGTGGAAAGCGCCGCAGCCGTTTCGGCATCCGAGAGGCCGCGTTCGACAATGCGCTTGCGCAGGGACTCCGGATTGATGCCCCTGCCATCGTCCTGCACGGTGAGTGCCAGCATGCCCGCGCGATGCGACGCCGTGACCGTGACAGTCGCTTCCTCGGGCTTGCCTTGCGCCACCCGGTCCGCGGGCAGTTCGAGTCCATGATCCAGCGCGTTGCGAACGATGTGTGTCAGCGGTGCTTTCAGTTTATCGAGGATGTCGCGATCCACGCGCGTGTCCTTGCCGCGAATCTGGAAGCGCACCTTCTTGCCAAGCTGGCGCGAGAGGTCGCGCACCATACGCGACAAGTCCGCCACGCCTTCCTCGAAAGGTCGCATGCGACTCATAAGCACTTCGCGGAAGAGGCGCTCCGCATTGTCATCCATCCGCTGGGCCGCGAGCTCGAGGCTGTGCAGTTCGCGCGTGAACTCGGCGCGCAGGCGCTTGGCGGTGTCGCGGGCGCGGTTGGCTTCCGTCAGCGTGCCCGCGGGGACGTCGGCGGGCAGGTTGGCGAGCCAACGGTCCATGCTGCTCAGCAATTCGCGTTGGATGCCGCGAAGGTTCTGGAAGCGATCAACCAGCGGCGCCAGATTGTGTGCCTCCACCAGACACTCGCCCGCCAGACCCACCACGCGGCTCAGGTTTTCCGCACTTACGCGCAGGAAGCGTTCGCCCTCCGCACCGCCGCGCGCCTGTTCCGTCGCGGCGGGCGCCGCCACGGGCGGGGGGGGCGGGGTCGCAGGCGCCGCAGCATGGACGGGCGTCGCGCTCGCTGCGGGTGCTTCGGAACCGGCCGGCGCGGCTGACTCTGGCGCGGTCTCGGCCGGAGATGCGGTCAGCACGGCGGGCGATGGTACCTCTGCTGCGGGTGATGCATCGGCCGGGCTTGCCGGCGCGGCGCTGGCAACTGCCGCGCCGAATGCCGGATCGCGCAGTTTCTCCACTTGGGTCGCAGTGCTGGCAAGTGCCTCGGCATTCGCTTCCACCCACACAGGGATGTCGTCCTCGGACTGGGCTGCCACCTGCGCAAAATGGTCGGCGCCTGCCAGCAGCACGTCGACGTGTGCGGCACTCAGCGAGAGACGGCCTTCCTGGACGGCCACGAAGATGTCTTCCATCACATGAGCGAGGCCTACCAGGGGATCGAACTGCAGGATTCGGGCTGCGCCCTTGATGGAATGCGCTGCACGCATGAGCTCATCGATCTCGCCGGCACTTGGCGGACCCTGATCGAGAGCCAAAAGGCCGGTGCCCAGCACTGCCGCCTGGGATTCCAGTTCCATCTTGAAGAGGTCGATCATGCCCGGGATCTCCCTTCCGCCTAACGGAAGACGCGCGCCGCGAGTTCGGTGAACAGCTTGGCCGGATCGATCAGGCCGGCGGGACCTCGCTCCGTGGCGATCACGCCTTCCACGTGGCGATTTTCCGCCCGGGCGACAGTGACCGGCACCGCGCCGATATCCTCCGGCGCCAGAGCGATGATCCCGGCCACTTCGTTCACAGGGCAGGCGAAAGTCTCCCCTTGGTGGCTGAGGACCAGCGTGCGGGACATCACGGTCCGTTGCTTGCTTTCCGCCATGGTCTGGGCCGGCGCTGCAGCCTGCAGCCCCATCAAGGTCTCCAGAGACACTGCGATCTCCAGCGTCCCGCGCACATTCACCAGACCCTGCACGGCTGGTTCCGGGTGATGGGGCAGCGAATGTCCCGGACGCTGGGGAACGACTTCGCGGATCACCGGCGTATCGATGGCCAGCCACTCCTCACCAATCCGGAAAACCAGCACGGCGCGGGTGCCCCGGACTGGAGGGGCGGGCTCTGCCGCCATGCTCTCTGCCAGCGATTCCTGATAGCCCTCCGGCGGCAAGCGATCCAGCAGACTGCGACCGGCCTGGGCATGCACGGGGCAATTCCTGCAATGCACATACTGCGTCAGCTCCGGGCAGGAGCCGTCGCCGTGCACACCTATGGAGCGCCAGCATGCGGTATCAGCGGTTGGTGTCGGAGTCATCGGGCAGCCTCCGGCCCCGCCCGTGCGGCGCGTTCGCGCAGCAGCCGCGCCCGTTCGGTGCGTCCAGCGAGCGTCTCCAGACCGGCCATGGCGAGCAAGGCCACTTCATTGGCGGGCTCCAGATAGAGGGCCTTGCCAAGGCTCACACCCGCCTCGTGGGGTTCGCCCAGCGCCGTTTCTGCCAGCCCCTTGAGCAGCCAGGCGTGCGCGTTGGTGCGCTCGCGGACAAGTACGCGTTCCAGGCGCAGCAAAGCCTCGCGATAGTGGCCGGTGTCTGCCAAGCGGCCCGCCTCGGACAGATCATCAACGACCGGCCCCTGCCGACTGGCCCGGCCAGCGGCCGCGGCGGGCTGCGGGTTCTTGCGCGTTACTGAAGCAGGCGCCGCCCGCGGCGAGCTCGTGACCGCTTGGGGCGCGACCATTGGGCGGCGACCGAAGGCGAAGGCATTGAGGGGCCCCACACTCGAGAAGTTGCCTGACATGAGCACGGCCTCGGCATGTCCGGTGAAGAGCATGCCGTCGGGTACCAACAGGTCGGCAAGGCGTTCGAGCATGCGGCTGCGGGCGTCCACGCCGAAATAGATCAGCACATTGCGGCAGAAGACGATGTGGGCGGGAGCGACCCCATCCGTCCAGCGCGGATCCATCAGGTTCGCCTGCTCGAAGCGCACGCTCTGGCGCAGTGCTCCGCGAATCCGGTAGCCGCCGGCTACCGGCTCGCACCACCGGTCGCGCCATGCCTCCGCCCGCGGTGAGCGAAAGGTCCGCGGCCCATAGACCCCCAGGCGAGCCTTTTCCAGTGCTGTCTCGCTCAAATCGAAGGCCTCGATGATGAAGTCGTGCACGCCAAGACCCGCCTCGAGCAGGGCCATCGCCAGCGACCACGCTTCTTCGCCCGTGGCGCAGGCGAGGCACAGCACGCGCAGGCGCGGAACTGTCGCCCAGCGCTGGGCGCGCCAGCGCGCGGCCTCTGCAAACAGAAACTCGAATGGGCCGCCATCCCGCAGAAACCAGGTCTCATGGACGGCCACGGCTTCCACGAATGCCTGCAGCGCTGGCCCTGAGCGGCCCAGGGCTTCGATATAGTCCGCAACCGACATTCCGTCCGCAGCTGCCATGCGTTCGCACATACCGGTGACCGTGGCCGTGCCCAGCAGACTGGCTTCCAGGCCAAAACGGGCGCGCAGCAGTGCTTCCAGCGTTTGCGCGCTCATTCGGGCGGTTCCAATGAGTCGAGGGCGGCAGCAAGCTCCGGAGTGAGGAGGTGTGGAATGAACAGGCGCTGCACGGTGACGCCACCGCTGGTCTGCAGCGGGCCCAGCCAGGGCGAGTCGCCCAGACGAACGCCGGGAGGCGACCACCCCTCTGGATCCACGGCCAGCGCGTCGGTGACTCGCTCGCACAGCAGACCCAGCGCGGCCCCCGGGATCCGTGTGTGGCACAACAGGACCCGGGTCGCCAAGGCCGGGCGTGCGGCTTCGCCACTGAGCAACAAATGGGTATCGATCACCGGCGTCCAACGTCCACGGTAATTGAAGACGCCCAACAGGCCAGTGGGTCCGCCAGGCATCGAACGCAACTGGGGGCGGGGCAGCACGCCATAGAGATCCGAGGATGAGACGGCGTAAGCCTCCTGACCGACCCAGAACGGGATTATGAGCATGGCTCTGGCGCCCCCGACTCAGTCCTCGACACTGCGGCCGCCCGTTTCTGCGCCCTGCAGCGCTGTCATGAGCTGTTGGGCAAGACGACCGAGTTCCCGCAGGCGCTCGCCCGCCCGCCCATCCTCCGTGCCCAGCGTGCGTGCGCTCGCGCGCAGCGCCTGGGCGGTGCTCTGGCAATCCCGCAGCGCGCGAGTCATGCGCTTATCTTCGTCAGCAGCGGCTTCGCTCGTCGAAGTCGGGCTCGTGGCAAGTCGCACCGCGTTGACGCCACCGTGCACCTCGGACTGAAAGCGCTCCACACTCATCACGCCTTCACTGACCACTTCCCGGGCGCGGGCCACATGTCGGGCTATGCCAAGGCAAGTAGCCGCAGTGTGGTCGGCCAAGCGCCTGATCTCCTGCGCGATGGCCACGAAACCGTGGCCGCGGTCGCCGGCTTTCTCGGATTCGATTGCGGCATTGAGCGAGAGCAGGTTGATGCGCTCTGAGACTTTGTCCAAGCCGGCGACTGCCTGCGCTATTTCATCCGTACGTTCATGTAGACGTGTGAATTTCTCTCCCAGTCCGCCAGCGGCTGCATCCAGCGCCAGCAAGGCAGGTTCCAGAGCCAGCAGCGGAGACTCAGTGGACTCGGCAGTCGCGACAGGTGGCGACGCCCCCGCCTCCAGAACCACGGCCAGCTCACCAAGGCGGCTCGCTGCGCCGGCAACGGACTGGTTCACCTCGGACAACGCCGTGCGCTGGATATCGGTGGCGGTCTGCAGTGCGGCCACCCCCACACTCATTTGCCGGGCCAGCTCCTTCAGCGCCGGCAGGCTCGCGAGCAGGGTTTCCTGATTGCGCACCTGCGAGGCCTGCTGGTCCTGACTCGCCTTAAGAGCATGATTCAGGTGACGCAGCCGCCACAGTGCAAGACCCGCGACGACGGCAGCCAGCCCCCAGCCGGTAAGGTTCATGGAAGTCTCTCCTGTACTGGCCGCCATTGTAGCTGCGGGGCCCAATGCTCCCGCCAATCCGACCAGCCAGTGTTGACTGGACATACCCTCAGTGCACCGAAAAGCGGGCGACTTCACTCTGCATCTCCCGGACAGCGTTATTGAGGCTGCTTGCCGCGTTGTTCATTTCACTGGCGCTCTCGGCGGAGTGGCGGGCCACCTCGTTGAGCTGGAGCGTGGATTCGCTGATCTGCGCAGCGCCCTGGGCCTGCTGGTGCATGCCCTCCTGCACCATCTGCAGCTGCGGCGCCAGCGCTTCCACCCGCCGAATGATGCCATCAAGGCGATCGGCCAGCCGCGCCGTGTCTTCCACACTGCGAGTCATGAGGTGCTCAAAACGTGACATCTCGCCCACGCCGGCGTTCACCGCTACCTGCATCTCCGTGACCATCGATTCGATGTCCAGGGAGGCCCCTGCCGTCTGGTCCGCAAGGCGGCGGATTTCGCGCGCCACCACGCTGAAGCCCGTGCCGTATTCCCCGGCCTTCTCCGCCTCGATCGCGGCATTCAGCGAGAGCAGGTTGGTCTGGTCGGCCACGCGGGTGATGGTGCCCACGATCTGGTTGATGTCGCTGGCCTTTTCATCAATGGCGCGTAGACGCGTGGCCACATTGCCGCTGGTGCTGGCAAGCAGGCCCATGGAGGTGCGCATCTGCTCGAGATCAGTCTTGCCCTCGCCCGCGACGACTGCGTTTTCCCCGGTCACGGCCGCCACTTCCTGGACTGTCTCTTCCAGCGCCTGGGCGGTCACCGAGATTTCACGCGTGGCTGTCACGACATCATTGGTGGAGGCTCTGAATTCCGTGACAGTCGCCTCCTGTTGTCGCATGGTGGCCGTGATCTGGTTGGCCGTGGACATCAGTTGCACGCTCGCGAGCTTAACCGCCGCGGAGATGGGGCGGGTAATCCGTAAACCTACGAGCCAAGCGAAAAGGGCGGCGATCACAATCACGCCCGCGCCTGCCACGGTCGAGGTGGTGGTCAGTCTGGCGATGGCCCCATCGGCCTTGCTCTGGGGTGCGGAGAAATCAGAGGAGGGTACGGTCCCCACGACCACCCAGTCCCAAGGCGC
>Ga0315906_10004244_pt1 | contig 18514 bp, 11 predicted proteins | sample LakEriMetagenome_4_FD_203526 | JGI IMG/M metagenome (GOLD analysis project Ga0315906, IMG submission 203526) | Freshwater fungal communities from buoy surface, Lake Erie, Ohio, United States - Buoy 2 MA122 | ecosystem: Environmental > Aquatic > Freshwater > Lake > Lake biofilm | place: USA... | reverse complement strand
CCGATGCCGAGCGAACTCCACCCGGGCAGACAGCCGGGGCGATGAACCTCCAAGGCCTGCAGGGCCGGCTGGCCCGCGATCGCTTTGACGGTGCGATTCGGATTGAGGAAGTCGTCAGCAGCAAAACGGGCGAGGCCCTGAAATACTCGATCGTGAAGACCATGATGCGGGTTGATCTTCCGGCTCCCCTGAACTCTGGCGAGTCGATCCAGTTTCGGGTCGGTTGGAATTACGCCATCAACAACGCCAAGGTAGCTCGCGGCCGAACCGGCTACGAATTTTTTGAAGAGGATAAAAACTACATCTACGAATTGGCCCAGTGGTACCCCCGGGCCTGCGCCTATACGGACGTGACCGGCTGGCAACACAAGCAATATCTGGGGACTGCCGAGTTCACGCTGGAGTTTGGCGATTACCTGGTGCGAATCACGGCCCCGGCGGACCACATCGTCACCGCTTCGGGAACATTGGAAAACGCCGGAGAGGTGTTAACGCCTGATCAGCTGAAGCGCCTGGAAGCTGCCCGCACAGCCGAAAAGCCCATGTTCATCGTCACCCCGGAGGAGGCAAAGGCCAATGAATCCTCCCGGGCGACCGAAAAGAAGACTTGGGTTTTCAAGGCCGACAATGTCCGCGACTTTGCCTTTGCCTCGTCGCGCAAGTACATGTGGGATGCCCTTGGCGTCCGGCTGGGGGACCGCACGGTCATGGCGATGTCGTTTTTCCCCAAGGAAGGCGAACCGCTCTGGAGCACCTACAGCACCCACGCAGTAGCCCACACGCTGGAGGTTTACTCCAAGTTCACCTTCGACTATCCCTACCCGGTCGCAATCTCGGTCAATGGGCCGATCGGCGGCATGGAGTACCCGATGATTTGCTTCAACGGTCCCCGCCCCGAGAAGGACGGCACCTATTCAGACCGAACCAAGTACGGATTGATTAGCGTCGTGATCCACGAAGTCGGCCACAACTGGTTTCCGATGATCGTCAACACCGACGAGCGCCAGTGGACCTGGATGGACGAGGGCTTGAACACGTTCATGCAGTTTCTTGCCGAGCAGGAATGGGAAGAGAAGTATCCATCCGGCCGGGGCGACCCGCGGAAGATTACCGCCTACATGAAGTCGGCCAATCAGGTTCCGATCATGACCGCGGGCGACTCGGTGATTCGGGTCGGGGAAAATGCTTATGCCAAACCGGCAACGGCGCTGAACATCCTTCGCGAGACGATACTTGGCCGGGAATTGTTCGACTTTGCCTTCAAAGAATACGCTAACCGCTGGAAGTTCAAGCGACCGATGCCCGCCGACTTCTTCCGCACCATGGAGGATGCGTCCGGGATCGACCTCGATTGGTTTTGGCGTGGCTGGTTCTACACCACGGACCATGTCGACTTGGCGATTGAATCGGTGCGACAGGCAAACTTCAACACGACCGCTCCCTATCTGGAGAAACCCAAGCAACTGGCTCAGCGCAACTCGGCTCCGCCCTCGCTGAGCGAGGAGCGAAACCAGCAGATTCCAAAACGAGCCGAGAAGTTTCCCGAGCTGAAGGACTTCTACAACGAGTACGACTCGCTGGAAGTGACCGAAGAAGACCGCGAAGCTTATGAAAAAATGGTTGCGGCGCTGACTCCGGAGCAGAAGGAATTGCTGGCCGACACCCCCTACATGTACATGGTTACCTTCCGCAATTCGGGCGGTTTGGTGATGCCGCTGATTATCGAAATCCAGTACGAAGACGGCGAAAGTGAAGTGCAGCGCATCCCGGCTGAAGTCTGGCGGCGCAATAACGAGACGGTGACCAAGTTGCTGCTGGTCGAGAAGCCGGTCAAGGTGCTGAGGCTGGACCCCCGGTTCGAAACCGCCGATGTCGATGACAACAACAATTGGTACCCGCGGCGAATCGAAGCCCCCAATCTGAATGAACCGCCTGCTGCGGATCCTGCGGCCGGACGGCGCGGCGCGGGCGGAGGACCCAATCCGATGCAACGGGCCCGGGAAGCCGAACGCAAACGGGAAGCAGACCGACTCAAGCAGCAGGAAGAGGCCGAGAAAGCCAAGGCAGCCGAAGGCGGTGGCGAGGGGACCAAGCCTACTCCTCCCGCCAACCCGGATGGTGGCAACGGCGGGAATTAAATCCGCCATTCCCCCCAAATGAGCCTCTGCTTCGATGGAACCGTGCCGGCGACCGGCCCAGCAGCTTCGCGACCGATTATGGCGACTGCGGGCCGTTCCGTCTCGCGGTTAAGTCGGTTGGTAAACGGGCAAGTCGGTTGGTAAACAGCGATGAGCAACCCAGGGACCATTTACCTCGACAACCACGCGACGACCAGAGTCGACCGTCGGGTGATCGAGGCGATGTTGCCGACGTTTGAGTACGAGTACGCCAATGCGGGCAGCGTCACGCATCGCCTCGGCCAAGCGGCTCAAGAACTGGTAGAGCATGCCCGCCAGCAAATCGCCCGCTCGATCGGGGCCCGGCAGGATTCCGAAATCGTGTTCACCAGCGGGGCAACGGAAAGCAACAACCTCGCCCTGCGCGGCTACTCGCTGCGCCGCGGGGCAGGGCACCTCGTGACGGTTCAAACGGAACACCTCGCCGTGCTCGCCCCGCTGCAGAAGCTGGAGCAAGTCGGTTTTCGCGTCACCCGCTTGCCTGTGCAAGGCCCGACCACGGCCTGTCCCGGTCTTGTCGATCTGGAGCGGTTTCGCGAGGCACTGCAGCCAGATACCGTGTTAGCCAGCGTGATGCTGGCCAACAACGAGATGGGTGCGATCCAGCCGCTGGCCGAGATCTGCCAGTTGTGCCGAGAGCGCGGCATCGCCGTGCATTGCGATGCCACTCAGGCCGTCGGCAAAATCCCCGTCGATGTCGAGGAACTCGGAGTCGACCTGCTCAGCTTTACCGCTCACAAATTCCACGGCCCCAAAGGCTGTGGAGCCCTTTACGTGCGCGGTAGTGGACGGCGGATAAGACTGCAGAGCCAGATTGACGGCGGCGGCCAGGAGCTGGGCAGACGCGGCGGAACGCTGAACGTGAGCGGCATCGTCGGGATGGCCCGGGCACTCGAGCTCGCCTTGGAAACTCGCGCTGAGGACAGCGCGCGAATGGCTCAACTCCGCGACCGGCTTTATCGGCAATTGCAGGCCAAACTCGGTGAGTTGCCGCTGAATGGCCCGCGGCTGGACGCCCCCGGGGAGCGATTGGCGAACAACCTGAATTGCCAGTTTCCAGGACTCGATGGCCATTCGCTGATGGTGGGAAGTCCGCAATTGGCCCTCTCCAGCGGCAGTGCCTGCACCGCAACCAGTAGCGAACCGAGCCACGTGTTGACCGCTCTGGGCTTGGACCGCGACCAAGTCCGCTCCAGTTTGCGATTTGGGCTTAGTCGCTTCACGACCGTCGAAGAGATTGACGCAGCGAGCGAACTGCTGGCGGACTCGGCTTGCAGGCTCCGCGCCTTGGGAAGTCATACCGCCCCTTAAAACGAGGCTTCCCTGCACGATTTGACAGTGAATTTTGCCGGTTGCGCAGGGTCGGGAGCCAATGGCTCTGGACAGCTTCACCGAACTGACGAAGAATAGAGACAACAGGTAAACAGCCGCGGGATATGCGGCTGCGGGAATAGAATTTTGCTTTCACTACTGGACTGGAGTGATCTCGGATGAGTGTCACAATTACTGAGAAGGCTGCGGCCGAAGTCAAGAAGTTCATCGTCGACGGACAGCACGGCGAAGGAGCCATGCTGCGGGTGGCCGTGACTGGCGGCGGATGCAGCGGCTTCAACTACAGCCTGAACATCGATACCCAATTTGACGAAGCGAATGACACCATGAGCGAGCAGCACGGTGTCCAGGTCGTCGTCGACAAGAAGAGCGCCCTGTTCTTGGATGGAACTTCCGTTGATTACTACGATGGGCTGGAGCAACGCGGATTCCAGTTCCACAATCCAAATGCCAAGCGAACCTGTGGTTGCGGCAGCTCGTTCAGCGTCTAGCCGGCTCCCCTGCCGTTGGTCGCCCCCCGAGGGCGACCCTGTCGTTCGTCGCCCCTAGAGGGCGACCCTGTCGTTCGTCGCCCCTAGAGGGCGAACCTGTCGTTCGTCGCCCCTAGAGGGCGAACCTGTCGTTCGTCGCCCCTAGCGGGCGAACCTGCGCGACCGGTTGCTCGGCTGAGTGCCGGTTCCGACCAGTCGCGAGGGAGTTTAAATGCATCGTTCAGGCGGTCCCCAAGACCGCCTGCTTCGTTTTTGGTTGCTGAAGCCAACGCACCGGGCCCATTTTTTTCCGCTCCGTCAACATCGTCTCGACGATCCAGGTCAGCTAAACATGCGCATTCGCCTCGCAGAAAGGACCGATCAGCCGCAAATTGTGCGGTTAATTGCGGACATTTTCCGCGAATATGGCGAGACGATTTGCCTCGATAACTGCGACAGCGACCTGCTCGATTTGGAGCGGAACTTTCAGGCCGTGGGGGGCAGCTTTTGGGTCTTGGAAGAGCAGGGGAAAATCAAAGGGACAGTGGCCGTCACCCCTTCGCACGAACCGTCCGCCGACCCAATCATCCCCTGCCTGCTCAAGCGACTCTATCTTCACCCCAGCCTCCGCGGCGGCGTTTGGGGGCGCGAGTTGATGCAAACGGCCGTGGAATGGGCCCGTCAACAAGGCTTCCAGCGGATGGAGTTCTGGTCGGACAGCCGCTTTTCGCGGGCGCACAACTTCTATCAAAAATTTGGCTGCCTCATGACGGGGCAATCGCGGGTGATGCACGACAGCTACGAGCCGTATGAGGAATATCATTTCCGGCTCGATTTGGCTCCGGTTGCCCGCAGGCAAGTTGCTGAGTAGGGCCCTCATTCCGAGGGGCGCGTGGTTCGATCCCCCAAATAGCCTGTGGCCAAAACTCGGGAACCCGAAACCCGATGGCCAAAATGAGAGCCGGGCGAAATGCAGGCAGTTTGGCCGCGATTCCTTCCGGGCCCTTTGCCGCCAGCGAACGTTTGCCAGTAAAGCCGGCAGGCTAGGGAAGCCAGGCCGTTTCTTGCAGGCAGCTACCTGCGGTGGGTTTCACCTCAACTCGTGCTCGACAGGCCGGCCGGTCAGCCGCTCTAACGCTAGCAGCCCAGGGCAGTCGGAGGTGTATTTCTCTGGGGCGACCGGCGAACCTTTTTCCCTTGTGGCTCGTAGGGCAGTCGCTGCCACTCAATTGCCCTGGTGACCTAAAGGGAATTGAGGCGATCACCCGGTTCGGAGTGGTCAGCGCTTTTTTCCTGGTCCCGGCAACTCGCCTTGTGAGTTTGAAATGCATCCTGTAATTAACCGCCCGGGCAGCAGCTCTTTTGGGTCTCTGGTCAATGGAAGGACAGAGGAAATGTCAATTCAGGGAAGTTTCCCGGTAACTATCGCGCGGCCGAGTGCGCCGCCGCTCGGCCCGTTGGCTGAAAACACGCCGGCAACTGCTCGCCACTATTTCTCCGCGCACTCCCAACCCGGACCCACTTGTGCGGGACAGGCTTATAGCGGGCTGTCACTCAGCTGGTTGTGGTTGACGCTGGTCAAGCTCTGGCTGGTCGCGGGCGCCGCTTGTCTGTTGAGCGGTTGTCAATTGCTGGAACCGCATACCTTGGAAACGCCTGCCGGGATGATGCGGTTTCAGAGTCCCGACATCAAGGCGCCTCCCAGTTTCGATCGCAGCCTGAGTGAGGCTTTGAAGGATCCGCCAAAGGGCGGTGAGCGTTTATCGCCGACCGAGCCTGGAGCGGGCGAGATTGTCGCCGAAGTCATCGTCAAGGGAAACAAGAACCTGCCGGAGCATTACCTGACGCGGAACATTCGCACTCGCCCGGGTCGTTACTTTGACCCCGACCAATTGCAGCAGGACGTGGACCAACTTTGGCGGATGAAGGAAGTCAAACGCATCAATGGTCCCTATCTGGAGCGGACACCTCAGGGCTTGGTGATCACGATCGAAGTGGTTGAAAAGCACCTGATCACAAAAGTGGAATTCATCGGCAATCGGGGAATCTCAGACAGTACCCTGAAAAAGCAGACTGGCCTGGAGGATGGGGAGCCGCTCGATGTTTACGAAGTAAAGATGCTCAAATCACGCATCGAGGACTTCTATCATGAAAAGGGGTATCCCAAGACCCAGGTTGAGATCCTCGACGGCGATCAACCCGATGACGAAAAGGTGGTCTTCCTGATTCATGAAGACGAAAAACAACGCATCTGGGAAGTCCGATTTGAGGGAAACAGCATCGCGACCGACGAGCGATTGAAAACTCAAATTAAATCCAAGCCTGGCATCATGAAGGTCTTCGGGGGGCTCGTTAAGCGGGAAGAGATTGACCAGGACATTTCGCGATTGATGAGCTACTACCGGAGTCTCGGCTACTTCAATGCCCGAATCGGCCGCGAGATCAGCGAGAGCAATGATGGTCGCTGGATGACCCTGCGTTTCATCATTGACGAAGGGCCGCGATATCGCATCCGGAATGTCGCCTTCATCGGCAACAGCAAATACAGCCAGGATCAATTGCTGGGTGTTGTGAAGCTGAAGCCCGAAGCGGGGACGCCTCCCGATTTCAATTCCGCCAAGATGGAGCGGGATGTCGTCAACCTCCGCGAACTCTACGGTTCCGAGGGGCATGTTTTCGCCGAGGTGGAAGCTGAACCCCGCTTCCTGGAAGAGCCCGCCATGATTGATATCGTCTACAAAATCAGTGAGGGCGAGCAGTATCGGGTCGGCAAAATCAATGTCCACATCGAGGGCGACTACGGTGTGACCAAGCGAGAAGTGGTGCTCAACCGGTTTGGCCTCCATCCGGGAGACATCATCGATTCCCGTGAATTGAAGAAGATTGAACGGCGGTTGGGCTCAGCCGGCGTTTTTGCTGGCTCCGATCCCAGTATGCCGGGAGCGCCACCCCAAATCGTGGTCCGTCCGCCGGAACAGCAAGAAATCCAAGCGATGGCTGAGCGAGGACAAACCTCCTCTGCCCGGCGCTAGATCGACCCAACCGAAGTCGTGATCCCCCCGCGAACCGAAACATGAAATTCCCGCTGCTGCTTCAACTGGTTGGATTGCTTTCCGCACTCATCCTGCTGTCCGCTGGATGTGTGAGCGGGCCGCCGCACCGCCTCGCCGCGGAGGCCCAACCCTCCTCGAAACTCTGGCAGCAACCTGTGGTTGTCAGCGCTCCGACTCCTCCCATCCTCCCATCGGCAGGTCCCCAGCCTCAACCTGAGTCGACATCTCCCGCCCTGTTTTTCGCCGACCATTCACGGGACCAGGAATCAGGTTTCGACACGCCCAGGCTCCTTCCTTCAGCGACTGCTGGCTCTGCTTCGGCAAGCGCCTCGGCGGCCGCCAGCCGGGTAATCCCGGATTCGCAAGCAGTGGTCCGCGCTCAAAGCCCGGTGCAGCAACCGCAGGGGGGCGGGCAGACGCTGCTCGACCCGAATGTGCGGCCGATGACTTATCAATACCCGACTACCCCGACCCTTCCCCCGGGCCAGGTTCCGGGAGCACAACTGGGCACTCCGACCTTCCCGGGTGCGGTCCAGCAATCCTATGGACCGGCTGGCCCTCAGAGCTTCCCCCAGAACTACGCGGATCTCGATGTTTACGTCACGGAGACAATGACCGGTCGCATCAACCTCGGCGGTGCCTACAATTCTGATAACGGCTTGGTTGGGCAATTCATTATCGATGAGCGGAACTTCGATCTGTTCCGCTTCCCCCGTTCCTTCCGGGAAATCACGGACGGCACGGCTTGGCGCGGCGCGGGACAGGGCTTCCGGCTCGAACTTGTTCCGGGAAATCAAGTCCAGCGTTACCTCGTCAGTTTTACCGAGCCCTATCTGTTTGACTCGTCCGTCAGTCTTTCGGTCAGCGGATTCCTCTTCAGTCGCAACTACTTCGACTGGAATGAACAACGCTTGGGCGGACGCGTTTCGCTCGGTTATCGCCTGACTCCAGATGTGAGTGTCAGTGCGGGCTTGCGGATGGAAAACGTTGAGCTCAGCGATCCGCGGGTCAACACCTCACCGGAGCTGAACGAATCGTTGGGGAATACTGACCTGTACATGGCTCAATTCAGCCTCACCAGCGACACCCGGGACCATCCATTCCTGCCGACAGACGGTCAATTCCTCTCGCTGACCTACAGTCAGGGCTTTGGTGAAGTCGACTTTCCGCGCGGCGACATCGAGGTCCGCCGCTACCGTCTGATGTACCAGCGGCCTGACGGCTCAGGTCGCCACACGGTGAGCTATGGAACGCGACTCGGCTTTTCCGGATCCGGCACGCCGATTTTCGAGAACTACTTCGCCGGTGGGTTCTCCACCATGCGTGGTTTCGAGTTCCGCGGCGCCAGCCCCCTGGAAGGAGGTGTCCGAGTCGGTGGTGAGTTCCAGTGGCTCAATACCCTCGAGTACATGTTCCCGATCACTGCAGACGACATGATCAAGGCAGTCGCCTTCTGCGACTTCGGTACCGTTGAGCGTGAAATCGATATCAACTGGAATAACTTCCGCGTGGCTCCGGGGTTCGGTTTCCGCGTGCACATGCCAGCTGCCGGCATGGGGGCTCCCCTTGCGTTTGACTTCGCCTTTCCCGTCTCCTCGGCAGACGGCGATGAGAAGCAAGTCTTCAGCTTTTACATGGGCATGATCCGCTAACCAGCGGCGCTCCCAGCATGGAATTGGTGGGAACACGACCGGCTCGGCAGACCGTGCGTTCGCGTACTTCGATTTCTTCCGATCAGGAGGTTCGATTTTGGCAGCCGACCTTTCGCCATTGATTCGGGCAGCAGCTGACCTCATCCGCGAGGCCCGGAATATTCTGGCGATCACCGGCGCAGGCATCTCGGCCGATTCAGGCTTGCCAACCTATCGGGGTGTCAGCGGTCTGTACAACGGCAGACTCACCGAGGATGGAATTGCAATCGAACAGGCACTCTCAGCCGAGGTTTTTCGAACCCGACCGGAGATTACCTGGAAGTACATGCGCCAGATCGAATCGGGAGCGAGAGGGAAAACGTTCAATCGCGGCCACGAGGTTCTCGCTTGGCTCGAGCAAACCAAACCTCGAGTTTGGGTCCTGACTCAGAACATCGACGGTTTGCATCTGGCAGCCGGTTCCCGCAACGTAATTGAGATCCACGGCACAATGCGACGGGTACGCTGTGTTCAATGCCAACGAGTGGAGCCGGTTGAGGATTACTCACAGCTCAATTTCCCGCCCCACTGCAGCGAGTGCGGAGGATTGCAACGTCCGGATGTCGTCTTGTTTGACGAGTTTCTTCCGAGCGACGCCCTCGGGACACTGGACCGTGAATTGCGTCGCGGTTTCGACCTCTACCTCAGCATCGGCACCTCGAGCACTTTCCCCTATATCCTGCAACCCATCTTGCAGGCGCGCACGCTCGGCTTGCCAACGATTGAAATCAATCCGGCAGCCGAGACCGACATCTCCCGACTGGTGAGCATTCACTTGCCATTGGGGGCAGCAGAAGCGCTGAGCAGGATAGCCGACCAATTGGCCGCGAATTAACCTACATCTGGTTACGGTTGGCAATTCCGGTCAACTGCGATCGCAATTTCGCGCGTTAGACTTCGCCCCCCTTCGACTTGCCTCTGTCGACTGTGCCGCGGAAAGCTAGAGAACAAAGGCTGCTTTCAGGCATCCTTGCTCGCGGCGTGAAAACACCTCGTATCCCCGCATGCAATCCTCGAGCGAAAACTCGTGCGTGATAAAGCGGTCGAGGTCCAGTCCACTGGCGACAACCTCTTTTGCCAAGCGCTCCATGTAAGCTCGCGCCGGACAGCGCCCGGTCCGATAGGTAAGATTTCTGTCGTAGGCTTCGACTGGCGAAAATGAAAAATTCGGCGTGCAATGACAGCCGATGACGGAAAGCGTGCCACCTGGGCGGACCAAGTCGTAAGCCAACCTTTGGGCCGAGGGCAATCCGACCAACTCCATAACGGCATCCGCCCCGCGACCGTCCGTCCAACTGCGGAGCAAGTCGCGCGCGGAGACCTCGGAAGCCGGAGCTGCTGCTCCCAAGGATTCGGCCTGACTGCGCCGCGCGGCGACCGGGTCGATCGCCACAATCCGATCGGCTCCCAGTTGCCGAGCCGCCAGAATCGCCAGCAAGCCCACAGTGCCGCAACCAATGACAGCGTACACGCCCCCCGGAGCAACTCCTGCCATTTCCGCGCAATAGTAGCCGGTGCTGTAGTTGTCTCCCAGCAACAACGCAGCCCGATCCGAGAGCCCCGCGGGAACTTTGACCAGCGTTCCGTCGGCCAGAGGAACTCGAACTTGTTCGGCTTGGCCACCGTGCAACCCGCGCCCAGCCTGTCGCCAGCCAAACAGCTGGTTCTCAACGCAGCGACTGGGGAGGGCGGTGCGGCAAAAAAAACACTCGCCGCAACTGGTCGAAAACGGGGCGAAGACTCGGTCCCCCACCGCGAATTTGCGGACTTCCGGACCGACGGCCAAAACAGTGCCGACAAACTCATGCCCCATCACCGTGCCCGGGTCGAGTCCTTGTTCCCGCCCGAAAAACGGATGCAGATCGGACCCACAAAGTCCTGCCAATTCAACGGCCACAATCGCATCGCGAGGATTCTCCAACACGGGCTCCGGGAGGTCCCCGCAGGCAACTCGCTCGACGGCCTGAAACATCACACCGCGCATCGGCTTCCTTTCACATTGTCTCGCGGACCAGAACGGGACCACCCCACCAGTCCACGCTCGACTATCTCAGCCAACCACCCCCGACCGTCCGAAATCCTCCTGTTCGAGCATCAGGCGACGAGCCTCGGCAACCAGTTCTTTCCAAGGCCGTTGATATTCGAGCGGGTCTTCGAGCCCCAACTGGTCAAAAGCCAGGATTCGCTCCACATCCGATCCTGTCAGTCCGTGAGAACGGCCTGCCTCATCCGGAAGGTAACTGGTACAAGTCTGTCGGTAAATCAGTTGGCAGTCGAGCTGCAAACGCGCTGCGCTGCGCAACCCATCGGCCAGAATCTGGGCCTTGTCCCAATTCAAATAGGGAAGGTAGGCAGTCACCTGCTCGCTCTCCCAGTTCCCCAGAGCAAAGGCTTGCAGCAAGGCATCGTAGAAAGCGGGACGGCAATCGGGATAGATGGCATGGTCGCCGCTGTGAACGGCCAGCCCAATCGCGACTCGCTCTCCCATTCGGTTCGCGAGGGACAAAGCCCAGGCGTAGGCGATGGAAGCAAAGATCGCATTGCGGTTGGGCACGACGGTCTCCCGCATATTCTCGGCTGCGTAATGCCCCAGCGGCATTTCCCGGCCACTGTCGGTCAACGCCGAGTGCAACAGCGGCTGAAGCGTGCGGAGGTCGATGAGTTGCCAATCGACCGGATGTCCCTGCCCGCGCAAGTAATCGAGATTCGACTCAAGCCGCTGCAGTTCGACCGCGTGACGCTGGCCGTAATGAAAACTCAAGCCGTGAATCTGGACATTCGCGTCGAGCAGGTGCAGCAGCAGCGATGTCGAATCCATGCCACCACTGAGGCAGAGCACCGCGCGACGAGCGGACAGCGATTGGGACAAATCCAAAGAAGCCATCGGTTCAAGATACTTTCTGTTTCTGAGCGAAAATTTCTTCGGGGAATCAGACCCAGCCGTCGAAGCCAGCGTTGATTCATGCACCGCCAGCCCTCGCTTGGACCTTGCGGCCGGCATCCACTGGGGCACATCCGGTTGGACACATCAGGTTGCGCACATCCGGTTGGGCGGACAAGCCATTTCGCAGGCGAGGGCCAGGCAGGAATCGTTGGAGGAAAGAGCAGCAACGCCGGCCTGAATTGCGGCTGTTTTTGGGATAAAAGCCGGGGGGACCAGGGAAGTGCTCGACTGTCACTGGCCTGGAAGTCCGGTCCAGAACATCGTAACTCAATCGACCGCTCCGGTGAGTTGGAGGCGTCTGCTTCTTTCGGCGGCAGGGACGGGTTCCGGGGCGGCAGGGGAATTGGAGGGATACCAGCGAAAAACGGCAAGGTATTGGCGGCGTTTAACCGAAATGATAAATTCTAGGGCGTCCCGCCAGCGTAGCTTCAATTGGCAGAGCACCGCATTCGTAATGCGGGGGTTATGGGTTCGACTCCCATCGCTGGCTTTTCTGCTGCGCGGCTGCTTTTTGACGATTCAATCGGGATTTCTTGCCAAGGTTGCCGGTTTTTTCACCTCAACTTCCCGGTACCTTTTGGCCGTTTACGCGGCCTCGCCCGCTCTTGCGAACCGGATAAAGCGCTGGCCCGGAACCCGCTGTTTTCAAGTTCCCAATTGAAGACAGTCCCAAAATCTGGCAAAATGCGAGGATCGCTACGGCAGGCTCGGCAACTTTTTATCCCGGTGGCGTGTAACTGGCAGGCCCATTGGTTGGCCGGCTGGTACCACCCCCAAAGCGCACCACCCCTACTCAAGCGGTCCCTTTTCAGGCGGCCTCGCAGGCGTTGGGCTCGTCCCCGGCGAAGCAACCGGGAGCGAACGCTGAAAACGACCCGTTGGCTGGTGCGTGAATCCCTCTCAGGATGCGCGATCGGTTTGCCGAACGCCGCCTTTGGTGGGGACTGAGTTTTGCTGTGTTGGACTTTTGCTGTGTTGGACTTTCGCTGTGAATGGCGAGAAGCACAGCGGGATTCGCGTTGTCGCGGTGACCATTGCAGCGGTGACCATTGCGGCGGTGACCAAGGCAAGCGGTGACCAAGGCAAGCGGTGACAGTTGAGTTTTCGGTTGGGAACTCGACTGCGGGAATGAAACACCAGCCGCTGAGAAAGTCAGTTTGCCGGTAGCGGCGGACTTGAGAATTAGGCACGAGGAAAGCAGAAATGATTCCAGTTGTAGACACGGAACTGAAGGACATTGTGTTGTCGAACAATTCTTTTGGTCCCAACGAGATCAAAGTCTTGTCGCGGCGAATCAGCGATGATTACTCACAATTCCCCGTGCTTCGCGATCTGACGAATGAACTCGAGTCGCAGCCATCCCGGTCGCCAGCCTCTTCGGTTCGCCTGGGCGTATGCCAGTACCTGCTCGGTCGTTATCGCTCCGCGATTCAGACGCTGGAGTCTGCTGACGGCGGGGCACTGGCCTATTTGTATCAAGGGCGGTCACACGCTGCTCTGGAAAATCACGAGCGGGCGATTGAATGCTACGAGAACGCCAAGAAGGGAGGCTACGATCCCGCTTTCTGTGCCGTCCTGACTGCCGAAGCCAAACGTTTGGGGGGAGACGCCCCAGCCGCGATGTCGATCCTCGACAATCTTTTCGGACCGATTGAGCAAACCGCTGAGTACCTGTACCAGCGCGCCGCCACGATTGCAGTCCTGGGCACGAACCCGGACGAAGTTGTCAGGTTGTATTCCCGCGCGGTTGATGCGGATGAAAAGCACTCCGGCGCTCTCTTTGGATTGGCCTTGGAAAATGACCGCCGCGGCAACGATGAAAAGGCGATCGAGCTTTACCAACGGGCCTCCTCGGTTTTTCCGACCAACCTCGGCGCTCTGCTGAATCTCGGCGTGATGTACGAAGATTACAATCAATTCCAGCGAGCCGTACGCTGCTACGATCGCATTCTGGAGTCCTATCCGGGCCATGAGCGGGCCCGGCTCTACCGCCGCGATGCCCTGGAGTCGGTAAACGGCGGCGACCGCTGGGACGACGATCGCGACCGCCTGCAACGCAAGATGCAGACTGTCATGACCATTCCGATTGCCCAGTTCGAATTGAGCGTCCGCAGCCGCAATTGCCTGCAAAAGATGGGCATCATGACCCTCGGCGACCTGACCAAGGTGACCGAGTTGGAATTGCTTAACAGCAAGAACTTCGGCGAGACCTCGCTGCACGAAATCCGCGAAATGATGAAGAACAAGGGGCTGGTGATCGGCCAGTTCTCCAATCAGAAGGATGTCGAACCGGAGACGTTCGACACGGCGGCGCTTTCGCCCGAAGAATCGGTTGTTCTGGAGCGTCCGATTTCCGACCTCAACCTCTCGGTTCGAGCCCGGAAGTGCATGACCCGCTTGGGCCTGACCACGATCGGGGAATTGCTGCGGAAGTCTGGCGACGATTTGCTTGAATGCAAAAACTTTGGCGTGACCAGCCTCAATGAAGTCCGCGAGAAGCTGACTCAACTGGGAATGAAACTGCGTGGCGAATAATCGCCTTGGATGATTCCGCTCGATGCCGGACGGCAGCGACTAACCGACTGAACTTTCTGGCCCGGTCCACTTAGGTCCGGGCTCTTTTTTGGGCGGCTGCAGGTCATCCCTCGCCCGCCCAATCTGCGGCCCCGCGACAGGCGAGTGCACGATGTTCCAGACCTCACCAGCGACCGCGGAGGGTTCTTCCCGTCCCGCTTTTCAGTTCGAACTAGTGCATGTCGACCGCCACTGCGGAGCGCGATTGGGCCGGCTCCACACTCCCCATGGGACCATCGACCTGCCGACCTTCATGCCTGTCGGCACCTGCGGCACGGTCAAGGGATTGACGTTCGATCAAGTGGCTGCCGCCGGCGCTCAAATCGTTTTGGGAAATACCTATCATTTGGCGCTCCGTCCCGGTCCGGAGCTGGTTGCCCAGCTGGGCGGCTTGCACCAGTTCATTGGCTGGAACAAGCCGATCTTGACCGACAGCGGCGGCTTTCAGATTTTCAGTCTCGCCCAAATGACCAAAATCACCGAGGCCCAAGCGGTGTTTCGCTCGCACATCGACGGCTCGCAACTGGAGCTTTCACCTGAGCGCGCGGTCAGGATTCAGGAGCAGCTCGGATCGGATATCGCGATGGTCCTCGACCATGTCATTGGATTGCCGGCAACTTATGCCGCCGTCGAAGAGGCGATGGAACGGAGCACGCGTTGGGCCGCCCGCTGCCAACGGGCTCATCAGCGTTCCGATCAGATCCAATTTGCAATCGTGCAGGGTGGCTTGGACCCGGGCTTGCGGCGGCGCTCGGCCGAGCAATTGGTGAGTCTTGAGTTTCCCGGTTACGCGATTGGGGGATTGAGTGTCGGCGAGGAGCCGGCAGCAATGTACGAAACGATTGCGGCGACCTGCCCCTGCCTCCCTGTGGACCGACCGCGTTACCTGATGGGGGTTGGCACTCCCCGGGACCTCCTGGAGGGCGTGCTTCGCGGCATCGATATGTTCGATTGCGTGATGCCCACCCGAAATGGCCGCAATGCCTCTGCATTCACCGACTCGGGTCAACTGAAAATCCGCAACAGCTGTTATCGGGATGACCCACGCCCCGTCCAGGCAGACGTCGAGACTCCGCAGTCCCACCTCAGCCGAGCTTACCTCCGCCATCTCTTCATGGCTGGAGAGATGCTGGGTCCAATCCTGCTTTCCCTCCACAATGTGGCCTATTACCAGCGTTTGATGCGGCAGGCTCGGGAGGCGATTGCGGCTGATTCCTTCCTGGAGTTCTACAACCGACGTCTTGCCGGTTGGGGAGCAGGCGACTCGCGAGACGACTCGGACTGATTCCGCCCGAAGCGGAGCGCCGACTGCCGGGCGGCGAGCCGAATTACCGCCATCGCGGCGCGGATTGCAGCCAAGCTGCAGGCTGCGGGGGCGCTATTCGCCCTTGTGACTGGATGCTGAAAATCTTAAAATGGCGGGTCATTTCCCGGGGGAAAAGCGGTCGCCGTGCGGCTGAAATTCCTTCGCCCCGGGATGGTACTCCGTTGCCTTGCGGCGAAAGCCGCGGCTCCGTCCTGCTGCTGGCTTGGCTTGAGACTTCCTCCCGGGAAGGCGATGGCATCTTGTGGGTGGACGGAACTGGCGTCGGGGTGAATCGGCTCTCGTATTCCCAACCTGCCGGATGATTGGCCATCGCCCCTGTCCGCCACTGCTCGACACTCGGGTAACCCCCGCGAGTTTGACTGTGGCACCGGAAGCTGACCACTCCCACGGCAAAATCCTCTGACGAAGCCCCGCTGCATTCTGGATTGGCCCCGAGCCGCAACCGGCGACGTTCGCAATTTGCGAATGTTGCTGAATGAGTTCGTGTTCCATCGCGATTGCTTCGGCTTCCCAACTGACTGAAAAAGTATGAGTGAAATGGCTTGGATGTTCTGGTGGTTGGCTCAACTGACCGCGCCTCCGGGGCCCGCGCAACCGAGTGCCGGCGGCGCCGCTGCCCCGGGAACCGGGGATGGCGGAATGTTTGGAGGCACGTTCAATTTCCTCCTCTTCATGTTGCCGCTGCTCTTTCTGTTCATGCTGCTGACCCAGAAGTCGCAGCCCAAGGAACAGCAGCGCCAAAAGAAACTCCTCGAGGAATTGAAGAAGAATGACCGTGTGATCACCGCGGGCGGTTTGCTCGGCACGGTCGTCAACATCAGCAATGACTCCGAGTTTGTCACCATCAAGATCGACGAAAACAACAACACCAAATTGCAGGTGCTGAAGCAGTCAATTGTCCGCGTGCTGAAGGACGACGAAGCCACCAAGGATGTCTCGACCAAAAGCAGCTGAGCTCGGAATTCAGCTGAAAGCAACCGCCTCAGCTGCAAGTGACCGACGGCCCTGCATGATTGCCCCTGACCAGCCTCAGACCGTTTCCAGCCCTGACTTTTGAAGTTCCAAACTTTCATCGACAGTGACTGGAACGGGTGACCGACTCGACTTCGTCACCAGCGATTCGAGTCGGCCGGAAAGGGAAAGCCGCGTTCACCAACCTTGGGGCGCGGTTTGAAGAGCGACTCGGCGAAGTGGGGCGGGGTTGAATGGAACGCAAAAGCCAGCTGCCAAGCCGGTTTTTTGTTTCCTGCGGCCCGACGCGGCCTGTTTTGCTGGCTTGCATTTAAGGTCCAGCGCACTGGGCCAAACCAGCCTGCCGAGCCCAAACGGCATGCTGGTAGTTGAAGATTATTGAAAGGCTGGGGACCAGTGAACTCACCAGCCGGTTTGTTTGGATAACTGTTGTTCACTCAATTCGTACCGACAACTGAATCATTAAAAGTTCCGCTTTCGCGGGCAACCGTTCTTCGAACGGCGATCGTAATTCAATGGAATTGAAACCATGTTGCTCAATCCGCTCGTTTCCCTGTTTCACCTGCTGAGCCAAACCGGAGCTGCTGAAGTGGCTCTTCCCTGGTGGAAGTCTGGATTTGGATTGCTTGGACTGTTGGTCCTGGCTGTCGTCCTGACCTGGTTCTTGGCCAGTGCTTTTGCCAAGTCCATTCGGATGCCCGAGCAATTGGGCCGCGTCTGGCTGATTCTCTTTGTGCTGGCGATCGCCGCCCTGATGATTGCCACCAAGTGGCCGCCAAAGTTCGGCGTCGACTTGCGGGGTGGCATCAGCTACATCGGTCAGCTCAACATGGACGCCTTCGAAGGCGAGCAGACAACCAATTTGAGCAACTTCACTGCGGCCGACATCATTGGGACTCTGTCACAGCGGATTAACCCGGGCGGCGTGAGTGAAATTGTGATCCGCGCCTTGGGAGCCGACAAAATCGAGCTGATCATTCCGGAGGTCGACGAAGCGGCCGCTGACGAGATTTGGCAACGACTGGTGCGAACTGGACACCTGCAGTTCCGGATCGTGGCGACGAGCGGAGGAATTCACAACAAGGAAATCGCTGCGGCCGAGGCCTTGGCGGCCAAGGGCGAAACCTCCCGAAACATCATGATGACCAACGCCGAAGGCCAGCAGTATGTGGCGGCTCGCTGGTACTCCTTGGCTCGGGAAAATGTCACCGAGGAAGTCACCCCCGACACGATTATTCCAATCAAGGATGTCCCTGTTCCCTCGGCGCTCGTTCGCGATCGGCAAACGGGCCAACTCATCAACATGAGCGAAGTGCCGTTCGTCTCCAAGGACTCCGGACGCGACTTTGCCGTGTGGCTCAAGGAAAAGGGAATTCGGTCTCCCCAGGTTCTGATGCTCGAACCCCGCGAAGACATGAATGTTGAAGGAAAAGATCTCTACAACATCATGCAGAGCATCGACCAGTATGGTCGCCCCAGCGTCGCTTTTTCGATTCGTGGACCGGCCGTGTCCAAGATGCGAAAACTCACGACCCGCTACCGCCCAACTGAGGATGGCAACAAGTACCACCTGGGGATCGTGATCGACGACCAGGTCCACTCGGCACCTACCATCAATTCCGAGATTTCCGGAAGTGGCGTGATCGAGGGGCGATTTACCGAAAAGGAAATCGAGGACCTGATCATCACCTTGCAGAGCGGCAAAATTGACGTTGCCCTCAACCCTGTGCCGATCAGCAAGCAATTCGTCCAATCGACCCTCGGCGAGGAACTGAAGCAGAAGGGCATTTACGCCCTGATCGTCTCTTACCTCGCGATCTTCGTATTTGTCATGGTTTATTACCAATGGTTTGCCGGAACGATTGCCAACATTGCCCTGTTCCTCAACCTCGTGTTGACCTTGGCCGTCGTGATGGCAATCAACCAGCCGCTGACCCTGACCGGTCTGGCGGGCATGATTTTGACGATCGGCAT
>Ga0315906_10004243_pt1 | contig 18514 bp, 19 predicted proteins | sample LakEriMetagenome_4_FD_203526 | JGI IMG/M metagenome (GOLD analysis project Ga0315906, IMG submission 203526) | Freshwater fungal communities from buoy surface, Lake Erie, Ohio, United States - Buoy 2 MA122 | ecosystem: Environmental > Aquatic > Freshwater > Lake > Lake biofilm | place: USA... | reverse complement strand
GCCACACGCCAGCGGGGTATGGGCGGGGGCCGACGCGGTGTTAATCGCCCGCCCCCTTGGTCGTGCGGGCTCAGCTCAGTGCGCCAGCCACGCCCGCCGCATGGGCTTGCTGATCGGCGTGGTAGCTCGAGCGCACCATGGCACCTACCGCAGCGTGGGTGAAACCCATCCTGGTGGCCTCGGCCTCGAACATCTTGAAGGTGTCGGGGTGCACATACCGGCGCACCGGCAGGTGGTGGCCACTGGGGGCCAGGTATTGGCCGATGGTGAGCATGTCGATGTGGTGCTCGCGCATGTCACGCATCACCTGCAAAATTTCCTCGTCGGTTTCTCCCAGGCCCACCATCAAGCCACTTTTGGTCGGCACGTCAGGAAACAAGGCTTTGAATTTTTTGAGCAGGTTCAGGCTGAAGGCGTAATCGCTGCCGGGACGTGCTTCTTTATAGAGGCGGGGCACGGTTTCCATGTTGTGGTTCATCACATCGGGCGGTGCGGCCTTCAAAATTTCGAGTGCGCGGTCATCGCGACCACGGAAGTCGGGCACCAGCACTTCGATGGTGGTGTTGGGCGACAGCGCCCGTGTTTGCCTGATGCATTCAACGAAATGACCCGCGCCACCGTCGCGCAGATCATCCCGATCAACGCTGGTGATGACGACGTAGTTCAATTTGAGGGCGGCGATGGTTTTGGCGAGGTTCAGCGGTTCATCGGCATCCAGCGGATCAGGGCGGCCATGGCCCACATCACAGAACGGGCAGCGGCGCGTGCACTTGTCGCCCATGATCATGAAGGTGGCGGTGCCTTTGCCGAAACACTCGCCAATATTGGGGCAAGAGGCTTCTTCGCACACCGTATGCAGCTTGTGCTCGCGCAGGATGTTTTTGATTTCGTAAAAACGCGTGGTGGGCGAGCCAGCCTTGACGCGAATCCAGTCTGGCTTTTTCAGCGTTTCTGCCGGAACAATCTTGATCGGAATGCGCGCCGTCTTGGCTTGCGACTTTTGTTTGGCGGTGGCGTCGTAGTCGGCGCCTGTTTGGGTTTCGCGGGTAACGTTCTCGGTGGCCATGGGGGGCTTTCTGTGCCGTGTTTGGGGCTCTAAGGACTCAAGTGGGACTGCAGCCTGTCACCCAAAGCCCGGGCCACATCGGCCCAACTCGTAGAGACCCCAAGTGTAGCCAAGTCCACCGTTTGCAGCCCCTCATAACCACAGGGGTTGATGTGACCAAATGGGCGTAAATCCATGGCCACGTTCAGCGCCAGCCCGTGGTAGCTGCAGTGGCGGCTGACTTTGATGCCCAGCGCTGCTATCTTGCCCAGGCCCACAAAGGGATCTGCGGCCTTGATACCCAGGCGGTCCTTGGGTGCAGCCGCTTCCAGCGGCGCGTGGCCGAAGGGGTCTGCGATCCGAACATAAATACCGGGTGCGCCGGGAACACGGTGACCGGTCACACCATATTGCTCCAAAGTCTTGAGCACGCAATGCTCCAAACGGTAGACGTACTCTTTGACATAGATGCCCAGGCGCTTGAGGTCGATCAGCGGATAGGCCACCACCTGGCCCGGGCCATGGTAGGTCACCTGTCCGCCTCGATTGGTCTGCACCACAGGGATATCGCCGGGTTGCAGCAGGTGCTCGGCCCTGCCTGCCAGGCCCTGGGTGTAAACCGGCGGGTGCTCGCAGAGCCAAATTTCGTCCGGTGTTTCGGCCGTGCGGGTTTCGGTGAATGACTGCATGGCCGTGATGGTGGACTGCAAATCCACACCCCCCAAGCCGCGCAAAACAGGAGCCGACATCACGTCCGCCTACAACACCATCTTCACCATCGGGTGCGTGGTGAGGGTGCGGTAAATCTCATCCAATTGCTCGCGGCTGGTGGCCGTGATGGTGATGGTGACCCCGAGGTATTTGTTGCCGCTGCTGGGACGCGTCTCGACAGAATCTGGCTCAAAGCCGGGATCGAAACTTTTGGCGATTTGCACCACTGCATCAGCAAAGCCATCCACATTCAAGCCCATCACTTTGATGGGGAAGCGGCTGGGGTATTCGATCAGGGATTGTTCGGGCGGGATGTCGTGCATGACGAGTTCAAATGATCAATGTCAATTTAGCGCGCTGGTAGGCCTCGTAGAGTTTGGCGTAGACGGGACCGGGTTTGCCGTGGAGGGCTCCGTGGCCCACAGCTTGCCCATCCAGGTGGGTGACGGCGAGAACTTCTTTGGTGGCGGAACTCAGCAGCAATTCATCGGCTGCCAAAACTTCGGCTTCCGCGATGGGCCGCAGGTGGTAGGCCACACCCACTTCTTCACACAAACTGCGCAGCAGGTCGTAGCGTATGCCCTCCAGTACCAGATCGCTTTTGGGCGGCCCCAGCACGGCACCCTCCTTCACGACCCACACGTTGCTGGACGAGGCCTCCGTCAGAAACCCGTCTCGGAACATGATGGTTTCGACCGCGCCATGGTCGGCCGAAAGTTGCCGAGCCAGCACATTGCCGAGCAGCGAGGTGCTTTTGATGTCGCCACGCTCCCAGCGGAAGTCCCGTGCGGTCACGCAAGACACGCCTCGGTGCCGCTGTTCGGGCGACAGGCCCTTCATGGGACTGGTCATCATGAACACCGTGGGCGTGATGCCTTCGGGCATGGCATGGTCACGAAGCGCGACGCCACGGGTGATTTGGATGTAAAGCAGTTGGTCGGACGCCGGTTGGGCCGCTACCAACTGGCGCGTCAAATCCAACCATTGCTCGCGGCTGTGGGGATTGTGAATGCGAAGTTTCGACAGGCTGCGCGCAAGCCGGGCCATGTGCTGGTCGAAACAAAACAGTTTGCGCCCGTAAACCGGCACCACCTCGTAAATGCCATCGCCAAAGATAAACCCGCGGTCTAGCACGGAAACCTTGGCCTCGTTCAAGGGCGTGAAATCACCGTTGAGGTAACAGGGGGTGGAAGGCAGGTGGTTCATGGTGGCGGTTCAAGCGTGGTTTGAGCTTATTTGATCCAAAGACGCAGCGCGTCCCAAGCGCGTCCCAAGAACCCCGCTTCTTCCACCGGTTGCAAAACCACCAGCGGCAAATCGGCCAGCACCGTGCCTGTGGCACTTTTGACTTTGAGCGTGCCCACCCGCTGGCCAGACGCCAAGGGCGCGACCAAAGGGTCCGTACGTTCGATTTGCGTTTGTAATTTACCCGACTCACCTTTGGGCAAATTCAGGAACACCGGGCCGGCGGCTCCGAGTTTGACCTCTTTGTTTTTGCCTTTCCACACCTCAACGGTAGCAGCGGCTTGGCCATCTTCAAAGGCACGCACCACGTCAAAAGCCTGGAAGCCCCAGTTCAACAGCTTTTGACTTTCACTGGCACGCGCTTCCATTGACGAGGTGTTGAGGACCACACTGAGCAAGCGGCGCTTCCCAGTCGCGGAGCCCGTTGCCCCCAGATTGGGAAATTCGCGCGCGCTGCTGGCAATCAGGCAGTAACCGGCGGCTTCGGTATAGCCGGTTTTCATGCCATCCACCGTCGGGTCGCGGCGCAGCAAGAGGTTGCGGTTGGGTTGATTGATGTTGTTGTATTTGTACTCGCGGATGGAGTAGTAGGTATAGAAGTCGGGAAAGTCGCGAATGATGCGCGACGCGATCACCGCCAGATCTCGGGCGGTGCTTTGGTGACCTATTTCTGTCAGCCCTGTGACATTTTTAAACTGTGTGTTTTTGAGTCCAAAGGCCAGCGCCTGACGGTTCATCATCGCCACAAATTGATCCAGGGTACCGCCCACCGCCTCGGCCAATGCCACCGACGCATCGTTGCCAGACTGCACGATCATGCCGCGCAGCAACTCGTCGACTTTCGGTGTCATCGTGGTGTCGATGAACATCAAGGAGCCACCACCTTTGCGCTCTTCCCAAGCGCGCTTGGAGACGGAGATGGGTTGCTCCAGCGACAGTTTTTTGTCACGAATGGCACCGAACACCACATAGGCGGTCATGAGTTTGGTCAACGAGGCGGGGTCAGCAGGCAGGTCAGCATTGCGCTCGGCCAGCACTTGCTGGGTGGTCATGTCGAGCAGCAAATAACTTTTGGCAGCCACTTCGGGCGGTTGCGGCGCTTGGGCCCAGCTCAAAAGCGACGCGGTGGACATCAGGACCGCAACGATTAGTGATTTCATGAAATTTTCTTTATAGGTTCAAAAAAAGGGGCGTGACAGTAAACGTCGTCGCTCGTTCAATCTAAAAGCGTCAAACGCCCCGCGCTTGGAGTTGTTGAACAACGGTGCTTCTGAGCAAAGCCAACTGGCCGTGGAAAAAATGCCCCACGCCGGGAAACACGATGACGGGCAGTGCCTGTGGCCGGGCCCAGTCCAGGGTCGCTGTCAGAGGCACCACATCGTCAGATTCCCCGTGTATGACCACCGAGTGCGGGGGCACAGGGGGCATCACCTGGCGCTGGGTCGACGGCCCCACCAACACCAGTTGCTGCGGCTGCTCATCGGCGCTTAACTGCTGAAGGGCTTGAGACGCCATGTAGGCACCGAAAGAGAAGCCGGCCAAAACGAAGGGCAAACCGGGTTGGCGATGTGCAGTCAGCACCGACATCACATCGTCCAATTCGCCGCGGCCTTGGTCCCATTCACCTTGTGACGCGCCAACACCACGGTAATTGAAACGCACAGTTTGGTACCCCAATTGCAGCAAGGCACGCGCCACGGTTTGCACCACTTTGTTGTCCATGCTGCCGCCATGTTGAGGATGGGGGTGGCAAATCAAAGCCCAACCTCTCGGGACAACATCAGGGCTGCCATCGCCCGGCATGTCGATGGCGCATTCCAGCAGGCCCGCGGTACCAGCGACAGTTTGTTTGACAGTTCTGGGGTTCATGTGCGAATCAGCGTCCCACGTCGGGGGGCAACACGAGGCGCTCTACCACCTGACCGCCTTTGAGGTGTTGGTCCACGATGTCGTCAATGTCGGCCTCGTCGACAAAGGTGTACCAGACACCTTCGGGGTACACCACGGCCACAGGGCCACCGGCACAGCGGTCCAAACAGCCCGCTTTGTTGACGCGCACGCCGCCGGGCTTGGAAAGATTTTCTTTCTTGATCCGGTTTTTACAGTGCTCGAACCCGGCTTTGGCACCGTGGTTGGCGCAGCAGTCTTCACCGTTCTCGCGCTGATTCAGACAGAAAAAAATGTGGCGTTCGTAGTAACTCATCACTGCATTTTAGAGACCCGCGTTTCGCCCATTGTTTTGAAGGGAAACCGACAAAGACCGTCAGGGCTTGAAACGCCCCACCGCCATGACCCACAAATGCAGCATTGCCGCATAGGGCCATAACCAGCCCACCCACTGCGCCGCACCATGGAATTGCACAAATCGGCCCTGCTCCCAGGCAGCCAGGCTTTGCGCAAAATAAGGGTCGGGTGGCGCTTGGTTGATCCACACCACCAAGGCCGTGGCAGCCACCAAACCCAATGCAGCAGCCGCACGGCTGGAGATCCAACACAACAGCAGCGCGAGCAATGTGCCAGCACCCCAGGCGGTCAAGGTCAGGGGAGTCAGCCAAGTCAGCCCATGTTCGGGGCCAAAATTCAATGCGGTTGACAAGGTGGTGGTGGCCAGCCCGAGTGAGGCCGCGCCCGAGGTCAAGACCACCCGCCGCCAGCCGGGTGCGGAGATCGCATAAAGCACCAGACAGGGCAGCAGTTGTCCGATCAATACCACCCCGAACTCGGTCGCTGCAGCCAGCGGCGTTGCCAACGCGTCGTGAGCGAACCACGACGCCAACCAGGTTTGGGCTGGCGTACCCGCCACCCACTCAGTGATGAGCACCCGAAGCCGATCAGCCACTTGGCCCACACCCAAAGGAACAGGCAAGGGAAACAGCAGAGCCAGCGGCCACAAAAGAAGCAATGTCAAACCACCGCCGCTGTGCGCGACGAACCAGCGGTCACGCCAGCTTTGCCAACGTGTCGCACCACCAAAACGGAACACGACGACAGCCAGCAACGCGCCCAGCGCCGCACCAGCCGCGTTCAGTGCCCAATCCACATTCGATGGCACGCGGCTGGGAAGAAAGTTTTGGAGTAATTCCAGCAGCATGGACAAAGCGCTGCCCAGAACCACGGCCAGCCACCATCCGCCGAAAGGGCTTGCACCAGTGCGCACGGTTGCAAAACACAACAAAAAACCCAGCGGCATGTAACCCACCAGGTTGAAGGCCAGGTCAAAGCCTGTCCAGTAACGGGGCCAAGGTGAGATGAGGAATGACCACCACGTGCCCAGGGGCCAGCGCCATCCTTCGAAGGGGTAGAGACTTGCGTAAACCACCACCGCCGCAGCCAGCAGACTCAAGGGAACGGCGGCGCTGCGGTGTTTCATGGCTATAGAACCTATCCGTGAATAAGACGGCCCTGTGCCGGGGTTCCACGGACCACAGGGGTAGGAGCTGGCGGCGCCGTGGTGTCCATCACAACAAGCGGGTTGCGACAACCGCCTGCGGCCTGTGGGACCCCGGCCCGCAGGGTTGTGACGGCAAAGCGCGTCTGTGGCATTGCAACCCTTGCCCAGGTGGAGACTCTGGGCTGCGGCTTGCGCCACGACCACAGGCCGTGGCACAAGCCAGGCACAAACAGTCCGCAGGGACGGTTTGTGCCCGGGCTCGGCCTTGCATCCATCGCTTGGTCGTCCGCTTTTTTGTCAACACGCAGGGCTGTCTGATGCACGGATGGACTCTTAGAACGGCTTGACCACCACCAAAACCACAATGGCAGCAAAAATCAGCACGGCCACTTCATTGAATACCCGAAACCAGCGGTGGCTACGGCGGTTGGTGAACTGCTCGAACTTGCGCAGCAAGGAACGGCAAGCGTGGTGGTAACCCACGGCCAAGATCACCAACACCAACTTCGCATACAGCCACAGCGCATGAACATTGCCCCAGTAGGCGAGCCACAACCACAGCCCAAAACCCAAGGCGGGCAGCATCAGCAAACTGGAAAATCGGTACAACTTACGCGCCATGAGCAGCAGGCGTTCTCGCTCAGCATGACTGTCAGCGGGCACAGAAGCCAGGTTGACGAAGATACGCGGCAGGTAAAACAAACCAGCAAACCAGCTGGCCACGAAAATGATGTGAAGGGCTTTGATCCAGAGCATGATTCATTATCCCTGGGCAGCTCTCAGATCCTTTGCAAAGCCCTCGAGGTGCCGAATGATTCGTTCCACGAGGTTCTTGTCCAATTGTCCCTGGGCGACGAAACGGCCAAAAAAAAGCCCTGGTCGTTTCGGACCAGGGCATGAATGCCTTAACGCTGTCATCACGGCAAGGCACCTGCTCAGGGAGGAAAAGCAGGGAGTACCGACGTTACAGTCAGCGCTCAACTCAAATGTTAGCAGATGTTGCAGAACGTAAACGCCGCCTACCCCCGATTTGGGCTGGGGTTTGCCTGAATTGCGTCACACTGGCGGGCGAGTGGCGGATGGCATTCCAAGACTGTTCTGCCCCTTTTATGGAGACAAATCAACGTGCATTCTTTTGCATCTTTCCCCGCCAATCGCCCACGTCGGCTGCGCCGCGACACGTTCACCCGTGCCTTGGTTCGTGAACATCAACTCACATGCAGTGACCTCATCCTCCCCGTCTTTGTGCTGGAAGGACACCAGCGGCAAGAGCCCGTGGCATCCATGCCAGGGGTTGTGCGGCTGAGCCTGGATCAACTGCTGCCTGTCGCACAAGACTGTGTAGAGCTCGGCATTCCGGTCATGGCGCTGTTCCCGGTGGTGAGCACCAATCTGAAAACCGAAGACGGCCGCGAAGCCCTCAACCCCGACGGCCTCGTGCCCACCGTGGTGCGCGAACTGAAACGGCAATTTCCCGGCCTTGGGATCATGACCGACGTGGCGCTGGACCCCTATACCAGCCACGGTCAGGACGGGTTGATTGACGGCAGCGGTTATGTCCTGAACGACGCCACCGTCGCCGTGCTGGCGCAGCAAGCGGTGGTGCAAGCGCAGGCGGGTGTCGACATCGTGGCACCCAGCGACATGATGGATGGCCGGGTGGGTGCCATTCGATCCGCGCTGGAATCCAAGGGACTGATCCACACCCGCATCATGGCCTACAGCGCCAAGTACGCCAGCAGCTTTTATGGCCCCTTTCGTGACGCGGTGGGCTCGGCGGCCAACCTCGGGAAAAGCGATAAAAAGGTTTATCAAATGGACCCGGCCAACAGTGACGAAGCGCTGCGCGAAGTGGCGCTGGACATTGCCGAGGGCGCAGACATGGTCATGGTCAAACCCGGCATGCCCTACCTGGACATTGTTCGCCGTGTGAAAGATGAATTCCGCGTGCCCACCTTCGCCTACCAAGTCAGCGGCGAGTACGCCATGCTCAAAGCCGCTGCCGCCAACGGCTGGTTGGACCACGACGCGGTGATGATGGAAAGCCTGCTGGCGTTCAAGCGCGCCGGTGCCGACGGCATCCTCACCTACTTTGCACGGGACGCCGCCCGGCTCTTAAAAGCCTGAACGCCAAAATTTCACATGCGCATCTTCCACATCGATGGCGACCAGTTTCGTGAACTGTCTGATTTGCCCGACATGCTGCCCAGCACCGGCTATTTGTGGGTGGGCAGTGCGCGCCGTGAGTTTGAAGTGGGAACGCCAGTCTTACAAGCAGCGCTGCAGCGCTGGACTGGCGGTCAGCTCGTGGACCTGCACGTGTCCGACCTGTTGAACAACCAGTTGCCCTCGCACTTCGACTACACCTCCTGGTACGACATGATGGTGTTTCGCCGTCTTGCGGCCGGCCCGGGCAGTGCCGCCCTGTTCATGGACGACAAACAAGGCACGGCCAGTTCGGCGCGTGCTGCGCTCAAGGCCATCGACACCAGCCCTGTGGGTTTCGCACTTTTTGACCGTGTCTTGATCACGGTACACCCCACCGATTGTTTGGTGCGAGATTTTTTTGCCAACCGCTTTGAGCAACAAGTGCTGCAAGCACCCGCTGGCAGCGACAGCCGCAGCGCCGCCCGCTTGCCCCCGAGTTCTGCGGACCTGATGCTGCGCATGATCAACCACATGGTCGACGGTTATCTGGAGCTGCGCCGCCTTTTGACCCGCCAGCTGGGTTATGTGCAACAAGAATTGTTCAATCCACGCAGCCCATTTGACAATTGGCAAATGCTGCTGGAATCACGCAACGCGTTGACGGTGTTGGAAGACACCTGCGAGGACCAGCGCAGCGCCATCACCGAGTGGATAGACGCCCTCGACGAGTGGCCCGACGAGCCCGACAAAGCGGCGCGGCGAGAGCGCGAATTGCTCAGGGTGCGTTCACGCGACGTACTGGAACACATTGAACGGGTGCTGGGCCATGTACGGCGATTGGAATCTTCTGCCGAAACTGCCGTCCAAATGCATTTCGCGGCACAAAGCCACCGCACCAACACCATCATGCGCACGCTCACCGTGCTCACCGCCATCTTCTTGCCCTTGAATCTGGTGACAGGTTTTTTCGGCATGAACTTTGAAGGGCTGCCGCTCATCCACAGCATGACCGGGTTTTGGACCATCGTGGGCTTGATGTTGGTGCTGGGTGTGGGTCTGAGTGTTTTCTTTTGGCGCAAGCGTTACCTTGGCCGTAGCTCAAACACCTGACAGGCCGAATAACTCCCGCAGCGCGCGGCGGTACTGGGCTTGTCCCAATGCATTGGTACTGTGATGGGCGCCGCCCTGAACCAATTCGAATCGTTTCGGTTGTGCTGCGTGCTGGTACAAACTTTGCCCCAGCGTTGGCGGGATGAGCTGGTCCTGGCTGCCGTGAACCACCAACACCGGAACACCCACACGGTCGATGCGTGAAAGCGAGTCGAAACGCTGTGTGATCAACCAATCCACGGGCAACCAGCCCCACTTGCTGGCCTCCACGACATGGGGAATGGATGAAAAAGTCCCCTCCAGCATCAGCCCCGCGTCGTCGGTCACTTCGGCACTGAGTTGAACGGCAATTGCACCGCCCAATGAATGCCCAAAGATAAATCGTTTGGCTTTCGGTTGCTTCACGGCCAGCCAATCCCAAGCAGCGTGGGCATCCTCGCGCACCAGGCTTTCTGATGGCAACTCGGTTGAGCTTCTGCCGAACCCCCTGTAATCCACACCCAGCACCGAAAATCCCAAACTGTGCATGCGCCGCATTCTGGCGGTACTGGCGCGCACATCCCAACGTGCACCGTGCAAGTACAACAGCACGGGCGCTTCTGGTTGGGCCTGAGGCCACCAAAGGCCATGGAGTCGAACCTCTTGTTTCGACACTGCCGAGCGGAAATCAATCCATACATCTGTAGCGCCCGGCGGAGCGGCGGCAGTGCTTGTCTGGTTGATACGCGGTTGAAATATCCAGCGGCGCTGCAGACGGTCCAGTACCAAGAGACTCAGTACGAGAACCAAGAGAACAATCAAAACCAAAAAGTGGAGTCGGGCCGTTTTTTTCATCACGCCATTGTTGCGAGCTGGCGTGAATGCAGGATGAAGTGCAGGTGAAGGCTGCCTTTCTGCCGGGTGGTTCACCCAGCCCGGATATTTCACCAGGTCGCTCTCCTATGTCCCGCAGCACCGCATGAGTGCTTACTTTCTTGGCTTGGGATGCCAAATCCAATTGGGTCCGAGCGCTACGCACACGATTGGCCTGTGCTGCGGCACGTTTTCAGCCTCGGCATGAAAGACGCAGTTTTATCTGCGCTTGTCTGTGGGGCGGGAGAACATGGCTCGCAGCACACAGCCTCAAAAGCAACACTGGCGACGCGCCTCGAAGTCAGCGCAGATAAGGATTCCCAACGCCGAGCCGAGCGAGTGCAGCCACCTCAAGGCTTTCCATCTGCACGGCCTCGTCATCCAACTCATGGTCATGGCCCTGCGCGTGGAGTGCGCCATGCACGAGCAAGTGAGCGTAGTGGTCGGGCAAGGGCAAACCCAAGGCCAACGCTTCTTGCTCAACCACTGGTGCGCACAGCACCAAATCCGCCATGACCAGTGGCTCGTGCGCGTAGTCGAAGGTCAGCACATTGGTGGCGTAATCTTTTTTTCTGTAATCGTGGTTCAGACTGCGTCCCTCCTCCAAACCCACGATGCGAACCGTGATCTCTGCTGGGAATTGCAAGGCCGCCCGAATGCAACGGCTCACAAAGGCGCGGGGCAAGGCCGGGCGGTGGGATGCCACTTGGGGATCACGCGCAAATTGCAATGACAGGGTGAGCGCAGGTTGGGTCACGGCGGCGTTTGTCTTTCAAGCGGGGGCATGGCTGCGCGCAGCGTCGTAGGCTTCCACGATGCGGGCCACCAAGGGGTGGCGCACCACATCCACCGCCGTGAATCGGGTCGTGGCCATGCCCTTGACGCGGCGCAGAACACGCTCAGCGTCGATCAAACCACTCTCGGTACCTCTGGGCAAATCAATTTGGCTCACATCCCCCGTCACCACGCACTTGCTGCCAAACCCAATGCGGGTCAGGAACATCTTCATTTGTTCGGGCGTGGTGTTCTGCGCCTCGTCCAGAATCACGAAGGCATGGTTCAAGGTACGGCCGCGCATGAACGCCAGAGGTGCCACTTCGATCAGCCCTTTCTCGAAAGCGCGGGTGACTTTGTCCAAGCCCATGAGGTCATAAAGCGCGTCATACAGGGGGCGCAAATACGGATCCACTTTTTGGGCCAGGTCTCCAGGCAAAAAACCAAGCCGCTCGCCCGCTTCCACTGCCGGTCGGGTAAGAATGATGCGTTGCACACTGCTGCGCTCCAGCGCGTCCACCGCGCAGGCCACGGCCAGGAAGGTTTTTCCGGTGCCCGCAGGGCCAATGCCAAAGGTGATGTCGTGAGACAGGATGTTGCGCAAATAAATCTGCTGGTTGGGGGTTCGGCCCACGAGGTCGCTGCGGCGGGTATGGAGTTGGGGCAGGTCAACTAGGGCGCCCTTCTCGGCAGCTTCCGCCTGCACCACGGCCAAGGCAGGTTGGGTCTGCGTTGAGGTGGATCCTGAACCTAGCACCGCGGGCAAAGGGCGGTCAGCCGCCAAAGCACGGGCCTGCACCAAAGCCAGTTGCATGGTTTCGGCGGCAATCGGCTCATCGGCCTTTTCGTACAGCGACTGCAGCAACCAGGTGGCGCGCTGTGCGGCGTCTTTGTCACCTTCAATCCGGAAAGCTTCGTTGCGGCGCTGAACACGCACGCCGAGCCCTTCTTCAATGGCGCGCAAATGCGAATCCAGGCCGCCGCACAAATGGGCAAGACGTTGGTTGTTCAGCGGGGAGAAAACATGGCGCACGATCACGGCAGGGGTCCAACAAAGCAGCAAGGGTGTGAATTGTCGCCGCAAGCGCCCACGCCGGTGGGCGGGCCATGAAAGCGAGCGCTGCAGCCTCCTGCACAATCAGCGCCCATGTTGAACGCCGCATTGACCTCCTCGTCTGCCAGCAGCGCTTGGCTGCCACGGCCCGACTGGCGATCGCCTTGGCTCGTTTTGCTGCTGACGTGGTGGCTGCTTGCACCCCTTGGTGTGCATGCGGCACCACAAACTTTGGTCATCGACCGCGCCCTGGCCGTCAACGCCGACACCAGTACCTTCCCCAGCGAGACAGGCGTTGGCGTGGACAAACCCAAAGAGGTGGTTCTGCCCGAAGACTGGTCGCGCGCCGTACCCGGTTACAGCGGCAGCCGCTGGTACCGCGTGTCTTTTGACCAGCCACCAACCGAATCGGGGAGCGACACGCAGGACAACCTGCTGGCCCTCTACATTGAACGGGTTTGCCACAACGCCGAGGTCTGGCTCAACGGGCAATTGCTCATGCGCAGCGGCCAAGTACAGGAGCCCATCACACGGAACTGCTACCACCCCCTGCTGGTGACCTTGCCCAGCCAGCTCCTGACAGCGACAGGCAACCGACTGGAATTGCGGGTGTTTGGGCAAGCACAAGAACGGGTTTCAGCCCGTTTGCGGGGAGGCGGCCTGTCAGAGCTGACCATCGGCCCGCAGCTGGCACTGACCAAGCAACACGCCAAACAGGCCTGGTGGAACAGCACCGCCTTGCAGCTGGTGGCACTGACACTGCTCGTGCTGGGTGGCTATCTGGTGGTCCTTGGCCAACTCAACCGCCGCGAAGCCTACATGACTTACTTTGGTTTGCTGTGCGTGGGATGGGCCGTTTTTTCCGTCCGTATTTGGGGACGGTACCTGCCCATCTCCAGCCAGTGGGTAGAGTGGCTGGCCGCCAGCACTGTCCCTTGGATAGCAGCGGCTTCAGTGCAGTTTTTGCTCAGTTATGCGGGCCGCCGTTCGCGCGTTCTGGAGTGGGGTTTGCTCGCTCAGCTGGTGCTTGTGCCACTGTCCCTGGGCTTGGCCGGGCCGGAGCGCACCTATTGGGTCAGCGCCGTGTGGTACTTGCTGCTTGGACTGCAAGTTTTAGCAGCCATCACCCTCTACCTGTTGATCGCCTGGAGGGAGCGACAAGCTCCTTGGCGCGAGATGGCCGTCTTGATGGCTTGTTTTGCGGTTTTTATTTTGTTGGAGATCGCCACCCAATACCACTGGTCACCCCTGCCGCCGATGCTGTATGCGCAGTGGGGCTTCCCGATCGTGTTGACGGTCTTGGCTTTCCGATTGCTCCACGGGTTTGAGCACAACCTGGCCCTGATGGAAGCGGGCCGCGCCACGCTGGAGCGACGGGTGCGCGATGCCACCGCAGAGATTGAGCGCAACTTTGAGCAACTGGCCGAGCTGCGTGTCGAGCAAATCACAGAAAAAGAACGCAAACGTATTGCGGCAGACCTGCATGACGACCTGGGCGCCAAGCTCCTGACCATCGTGCACACCTCCGAGAGCGACCGCATCTCCACGCTGGCGCGTGAAGCCCTGGAGGAAATGCGTCTGTCGGTTCGCGGCCTGACCGGCAAGCCCGTGCGGCTGGCCGACGCCTTGGCGGACTGGCGGGCGGAAATCGTCTCGCGTTTGGGTCAGACCAATATCGAAGCCGATTGGAGCCACCCCAACGAAGACCTGGACCAACTTTTGCCCGCCCGTGCCTATGTGCAAACCACCCGCATCCTGCGCGAGGCGGTAAGCAACATCATCAAACACAGCGGCGCCACCTTTTGTAAGGTGCGCTGCAGTGTCGGAGACCATGAATTTGGCGTGTCTGTCCAGGACAACGGCAAAGGCATCCCGATGGAACTGGATGGCAAACTCGACCGCGGCCATGGCATGGCCAGCATGAAACACCGTGCCAAACAATTGCAAGGCCAGTGCCTGGTGGAATCAGGCCCCGGGTATGGCACCGTCATCCGTTTGACGCTGCCACTGTGAACTATGGATGTTTGCCCGCTTCACGCCATTCCCGCTCGTCCCCAGCCTGTTCAAGGGCGCCTCGGGCTGCGCGCGGGATGACGTTAGATTGAAGCTGCCGCTGCTACGATCAACCCCATCTTTGCGGAGAAACCGATGAACACCATCTTGCTCTTGGAAGACCTGCCCGAGATTCGCGCCTGGCTCAAAGTATTGGTGCGCCAGGTATTTCCCAATGCACAAATTCACGAGTCGGCGCGCATCCACAACGCGCTGGAGCTGGTCAGCGCCATCAAGTTCGACCTGGCCCTGGTGGACCTCGGTTTGCCCGATGGCTCCGGCGTGGATGTGGTCGCCGCGCTGCGAGACAACCAGCCCGACTGCCAGTCTGTGGTGGTCACCATCCACGACGACGACGACCACCTCTTCCCCGCTCTGCAGGCTGGCGCCTTTGGGTATTTGTTGAAAGAACAGGCGCGCGACTTGATCGCCGAACAGCTCAACCGCATGAGCCAGGGTGAACCGCCGCTGTCGCCTTCCATCGCACGGCGTGTGCTGTCTTACTTTGCCACCCACACCCGCCCCGCCGAATTGCCGCAAAGCATTCCCCATGTGGCCCTCACCGACCGCGAAAACGAAGTGCTCTTGCGCGTGGCCAAGGGCTTCACATTGCCCGAAATCGGCGTGCAACTGAACCTCTCGCGCCACACGATTGCTGATTACGTGAAGCAGATCTACCGCAAGCTCAATGTCAACTCGCGCGCGGAAGCGGCGCTTGAAGCGCAGCGTTTGGGGCTTTTCAGAAGATGATTGGTCGCCTCACTGGCCTGTTGGCTGAAAAAAACCCGCCCCAGGTGCTGCTGGATGTGAACGGGGTGGGCTATGAAGTCGACGTGCCCATGAGCAGTTTTTACAACCTGCCCGGCCTAGGCGAAAAAGTCACCCTGCTCACCCACTTCATCGTGCGGGAAGACGCGCAGGTGCTGTTCGGTTTTCTCACCCACGAAGAACGCAATACGTTTCGCCAGCTCGTCAAGATTTCAGGTGTGGGGCCGCGCACTGCGCTGTCCATCCTGTCGGGCTTGAGCGTGGGGGAACTGGCTCAGGCGGTGAGCTTGCAGGAGAGCGGACGCCTCATCAAAGTGCCCGGCATCGGCAAAAAAACTGCTGAGCGGCTGCTGCTGGAACTCAAAGGCAAACTCGGCGACGCTTTGACCTCACCCAGCGCCAGCATTCAAAACGACGCGCAAGGCGACATTCTGCAAGCCCTGCTGGCATTGGGTTACAGCGACCGCGAGGCCGCTGCCAGTCTCAAAGCACTGCCTTTGGATGTGGGTGTGAGCGACGGCATCAAACTGGCGCTCAAGGCCTTGGCGCGCTAACCGACGCTCGTCTTTTTTGCGAACTCGGGGATGACAGCCCTTGTCAGTCACTCGGGTGGTTCTGCTCAATGCTTGTGCTCTGCACCGGCCGCCTTGGGTTGCTCCACCTTCACCTCCACCACCACCTCACCGGCCTTTTCAAATTTCAGTTTGACCGGGAACTTACTGCCTTCTTTGAGCGGCACCTTCAGGCCCATGAACATGATGTGAAAACCGCCCGGCTTGAGCTCCACGGTTTGGCCCGCAGGCAGGTCAATGCCTTCCACCTGACGCATGCGCATCACATTGCCGTCCATGCTCATGGTGTGCAACTCCACCGAGTCGGCCACGTCGCTGCTAGCGGACAGGAGGCGGTCAGCGGCGCCGGCGTTGGTGAGCTTGAGGTAACCGCCGCCCGCCTTTTGTCCGGCGGCTGTGGGCCTTGCCCATGGGTGGCCGATGTCGATGGCGCCTGCTTTGAAACTGTGGGCCTGGCTGGTGAAAGCCGACACCACCATCACGGCGGCGACTAAGGAACGAATCAATGTCATGGTGAAAACTCCAGGTCAAAAAGTCAGGCAAAAGGGCTCAACCCGCGTGAGCGGCCGGCCTCGAAAGAAACAACCAACGTAACACTTCCAGCAATACAAACAACATCAAACTCCAACCAAACAAAGGCATGGCATAGGACAGCACGCCGATCAACACCAGCAAAACCGCCGCTTGTGATCGTGAGATGGCCCGCCAATGCGCCCTACCCACTGCAGGTGCAGCCACCCTGCCCTGCGGGCGCCGCAGCCACCACATCACAAAACCCGAAACAACGGAAAAGATCGCCGTCAACGCGGCCATCACCAACAGCAGTTGGTTCCACCAACCGAATTCCCCGCGGTGAAATGGAATGCCGACGGCCGTCGCGCGCGACATCAACGGCATGGCGTCCCAACCCGAGTAGAACAGTGTCTGCCCCGAATAAGCATCCAGCGCCAAACCGAACCGACCCTGGGGCTGGCTGCGGTCGAAATTCTCAATGCGCCAGATGCCCTGGGGACCTGATGGTGGCGTGATCATCATGGACACAGGCGGCACAAGTGGGGCGGCCCGGTCGGCCACAGCCTGCCAACCCAGTGGTGCGGCCTCGGAACCAGGCGATGAACGCAAGGACTTGGGCACCCTTGGGCTGTCCTGCTGCAAGGCCTTTTGCATGGCTTTGAAACGACCGCCCGCGTACTCGCTCCAGGTCAGGCCCGTGACCAAGAGCGTGCACAGCACCAGTCCCATCAACACCGCCAGCAAACCATGCCAGTCACGCCATGCCAAGCGCCCGCCTCCTGAGCGTGGCCAGTAGGCCCGCCACCCCGCCGCCCGGCGCTGTTCGGCGCGTGGCCACCACAGGTAAAGCCCGGTGGCCAACATCACCAGCATCCAACTGGCCGCCAGCTCCAGCGGCCAGCGCCAGCGGTCGCCCTGCAGCGCGTTGGAATGCAACTTCTTGGACCAGGTTTTGAAACGCTCCATCTCCTGCAAGGTGCCCACCACTTCCCCGCTGTAGGGGTTCACATAGGCGATGGTGCCCATGGGTAAGCCGTGGTCGTGCAACGCTGCTGCCTCGCCATGCCCGGCATGCGGGGGCTCCAGTGGCTTGAACGCCACCTGAGTGGTGTCTCCCGGTGCAAATCCGGGCACAACATAACGCAACGCCTGCCCCGGCAGGGCGATTTGGGCTGCGGCCACCTGCTCGTCCAGGCTGCTCCTGTGCGTCTGCACGGGCACCCGATCCAGATCGGCGTGAAGCCAAGCCTCGATCTGCGGTGTGAACACATAGAGCAAACCCGTGAAGGCCGCAAACAGCACGATGGGCGCGGTGATCAAACCAGCCCAGAAATGCAACCGCCAGAAAAGGCGGTGCAAAGGCCTGGGACCGCTGGTGTTGGGCAAGTGGGCATGGAGGGTGCTCATGGCTGCCTCACTGGAACCGGTAGGCCAAGGACGTGGTGTAGCTGCGCTGTGGCAGGGTGTGGGCCTGCCACGCGGAGTCGTTACCCACGTTGTCGATGCCAAAAGCCCATTCCCAACCCTTGGCAAACCGCCAGGCGGCGCGCAGGTCGAGCTTGCGCACCCTGGAGACACCACCAAAGGTGTTGGGGTTGTTGTCCACATTCAACTCGGTGTTGTAAACCGAGCTGTGCCAGCGGTAGGCGGCCGCAAACAACCATGCGGCATCGGGTCGGTAGCTGACCTCCACGGTGTAACGCTGCTTGGGAACACGCTGCCAAGCCTTGCCCACCGTGGCCGGATTGCGGGCGTTGGCCTTCACCATGGAGTCGGCCCAGGTGGCGCTAGCTGTCAGGTCCAGTCCCCGCAGCCCCACGTCATTGCCCAACCAGACCAGCTCCAGGCCATCGGTCAGTACACGGTCGATGTTGCTGATGCGGGTGACGGTGGGGGTGACGGTGTTGTCGGATTGACGCCAGATCGTGTTGCGCGAATCGTCGCGGAACAAGCTGGCGCGCAGGCTGTGTTGGGCTGCGCCCCAGGCCGTGTCCCACTCGGCCGTCAGCTCTGCTGCGTTCGACACTTCGGGTTTCAAGTTGGGATCACTCTGGGAGATGGAGGTGCCAGTCCGCGTGCCATTGAACAGTTCATCCACATTCGGGAACCGCACCGCACGGCCCACACTGGCTTTGAAACGCCAGGCATCGCTGGCCGCCCACGCCAATGAGAGCTTGGGACTGGTGGCGGATTTTTCACGCTGCGCATAGTTGGCTTGCACCGGCGGCGTACCCGCAAAGAACTGCGAACCGTCCAGGGCCTTAAAACGCTCATAGCGC
>Ga0315906_10004237_pt1 | contig 18540 bp, 17 predicted proteins | sample LakEriMetagenome_4_FD_203526 | JGI IMG/M metagenome (GOLD analysis project Ga0315906, IMG submission 203526) | Freshwater fungal communities from buoy surface, Lake Erie, Ohio, United States - Buoy 2 MA122 | ecosystem: Environmental > Aquatic > Freshwater > Lake > Lake biofilm | place: USA... | reverse complement strand
ACGAAGTGGAGGGCAACTTGCTCGCTGCTCACCAGGAAGTGATGAAGCTGGGTTTGCTGTACCCGGCTGGCGAGCTAAGCGCAGCAGACATTGAAGCGGCCGTGCTCAACGTCGCCCGTTATGACGTCTTCAAACTCGGCGAAGCCGTGCTGGCGGGCCAGGTCGGCCGGGCGCTGCGCATGCTACAAGGTTTGCAGGCTGAAGGCGAGGCGGCCGTGTTGGTGCACTGGACCTTGAGCGAAGACATTCGCGCATTGAAGCGTGTGAAAGACGCTGTCGCCGGTGGCCAGCCCCTGCCCATGGCGCTGCGTGATGCGCGGGTGTGGGGACCGAAGGAACGGTTGTTTGAACGCATCGTGCCCGCGATGCAAGCCAAGGCATTGAACGATTTGGTGCAAGCGGCCCACATCTGCGACGGGTTGGTCAAAGGCTTGCGCCACCCCCACTGGCCCACCGAACCTTGGACCGGGCTGCGGCGTTTGGTGTTGATGGTGTGCGAACTGTCAGGCGGTGCATCCGGACACACACCAGGTTCAAAAGCAGCGACCAAAGTGGCGGGGCCGCGGCTTGCCTTGACGGCATCAACGTCTTTTTGATCTATCAACAAGCCAGGCCATTGAGTGACCCCAGACCTGTCGCTTTGCGCTCCCACGCAGCGGGATGAGACCACTTGGGAGCGGCCCTGCGTTTTCTCATGAGCTTGAAGCGAGTGGCGACACCACACACCGTTCGGGCTGAGGATACCGAAGCCAGCGCCTACCTCGGTGCAGACGATTCGAAATGGCTCCGGGCGAACGGGCCAAAAATTGGAGCAAACAAGGCAAACGTCAATAAGCCGATTTCGACTTGCGTTTGGGCACAGCAACGCCATAACCGACGGGCGCCTCATGCAAGGCCCATACCGAGCCCGCGGCATTGGCGGTAAAGGGGTTCACCACCACCAGGTCAGGATCGTTTTTTTGCAGGGCCGGAAAGCGCCTGCCTGTTTCCAAGTCCTCGCTGAACAGGATTGCGCATCGTGCTTCCAAAGCCGCCTGCACGATCAAAGCATCCCAAAGCGCTATCGCGTGGGCTTGCTGCAAGGAGGCTGCGCGCAGAACTGACTCGCTGCTGGCGCACACGACAGCGTGTTCTGTCAATTGCTGCAACAGGGCCATCGACTGGTCTGGCTGAATCCACCTTTGGTGGAGCATGAAGTCGTGAAACTCCTGCATCACCTGGGTGCTGATCACAAAACAGTCGGCTTTCATGGCAGCTTCGACGGCGGCCATCGCACACATTCTTCTGTACCCCTCCACAGGGTCTTGGGTGGCGATCAAGATGTTGGTGTCAAAAAAACGCCCGCCGGGTTGGAGGGTTTTGGCGGGGGCGTTCATGACTTGGCTCCACGCTGCGGTGAATCAGCCGGCTTTGTTGGCTTGTTTTCAGTGGGGTAGCGGGTGGGTCGGGAGCGTTGAGCGGTGGCGGGCAAGGCCTCGGCGTTGTTCGTGCTCCCGCCATTGCCCAGACCGGCCACCCGCATTTGCTCCGACAACTCCACAAACGCCCGCGCGCGCGCATGGGCCTGGGCGGTGGCCAAAACGGGATCGCCCCAAACGAAAGCCGCAATGGCTTGTCGGCAGACCTCGTTCACACTCGTGCCCTGCTGAACGGCTTTGATGCGCGCAGCGCGCAACAACCCGTCGTCTATCGTGATGGTGAGGTTGCTCATGACCAACAGCTTCAATTCAACACAGGATCAGTGTAGCACGGGTTCAGTGCAAGCCGCATGCCGGCAAGTCAGCCCTCGGCGACACGCAGCTTGACGGCATGCAGTGCCCGGGCGACGGTTTGCATCCGCACGCTGGATCGGTCTCCTGCAAAGAGAAAACCATCGGCATGGGTCGATGCGCCCAGGCGGGCCGTGGCGATCCAAACCGTTCCAACGGGTTTTTCAGGGCTGCCGCCACCGGGCCCAGCCACACCCGTCACGGCCACAGCCAATTGGGCCGATGAACGTGCCAAAGCCCCCTGGGCCATGGCCCGGGCCACCTCCGGACTCACGGCGCCATGGGCGTCGATGAGTGGTGCAGGCACACCCAACAGCTGGGTTTTGGACCCATTGCTGTAAGTCACAAAACCGCGGTCAAACCAATCGCTGGAACCGGCCACAGCGGTACATGCCGCCGCAATCAAGCCGCCGGTGCATGACTCAGCGGTCGTCAACGACCACCCTATCTCTCGCAGCAGATCTGCCAGCGTTGTGATCTCGGTCATCAACGTGTCAGACCAAGGCACAGGCGGTGATATCACCACAGCCGCCACCACAAAGCGATCACAAGCAAGGTGCACAACGCAGCCACCAGATCATCGAACACGATGCCAAAACCCTGGGCCCAACCAACAGGCGCACCACTGCGTCCCTTGAAGAGGGCATCTGCCCACGCCACCGGACCGGGTTTTGCGGCGTCGAAGTAGCGGAACAAAAAGAAAGCGGACAACTGCATCCAAAACCCAGCCGGTGTCACCAACCAAAGAATGAGCCAAAAAGCGATCACCTCGTCCCAGACCACGGCACTGGGATCGGCCACCGCCAAATTCCTTGCGGTGACGGTACAAGCCCACCAACCCACGAACGAGCCAACCAGCAGCACAATGCCCCACTGCACGGTGCTCAGAAAGGGGTTGAGGGCCCAAAAGGCCAGCCAGGCCCATAAGGTACCGACGGTGCCTGGCGCCAAGGGAGACAGCCCACTGCCAAAGCCCAAGGCCAGTACGTGAGCCGGGTGAGACAGCATGAAAGACACCGTGGGTCGCCGCCGGGTGCGATCGATCGGGGTTGTTGTCATTGCGTCACCCTTGAAGGGTCTGAGATGAGCGGAAGTGATCGAAAGAGGGGTAACTGTGCGCTAGGCCGCGCCCCTGTTCATCTACCAACCGCAGACCGGGTTCGGCGTCAACCCGGCCAATTCGCGTCAACGGCAGGTTCAGCTCCAGGGCCAAACGTTGCAATTGGGCCGCAGCGCTGGGGGCTGCGGTGAACACCAATTCGTAGTCGTCTCCCCCTGCCAAGGTACAAAGACGCTGAACCTCCAGTGGCTGCTGCCGCATGACGCCGCTGCGTGGCACCGCGTCTGCATTCACGGTGGCACCGAGCCTGGAGCGTTTGAGGATGTGCGACAAATCACCCAGCAAACCGTCAGACACATCAATCGCACTGCTCGCCAGACCCCGAAGTGCCTGACCCAAAGCCACCCGGGGCTGGGGTAATTCCATGGCTTGGCGCACCAAGGCAAAGTCTTGGCCATCCAGAGACATCCGACCCCGAAACACCTCCAGGGCCAAACGCGCGTCACCCACGGTGTTGCTGATGTAGATATCGTCACCTGCCTGACTGCCTGAGCGCAGCAAAGCCTGCCCCGGCACCACCTCACCAAACACCGTGATGCACACATTGAGAGGACCTTGGGTGGTGTCTCCTCCGATCAACTCACAACCGTGGGCATCGGCCAGAGCCCAGAGCCCGCGTGAAAATCCTTCTAGAAACTCTGCCTCTGCGCGTGGCAGGGACAGCGCGAGTGTGAATGCTGCCGGACGAGCGCCACAGGCGGCCAAATCGCTCAGGTTCACAGCCAGCGCTTTGTGCCCCAACCGAACGGGGTCCACTGTGGACAGGAAATGCCTCCCTTCCACCAGCATGTCGCTTGATATCGCCAATTGCAGTCCGGCTTCCGGTGTCCACAGCGCGCAGTCGTCGCCCACACCCAAAGCGGCACGTCGGGTCGAGCGGGTGAAGTACTGGGCGATGAGGTCGAATTCGCCCAAAGGAGAATGGTGAGGCATGGGGAGATTGTCGCCGCTTCAGCGCTCTGCGCTCGACTGCGATGCCCTGGTGGACAGCCCCCTACAACTGACCAGCAGCACGCAAGACGTTGGTCAACTCCACTGCCGACTTGACATCCATTTTTTCAAACACCCGGGCACGATGAACCTCGACCGTGCGCACACTGATGTCCAGTTCATCCGCTATCAGTTTATTCGGCCGCCCCTCTACCACCAGGCGCATCACATCACGCTCACGGTCGGTGAGTTCGGCCAAGCGTTTGGCCATGAGCACATCATGGCGCCGGGCGGCAATGGCCTGCGCGCTGTGCATCAAGGCCTGTTCGACACGGTCAACGAGAGCGTTGTCGGCAAAAGGCTTCTCGACGAAATCAAAAGCACCTTGTTTGACGGCGGCTACCGCTGTCGGTACGTCACCGTGCCCGGTCAAAAAAATCACCGGCATCACCTGCGTCAACCCCAAACGCACCAATGAATCAAACAACATCAGGCCACTCATGCCGGGCATGCGCACATCAAGCAACAAGCAGCTAGGAGAACGCGGCCAGTTCTGGACAGGCTGATCGGCGAGACGCGCTTTCAACATCAGGTCAAAAGCCTCGCCGCTGCTGAAAGTTTCGGACAACAAACGGCGTGACCTGAGCAACCAGGCCAGGGCATCACGCACCACGTCTTCATCGTCCACGAGATAGACCATGGGCAAACCAAGTTGGGGATCCAATTGCAATGTCATGTTGGGTCGTCACTTCTGGCATGAAAAACTTTGGATGGTCCTTTGCGCTCGGTGGGCAAAGTGAAACTGAAGGCAGTTCCACAGTCGGGGCTGTGCCCCCTGGCTGCAGGACTTTGGAAATCAAGTGCGCCGCCATGCTGTTCGATCACAGTCCGGCACAAGCTCAGCCCCAAACCCATGCCCTCGCTGCGGGTGGTGAAGAACGGCGTGAACAGCCTTTTTGCCACGTCACTGGCAATGCCAGGACCGCGGTCAATGACGTGGAATTGCAGCCAGTCCCGATGTGACTGGTGAACGACCAGCTGCAACTCTCGGGCAGTGAGATCGGTTTGGGCGTCCTCCATCGCCTGAATGCCATTGCGTGTGAGGTTGAGCAGCACCTGCTCCACCATGGTTCGATCACAAACCACGCGCGGCAAATCCGGCGGAAGCGTTACTTCAATTCGAGTGCCGGTTTTGCGCGCTTGCAGCCGTACCAGTGGCAAGACCGAGTCAAGCAAGGACTGCGCGCTGGTCGGTTCTCGGGCTTGTTCTCGCCGACGAACGAAGTCATGAACGCTTTTGATCACCCGTCCAGCGCGGTCCGCCTGTTCGGCTATGCGCTGCAGCGCCTGTTGCAGGTGTTGCTGCAGTTCGCTGGCAAGACGAGGCCCGTCACCTGGAGTTAAGGCGGCAGATGCACTTGCGTCACCCGCCTGGATCAGATTCAATGATCCGGTTGCATAACTGGCGATGGCTGCGAGCGGTTGATTCAACTCATGGCTAAGCAAGGATGCCATCTCACCCACGGTGGCAAGCCGTGCGGTTGCTGCCAACCGCTCTTGCTGCTGGCGCGACAGTTCCTCGACCCTGCGCTGGCCGCTGACATCGACAACGGCACTCATCCAACCGGTTTGCAGCCCTGCCCCATCCACCAACGGGGCCTCAAATATCAACACTTCAAACCGTTCACCATTGGCGCGCATGAACACCGTTTCAAAACCTTCGCGCGCTTCTTGAACCAGATCCTTTTGGTTGGTACCCTCCGCCAGCCTTGCCAGGCGTTGCTGCTGGCGGGCGGTGTAATCGTCCACCAACTCTGGTGGCCAATAGGGTTGCACGGCCAAGCCCAGCAACTCTTGCTGCGGGCGCCCCACCATCTTGCAGAAAGCGGGATTGGCATAGGTGATACGACCTTGCAAATCACGGGCGCGCAGACCCGTGACCAAAGAGTCCTCCATCGCCTTGCGAAAAGCCAGTGACTCCGCCAAAGCGGCTTCGGCCCCAGCGCGTTTTCGGACATCGCGCACCAGCAGCACCACGACTGAGCCCAGGGCGAGCGACAAGCCCAACACCAAGGCCACGGCCAGATTGGGGATCAGGCGCGGACCACCCGCTCGGCTGTCAGCACGCAGCTGCAATGCGTTGCCCGGCAAGTCCACCATACGATCCGATTGATAGATGCCTGCCCCGCGAGGCATCCCCGCCCGGGCCAGCCGGGTGCCATCCCCCTCGACAAAGGTCACTTCGTGATCTCGGAGTTGTTCGGCGTTGGCGGCTTCGGCCAACAGGGCACTCAAACCCAGTGTGGCAATGAGATAGGAGTCTGTTCGCCCGCCGTTTTGTATCGGAATACAAACGTCAATCACCTCCACACCCAACCCGTCGGGAAGCGGAACAAAATAACTGCGAGAGTACGAGGGGCTGGCCAGCCGGGCGGCTGACACGCACGCCAATTCGGCTTCCACGTCGATGTCCGAACGCGCCATGCGCGTAAAGAGCGGGGGGCGAAACGGAGTGTCTACTGCCGTCAGGACATCATGTCGCTGGTCCCTCCACTCCACGCGCAGCAATGCGGGCCAACGCCGTAGCAGCTCGGACGCATCCAGTCGCCACTGGGCCAAAGAGGGGTCGTTCCACAACAAGGTTTGCAAACTTTGCAGGACGCGCGACAGGTTTTGTTTGACCTCCAGTGCCACGCTGGCTGCGGTGTTTTCCACTTGCTCTTGAGTTCTCGCACTTTCGTAGCGCAGTGTCAGCCAGACCAGGAGCGACTGCGCAACCACCAACAGCGCGACCAGAGCCATCCACAGCCATACCCGACGCACCCGGCGTGCGCGCGGAGTCGGTAATGAAGCAACCGAGGGGGCAGGAAGCATGGGCCGCAGTATTGCCGGTTTCATGTCAAAACACATACGCAGTTTCGCGCATAGATAGGGGCTTTTTCAGGCCTCAACATGGCACCATGCGCGCTTGACATGTGCAAATGTCTCCCTTGAATCCACACGACTCCTAGAATCTGGTGACCGCACTGCCTTTGCAAAAACGGTGAGAGCTTGACAGTTCGCCGACAGTTGGCTGTGTCAATCTCGACCAATCCATCCCACTCTCACTCCCCGAGACACCCCATGCCGAACTCACAACAAAAAGCCGCCGAACTTCGCCAAGCTGCGCTGGAATACCACGAGTTCCCCACGCCGGGAAAAGTCGCCATTGCCGCGACCAAACAATTGGTCAACCAGCGAGACCTGGCACTGGCTTACTCCCCGGGCGTAGCAGCAGCCTGCGAAGAAATTGTGGCCGACCCTGCCAATGCCTACCGCTACACATCACGGGGCAACCTGGTTGCAGTGGTCACCAATGGCACGGCCGTACTGGGTTTGGGCAACATCGGTCCCCTTGCCGCCAAGCCCGTGATGGAAGGCAAAGGTGTGCTTTTCAAGAAGTTTGCCGGCATTGATGTGTTTGACATCGAGTTGGCTGAGAACAACCTCGACAAACTCGTCGACACCATTGCGGCCATGGAGCCCACGTTTGGTGGCATTAACTTGGAAGACATCAAAGCACCCGATTGCTTCTACGTGGAACGCAAGTTGCGCGAACGGATGAAGATTCCCGTCTTTCACGACGACCAGCACGGCACCGCCATCGTGGTCGGTGCTGCACTGCTCAATGCACTGAAGGTCACCGGCAAAGACATCAAGAAGATCAAACTTGTGACTTCCGGCGCCGGCGCTGCTGCCCTGGCGTGTTTGGGTTTGTTGGTCAAGTTGGGGGTGCCGCGCGAAAACATTTGGGTTACAGACCTGGCTGGCCTGGTGTACGAGGGCCGAACGGAGTTGATGGACGAGGACAAAATCGTTTTCGCTCAAAAAACGAGCCTGCGCACGCTCGCACAGGCCATTGAAGGCGCCGATGTGTTTTTGGGGTTGTCTGCGGCAAATGTGCTGAAGAAAGACATGGTGGCTGCGATGTCAGCCCAACCCATCATCTTCGCTTTGGCCAACCCCACACCGGAGATCACCCCCGAAGAAGTCAAACAGGTGCGAAACGATGCCATCATGGCCACAGGCCGCACCGACTATCCCAACCAAGTCAATAACGTGCTTTGTTTTCCCTACATTTTCCGGGGGGCATTGGACAGTGGGGCCACCACCATCACAGTAGAAATGGAGATCGCGGCCGTGCACGCGATCGCGGAGTTGGCCCAAGCAGAGCAAAGCGAAGTCGTTGCGGCAGCCTATGTGGGAGCGACTTTGAGTTTTGGACCTGAATACCTCATACCCAAACCTTTCGACCCGCGGCTGATGATGAAAATCGCCCCAGCGGTTGCAAAAGCCGCCGCAGAGTCTGGCGTTGCCCAGCGGCCCATCCAAGACTTTGACGCCTACAGAGAAAGATTGCAGGCCTTCGTCTACGCCTCAGGCACGACGATGAAACCCATCTTCAACATTGCCAAACGCGCCGCCAACAAACGCGTTGCCTATGCCGAGGGAGAGGAGGAACGTGTTCTTCGCGCGGTTCAGGTGGTGGTTGACGAAGGTCTGGCGCGTCCGACCTTGATCGGTCGGCCCGAAGTGATTGCGCAGCGTGTCCAAAAGTTCGGTCTGCGCTTAGAAGCTGGTCGTGACTATGACTTGGTCAACACCGAAAACGACCACCGCTACCGCGACTACTGGCAGACCTATCACCAGCTCACAGCACGCAAAGGTGTCACCGTTCAACTGGCCAAAATTGAAATGCGCCGCCGCTTGACCTTGATCGGCGCCATGCTGCTCAAAAAAGGAGAAGTCGACGGCATGTTGTGTGGGACGTGGGGCACCACCGCGCTGCACCTTCATTACATAGATCAGGTGGTAGGCCTGCGTGCGGGTGCCACGACTTACGCCTGCATGAATGGTTTGATCCTGCCGGGCCGACAGGTGATGCTGGTGGACACGCACGTCAACTACGACCCAAGCGCAGAGCAGTTGGCTGAAATCACCACCATGGCGGCGGAAGAAATGATGCGTTTTGGCCTGCAACCCAAGGCGGCCTTGTTGTCACACAGTAACTTCGGTTCAAGTAACCAACCCTCTGCGGTCAAGATGCGCGAGACGCTTTCCATCCTGCACACCCGAGCCCCCTGGTTGGAAGTGGACGGGGAGATGCACGGAGACACGGCACTGGATGCGGCCTACCGCAACGATTTGATGCCGGGGGGCCGTTTGACAGGAGAGGCGAATTTATTGGTACTGCCCAATATCGACGCCGCCAACATCAGCTACAACCTCCTAAAAACCGCTGCGGGAGGCGGCATCGCGATCGGACCGGTGCTACTGGGTGCAGCGCAGCCGGTACACATTTTGACCCCTTCGGCTACCGTACGTCGTATCGTGAACATGACTGCCTTGACCGTCGCCGACGCCAATGCGGCACGTTGACCCGGTCAGTAGGCGCACCAATTTGGGGATTCACTCCGCATCAAACACTTTCATCGCGCAGTCAAATGGAGTCCTGAATTTCTTGATAACGGTCTAAGAAACTTTGTCATGAATCATATTTCAAGGGTATTTCAACGTATGCGAGCACTCACAAATTGAGGTTTTCGAATGCCTTGTGGACAAGGAAAGACTTGAGGTTTTCGGCCCATTTCGGTACGATATCGGCTTGTGGAACTGGGAAAACCCGTGATGCTTTCTGGCCTGTTGAGGGCCCGTGCCGCTAGTAAGTGGGGACTTACCGCCATCACGGCGGCGTTGATTTTCACTGTAGCCGGCGCGGATCAATCCGCTTGGGCCAAGGAATCGCCGCCGATGGCGCAAGTCACGTTGGCGGAGCTGCCCAAGGAAGCTCAGGCGACTGAACGTGCCATTCGTGCCGGAGGGCCGCATCCATACCGTAAGGATGGATCGGTCTTTGGCAACCGAGAACGGATTCTCCCTGCGCAGCCTCGTGGCTACTACCGCGAATACACCGTCAAAACACCCGGATCGCGCGATCGTGGTGCAAGGCGAATCGTTTGCGGCGGACAGGAGGTTCAGCGGCCCGACGCGTGCTATTACACCGCCGACCACTACGCCAGTTTTCGCTTGATAACGCCGTGATGCGTGAGTGGGATTGGTGCTGTGGTCGATGGTCAGAATTTTGTAATTTGGTTTTTTTGACTTAAAAAAGAAGGAACGAGGCCATGCAGTTGCAGACCGTGCGTCCGAACATTGTTCAATCGATCCGCGCTTACCGCGTGGAGGACTTGCAGCAAGCGGCTCAGGACGCTGAGCATCATTTTCTCTATGCGAGTTTAGGTGCGGCCCAGTCCAAACAGGACGTGCTGGACGCCATCGCAGGTGCTTTCTTGTTTCCTGCGCATTTCGGCAAAAATTTGGATGCTCTCTACGATTGCATGACCGATTTGGTCCATAAATCAGGGAGTCAAACCGGTTTTGTAGTGGTGCTGGAACAATTGCCTGACAACCCACGGTTTGACAGGGAAGCGCGCGAGCAGCTGCTGGATGTTTTTCGAGATGCGGCCGACTTCTGGGCTGAACGAAAAATTCCGTTCAGGTGTTTCTATTCTTTTCAGTAGCCCGCTCCCAAGAATCAGGGTCATGGGAGCGGGCCACTGAGGTGACCCACAGCAGCAGCGACAAGGCGGGTGAAAAGCCCGTCAAAGCGGCAGCCAAGGCAGCAGCCAAAAGCGCTGCGGCAGCAGCAACGTTCGGCATGAACATGCCCATGATGAGCAGTGCATTCGACACATCCATGTGGCTGAACGCAGCATGAGATGACGGACACCGCTTCGGTGTAAAAAAGCAGCCGACGGCTGCTTTTTTTATTCCTGATTTTGGTGGCGCTCAGAAAGCGCCTGCGCCAGGGCAACATAGTCCTGCACGGATACCTCTTCAGCGCGACGTTGGAGATCAAACTGACCTGTGAAACCGTGGATTTGCAAATGTGCCCCCAGGGTATGGCGCAACAATTTCCGACGCTGCGAGAAAGCGACGGCCACCACTTCGCGCAGCAGCTGCGGCGCTACTTTTGCTGGCGTCGGCCGCACCCGCATGCGGACAACGGCGGAATCGACACGTGGAGGCGGGTCAAAGGCCTCGGGCGGCACTTCCAGGGTCGTCTCCATTTCATAGCGCCACTGCAACATGACAGAGAGCCTGCCGTAGTCTTTGGTGGAGGGATGGGCCACCATGCGTTCGACGACCTCTTTTTGCAGCATGAAGTGCTGATCCTGCACATGGCCCGCGAAGTCCATTAGATGGAAAAGAATAGGCGTAGAGATGTTGTAGGGCAGGTTGCCAACGACTCGCAGTGGCGCGCCCAATTCAGCGGCTAAAGCAGAGAAATCCACCTTAAGTACGTCAGCCTCGACGACCCGCAGTTCAGCACGCTTGCGCAGGCGGGCTGCCAAATCTCGGTCTAACTCCACCACAGTGAGATGCCCACAGGCTCTGACCAATGAGTTGGTGAGCGCCCCAAGCCCCGGCCCGATTTCAATGAGCGCATCGCCGGGACGGGGCTCTATGCCGTGGACGATGGCATCAATCACTCCCCCATCAACCAAGAAGTGCTGCCCGAAACGCTTGCGCGGCGTGTGTTTCATGCGCTCGGAACGGGTGGTCGCAGGACCGAGACGGTGCCGTACGCCATCATTACTGTGCTGCCTCGCGCAGCTCAATGTAGGCGCGCGCCCGCAACTCGGCAATCCATTCGAGATACGCTTCTTCAAACTTTTGTTCACGAAGTGCATTGCGTGCCAAAACCCGTTGCTGCTTCACGTCCAGCGCCTGATTGCGTCGCTCAAGCACCTGGATCAGGTGGACACCAAAACGAGAAACCACGGGCTCGGATATGCCCGCCAAGGGCAAGGTATTCATCACCTGCTCAAACTCAGGGACAAAGGTTCCGGGTGACGCCCAACCCAAATCTCCCCCCTGCGCGGCGGAACCATCCTCGGAGTTCTCTTTAGCCAGTTGTTCGAAGCTCTGCCTTCCTGACTCGATTTGCCGCTTGAATTCTTGCAAACGACGCACCACTGCATCACGGCTGAGTTGAGGAGACAACCGAAGCAGGATGTGACGAGCCCTTGTCTGGGTCACCGCGAAACCCGATGTTTCGCTGCGTTCGCTGACTTTGAGAATATGGAAGCCAGCACCAGAGCGCACCAATTCTTGAGTGCGCTGACCGACATTCAAATTTGCGACCGCTTGGACAAACAAATCCGGCAGTCGATCAATGCTGCGTGGGCCGAATCGCCCACCTTGTTCGCGGGTGCTTGCATCGTCAGAGTACTGCTTGACCACCAACTCAAACGGATCACCAGCCGCCAAACGCGCCAAGGCTTCTTCGGCTCGCGCTTTTCGTTCAGCGACCAAAGATGGACTGGCACCGTCAGGCACGCGAATCAGAATCTGCGCGATATCCAAGATTGTCTGCCCTTTGAGTTCGCGCCTTTTTTCCTCTAACCAGTTTTCCACGTCGCTGTCGCTGATGCGAACACGGCCTTGCACTTCTCGTTCACGCACGCGCTCCACCATGAGCTGGTCACGCAAACTGTTACGGAAGCGCTCATAAGTGATCCCCTCTTGCTGCAAGCGTTGTCGCAGTTGCTGCCCCGTGATCTGGTTTTGCGCCGCGACGTTGGCAACAGCCCGATCAAGCTCTGAGTCTTCAATTTTGATGCCACTGGTCCTTGCATAGGTCACGAGCACACGCTCTTCAATCAAGGAGTCCAACGCCTGCTGTCGCAATTCACCGATAGGGGGAAGTTGCTGCCCTCGGCTGGCCGCACGCGCGGCGGCGATGCGTTGATCCACTTCGGCGGCAGTGACAAGCTCCTGATTCACAACGGCCAGTATGTAATCACCTTGCCGCGTGGAGAGTCCATCGGATTGAGCGCTCGCGCTGCCGGACAGGCACATTCCTGCGACGATCAGCAAGACGGCGAACAAGGTTGACACGGGAGATTTGAGAGAAAAAGAAGTCGCTTCAGTCATAAGGCCCTGGGGTCGTCTGCGGGTTGGCGCGGTCACGCAACAGTTGGTAGCCAACAACATTGTCCTTCAAGCGCTGCAATGGGTTGGTTCCCAGACGAGACAAGCCCACCAACTCCAATTGAAGGTAGATGCGGGTATTGGCTTCACTCAAGCCCGTGGACAGACGCTCAACCACAAAACGTCCGATCCAACACCCGGCGTCATACTCCAACCCGAACAATGAGTCGGTCACGCGGCTGTCCCTGCGGTTGTAGTTAACATTACCCACCGCATAGACCGTTCCGGTGCAGGAACCACCTGTTGACATTCGGCGAATCAGCGGGTCACTGGCTGGGTTGCCCGAAGCAGGTCCATAGAGGGGCCATTGCCCTCCGACGGAAATCTGTTCTGTCGCATTACGCACGCCGGTGTAACGAAGGCTCAGCACCTTGAAAGGTGCAGGCATGTAGACGGCCGTGTTGGAATAATTGACCGCCCGGCTGATTTCTGGGTTGTACTGCACCGAGGAGGCCAGCATGATCTGGGGAATCAAACCCGTCGCGCCTTCGAAGTAGATATCTGATAGCCGCCGAGTACTGGGCGTCCCTTCCGCGGTGATGCGCTGCGTCGCAAACAAGTACCGCTGCGCCAACCCCAGCCGAAGCACCTCGCCTCCGGTGGATGGATCCAACCAACGTGTGGTCACGCCAACGGTCGCTTGGTTGGCGTCGGACACACGGTCTACACCGGAGTACAAGTTCTCCGCATAAACAGCGTTCAAATTGAAGTCCTTCAGCGCAGCATCGAACACCGGCAGACCACTTTGGTCTCTGTAGGGCGTGCGCGCATAGACGACTCGGGGCTCTAGCGTTTGACGCAGGGAACGGCCGAGCAAACGGGTGTCGCGTTCGAACACCCATTGGCTGTCCAGGCTGATGGTCGGGATTGCACGCGTCGCGTTGCGTTTACCCGCCCAAGGCCCCGATGTCATCGTTTGATCCAGGTCATAACTCGCCGTGTTAACAGACAAACGGGGCGTCAGCGTCCAGCCTGGGTTTTGCCAGGAACGGCTCAGGCTCGCCACGCTGTGGACACGCGTACCAGTCACGCGTGTCGGAACCAGTGTGCCGAGTGGATTCACAAAACGGTTGACCTCGGCTTCCACGGTCAACTGAAGGCCTCCGGTAACTGATTGCAAGGTCCGCAAACCCACCTGCGGTGCACGTTCATAGGGTGCCTCGAACTTTGCAAGCGGGTCCGTCCCCTGGAGCACCTGCCACTTCATGGCTCGTGCATAGGCAGTCCAATCACCGAAGGGTTTTGACACCTGTGCTTCAGAAAGCAACAGTCGAGGCGTGGAACTTCCAATGTTGCGAGGAAAGTCTTTCCAATAGTCATCGTCGGACACGCGAAGCAGCTTCAAACCATATTGAGTACTTTCAATGGCATCAGACACATGGTTGAAGTTCAAGCCATATCGATCACTCCGGGTGAGTCGATCACCAGGCAAAAGATTCAAACGCAATTCGCCGGAATACTCGGGCTCAAGGTAGCGAAATTCGGACTCCAGGCCAAAACCTCGGCGAGAGACAATGGACGGAGTGAAAGTGGCGTCACGCTGCGGAGCGATATTCCAGTAGTAAGGCACGCCCAATTGAACACCGCTCCGAGTATCGAAAGTGTAGTTGGGAGGCAGCCAACCCGACTTACGCTCATCCGACACCGGAAAGCTTAAAACAGGCGCCCCCAAGATCGGGACGCCAAAAAATCGCAGCACGCCGCCTTCGGCGATGCCTTCGTTTTGATCCATGTTCAGACGAACACGGTCAGCGCTGAGCAGCCAAGGCGGGTCTTGCGACCCATCAGGGGGGCAACTGCTGTAGGTCCCCCTGGTGACCACCAAGCGTTGGTCGTTGATGAAATCCAATCTTTCCGCTTGCCCACCCGCCTGCGTCGCCGCGAACCTATAAGTTGGGTTCAAAAAGAATCCCTCGAATTGGTTCACACGAAACAGCAATTCAGGCCCAGTGAAGATGGTTCCCTCCCGCTCGAGACGAACTTGGCCCGTGGCCTGAACTAAAGCTTGCGTGATGTCGTAGTGCAAACGGTCAGCGCGCACGAATAGGGCACCCTGATAGAACTCGACGTTGCCTTGGCCGCTGACTTCCAGGTCGGGGCGTCCACTCAATTCCCCGGCTGACAGAAATATGGGCAAATTTCGGTCCGGTTGTTGAGAACGAACCAGCGGCAGGCGTGGGCTTGGCTGCAGCGTGGGCGCTGACGCGCTGGTGACCACCGGAACGGCTCTCTCCGGTGCAAGCACAGTTTCTTGTGCATAGGCACCACGCCCCAGGCAAATCACGTACACCAATACGAACACAAACGCCACGGCCCCGCTTTGGCAAAGCCAGCCAAGCCTATGTTTGGCCAGAGAGGGGGAGAAAGAAAGAAGCAACAAGGGACGCGGACAAGCGAATGAATCTCGGCAGTGCCGAGGGGCAAGGTTGGTAGAGGTGATTTGTAGAATTGATTATTCCACGCGGGCTTCTTCAAAGCTTTGCGCAAAGGCCATACATGACATCCACCCCCCTACCTGCCCCTGCGACCCAACCTGTCTCTTGGACCACCACACAGCGTCAGTTTGCATTTGAACAGTGGCTGGCACCCCTGATTGCCGTACACGGCCTGTTGCCCCGTACGCTGAGAGCCGCTTCCAGCGACGCGAGTTTTCGCCGCTATTTGCGACTCGACAAAGAGGCAGGCGGGTGTTTCATCATCATGGATGCTCCGCCCCCCTTGGAGGATGTTCGGCCCTTTGTCTCACGTGCGAATGAAATGCAGCGCGCCGGCTTGTTGGGACCACGGGTGCTTGCACAAGACGAGGAACAGGGTTTTTTGTTGCTCAATGATCTTGGCCAATGCTTGCTGCTGGATCAGCTACAAAGGCATTCATCGCAGAATCTCTACAAGGACAATCTGTCACTGATGCGCTCTGCCATAGACACCTTGGTCGCTTGGCAAATCGGCATGGCCAGTGATGCCTGGCCGGCCTATGACGAGACCCTTTTTCGCCGCGAATTGGCACTGTTTCCGCAGTGGTGCGTCCAGAAAGAACACGGCGTCACCTGGACTTCAGATGAACAGTCTCAGTGGGACAGCGCCTGTGATTTGCTGGTTCAAAGTGCACTGGCCCAGCCTACAGTGGCGGTACATCGGGACTTCATGCCACGCAACCTGATGGTGACGCCCCAAGGACTGGCAGTGCTGGATTTTCAAGATGCGGTTCGTGGTCCCATTACGTATGATATTGCCTCCCTTATCCGAGATGCTTTCTTCAGCTGGGATGAAGAGCAAGAAATTGACATCGCGGTGCGCTACTGGGAAGCAGCTCGAAAGGCCAGACTTCCAGTGGATCCGGACTTCGGTGAGTTTTGGCAACGTTTGGAATGGATGGGGCTGCAGCGCCACCTCAAGGTGCTGGGCATTTTCTGCCGTTTGAAACACCGCGATGGCAAGCCCAAGTACAGCGAAGATTTGCCACGCTTTTTCGCCTACGCGCACAAAGCGGCGGATCGTTACAACAGCTTGCGGCCGTTGGCGCGTTTGTTGGAGCCCTTGATGGGTACAAGCCGGGTCGAGGCGTTTTACTGACCTGCAGGACAACGTTGACGTCTCAATCATCCAACCAGGGGTCCCGGTCTTGTCCCCCCAGAGACGCCAGTAAAAAGTCCCACAACGCGCGCGTGCGTGCAGGCACGTATTTGCGTGTCGGCATGGCCAGGTAGATCGACCCTGTCAGCAAGCGCCAATGCGGCAACACGCGCTCCAAACTGCCCTCGCGTAGTGCGCCGTGCACGACAAAGGAGGGCAAACCTGCAACACCCAATCCAGCGCGGGCAGCCGCAAACAAGGTATCGATGTGGCTGGTAGACAGTGCGGCACGCACCGACGACAGTGTCACGGTTTCGTCAGCAACAGCAGAACCCATCTGTCCATGCGACGGGTGAGATGAATCCGCGCGGAAAGACACCTCTCGCACGGTACTGGGTGCCATGACACGGTGCCGCATCAAATCGGCCGGGTGCGCGGGGCGACCTCGTTCGTTCAAGTAACTTGGCGCGGCACACACGATCCACGCGGTTCTGGCCAGCAGCCGGGCGATGAATTCGCCATCAGGGGGGCGCTGCGTCATCAGGATGCTGATGTCAAAGTTTTCATCCACCGTGGACACGGGACCAGGTGCTGACAACTCGACCGACACCTTGGGATAGCGCGCTCGGAATGCAGGTAAAGATGGCGCCAGTTGGTGTACTGCAAACGCTGGGGGCGACAGTACACGCACGATGCCTCGAGGCTCCGAAGTGGCTGCGCTGGCCAGTGCTTCAGCCTCCTCCACCTCAGACAAGATTTGTCGGACGCGCTCCAGATAGAGCTCCCCGGTGTCCGTCAGCGCCAAACGCCGGGTGGTTCGGTTGATAAGCCGTGTGCTGAGGTGCTCTTCCAAGTCAGCAACCAGCCGCGTGACCACGGCTGCCGAAAGGTTCAAAGCTCGGGCTGCAGCAGCGAAACTGCCCTCGTCGACGACGCGCGCGAAGACCCGCATGGAGTGAAGTCGATCCAAGAGTGTCTCCTTGTATGTAGCTCGCATGCCGCTTCGCAGGAATGGTGCGAAACGCCGGTGGCGATTCTGCCTAATTGTTGCAAAAAGTGGAATTCATGGTTCCGATTTGCGACCTTTATCTTTATTTTTAATATTAATACAGTGGGCGCCATGCTCTGCTCATGGATGGTTTGGCACTGTTGCCAACCGCGTTGGGTCGGGCGACGAAGGAAAGACCATGAAAAATGCCCTCCACCTGTCCACCTGGCTGATTGCAGTGTCCGCATGCCTTCCAGGCCAAGTTCATGCTCAGAATACGGCGCTGAGCCGCGCCGAAGTCAAAGCCGAGTTTCTTCGCGCCCGCGCAGCAGGCGAGCTGCCCTCCAGTGCTGACCTGTTCGGACCCGCTCTTCAACAAGCGATGAAAAAACCCCGAACAGAGCAAGCGGGCCAAGCGCAGGTCAACCTTGTCAAAGCGGATCGACGCCCTGTTGACTCTTTGCCACAGTCGGCCGCGTCTACGGCACAACGTTAAGGTTGCTCTGAACGACTTTTGCGAGGCTTGGCGCCGCAGATCGGGATGGGCTACAAAACGTTTTTTGCCAACAGCACGGCTGCTGGCAAAAAACAATTCGGTAGACCGACCGACCCCATGCTGCCACCGTCCACAACGAGTGATGCAGAGCATCCTTCATGCAAGACCAGTCCGCGATCTTCAAGCCGATGCGGGTGACGCGAGCGAGCGCGCAGCTGCGTCACGTGCCTGCACCCAGGCAACCAAGTCAGCGGCGCACAGAGGCTTGCTGATGAGGTCGCCTTGTAGCTCATGGCAACCTTGTCCAGCCAAAAATGCACGCTGAGCCTCGGCCTCCACGCCCTCGGCCATCACCGTGATGCCGAGGCTGCGGGCCATTTGGACGATGGCACATGCAATGGCGGCCGAATCGGTGTCGACTGGCAAATCCCGCACAAAGGACCGGTCGATCTTCATCTTGTCGATAGGCAGCTCTTTTAAGTGGCCCAGCGATGAGTACCCGGTGCCAAAGTCGTCTACAGAAATCAAAATTCCAAGTGCGCTGAGTTGCCTTAAACGACGCTGAACCCCGGTCAAGTCATCCATCAGCATGCGCTCAGTCAGCTCGAACTCGATCCAAGATCCTTGC